>Ga0208587_1001047_pt1 | contig 14873 bp, 9 predicted proteins | sample NGESurdeep092012_7_FD_184472 | JGI IMG/M metagenome (GOLD analysis project Ga0208587, IMG submission 184472) | Arctic peat soil microbial communities from Barrow, Alaska - NGEE Surface sample 210 deep-092012 (SPAdes) | ecosystem: Environmental > Terrestrial > Soil > Wetlands > Peat ...
CCCTGTCAAGGGTAGCTGCATCCATTCCGTCTCCGCTCCGCAGGTCATGCAGTGACTACGTGGGGTCGCAAAGGTACCGCCACACTTTGTGCATTTACTACCTTTCAGTTCTCCTTTAAGTAAACCCTCAAAAAACGGCGAGTCTTGAGCATAACTATGAATGTAATCCACTTCATAGTGATATTTCATGACAATTGGGTCTATATTATAAAGAACACATCCTTCTTCGACTTCTTCTATCTTGACTGGCATCGGAACCTTCTCGTCGCTCATGGCCTAGAACCCCCTCTCAAGAATGCTACAGGTAATATAGGTACCTGTCCCGGCATGGCTGTGAATCAAACCTCGTTTGGCGTCCTTTATTTGCAGGGTGTCATCCCCGCCGAAATGGTGCCCAACGGTCCCCTGCAGCTGCCAGAGGGCAAAGACGGCTTGCATCAAGCCTGATGCACCGACCGGGTGGCCACAGGCCAAAAGTCCACCTGAAGGATTCACCGGCATTTTGCCGTCTACATTGGCTGCTCCCGATTCTACAAATTTGCCACCATCTCCGTATTTGCACAAACCTAGATCTTCATAGGTCTGAATTTCCGAAGAGGTGAAGGCATCGTGAAGCTCCACGAAATCAAGCTGCTCCATCGGGTTTTCGACTCCCGCCATCTTGTAAGCTTCTTTCGCTGCGACTCGGCCTCCCCTGAAAGAATGCACTCCTGGATATTTCAAGTCTTTGTAATCCTCAGCGCGTTCGTGGTTAAGAAGGATCACCTCGCGTGAAGGCCGATCCGACAAACGCATAGCATCTGTTCCCGTTCCCACGCCGGTAATCCGGATTGGTTTGTCTGTCAACTTAAAGGCCACTTCCTCTGAGGCCAAGATGGCGCTAGCCGCCCCGTCGGACATGACACATATATCCAACCGTTTCAAGGGATCAGCAACCATTTCGGAGTTGAGTACATCGTCAATCGTCAGTTCCGCCGGAAACTGCGCATAAGGATTATGCATTGCGTTTCCATGGTTCTTAACCGAGACAGCAGCAAGTTGCCGCTCCGTGGTTCCGAATTCATGCATATGTCGTCTTACCATCAGCGCATAATAGCCGGTGTAAAAACCACCAACTGGGTAATCGAAGTTAATATCTGACGCCAGCGCTATAAACTCATTTCCCTTCCAGGTATTCACATGGGACATAGTTTCAAAGCCGACGGCGGCACAGACGTTCATCCGTCCACTGGCTATGGCCTCCCAGGCTGTTTGAAAGCCCATTCCTCCCGTAGCTCCACCGGACTCGACTCGTTTAGATGGCTTTGGGGTAAGTGCCAAATAATCTTGTACCATAGCCCCTGCCATCAACTGACGGGTAAAGTGATCGGAAAAATAGGCGATGACTGAACCGTCAATCTGGTCTAGGGTTAACTGTGGCACATCGGCCATGGCCTGATCAAAAGACTCTTTCGCCATATAGCGAAAGTCCTTCTTTGGTGTTGATTTGGCAAACTTTGTGATCCCACCGGAAACCATATACACTGGTCTCATAGTTCTTCCCTTCATACATATAGGATGCTTTATTCTAAGAAGAACCTTTCGTTAACTTATCCGCTCGTTAGAAACCTTGAGTACAACCTACTGCTGCGCTCCCTTCGTGGGCCTGCCGCTCTCGCAGCCGGTCTTTCGCCCGACGAGCTTCACATGTTGCGACGATATTGACCACCGACCTCGAACAGAGCCGTGGCGAGCTGACCCAGCGAGCATACGCGCACGGCATCCATGAGCTGCGCGAACACATTCTCGTTGTTCATGACCGCGCGCTGCAAGACCGCGAGCGCCTCCGGCGCCTCTGCGGCGTGTCGCGACTGGAAGTCAGCAAGGCGCTTGAGCTGAGACTGCTTCTCCTCTTCAGTGGATCGCGCGAGCTCCAACGTCGGAGGCGTCAGGTCGTGCTTAGGATTGAGGAAGGTATTGACGCCGATGATCGGCAGCGAACCGTCGTCCTTCCGCTGCTCGTAGATCATCGATTCCTCCTGGATCCTACGGCGCTGGTAACCGGTCTCCATCGCTCCCAGGACGCCGCCTCGCTCGTTGATCCGCTCGAACTCGCTGAGTACAGCTTCTTCCACGAGGTCGGTCAGTTCCTCGATGATGAACGAGCCTTGGTTCGGGTTCTCGTTCTTGGCCAGACCCCACTCGCGATTGATGATCAGCTGCACGGCAAGGGCGCGGCGTACCGATTCGTCCGTGGGAGTCGTGATCGCTTCGTCATAGGCGTTGGTGTGCAGCGAGTTGCAGTTGTCGTAGATCTGAATCAGCGCTTGCAGCGTCGTGCGGATGTCGTTGAAATCGATGTCCTGAGCGTGCAGCGAGCGGCCACTGGTCTGGGTGTGGTACTTCAGCTTCTGGCTCAGCTCGTTGGCGCCGTATCTCTCCTTCATCGCGACCGCCCAGATGCGCCGGGCGACGCGGCCGATGACCGTGTATTCGGGATCCATGCCGGTGCTGAAGAAGAACGACAGATTGGACGCCAGGTCGTCGATGTGCATGCCACGTGCCAGATACGCCTCGACGTACGTGAACCCATTGGCCAAGGTGAAGGCCAGCTGGGATACGGGGTTAGCGCCCGCTTCCGCGATGTGGTAGCCGGAGATGGACACAGAGTAGTAGTTGCGCACCTTGTGGTGCACGAAGTACTCCTGGATGTCGCCCATCATCTTGAGGCTGAACTCGGTCGAGAAGATACAGGTGTTCTGGCCCTGGTCTTCCTTGAGGATGTCGGCCTGCACCGTGCCGCGGACGTTCTGCAACACCCACGTCCGGATCTTCGCCACCTCGTCTGAGGTCGGTTCACGCTTATTGTCGGCGCGGAACTTGTCGAGCTGCTGGTCGATCGCCGCGTTCATGAACATGGCCAGGATGGCCGGCGCCGGGCCGTTGATGGTCATCGAGACCGACGTGTTCGGACTGCAGAGGTCGAAGCCGTCGTAGAGCACCTTGATGTCGTCGAGAGTCGCGATCGACACGCCAGAGTTGCCAATCTTGCCGTAGATGTCGGGGCGCACGGCGGGATCGGAACCGTAGAGCGTGACGCTGTCGAAGGCGGTCGAGAGGCGCTTCGCCGGCATCCCCTCCGAGACCAACTTGAAGCGACGGTTCGTGCGGAAGGGATCGCCCTCCCCAGCGAACATTCTGGTCGGGTCTTCGTTCTCGCGCTTGAAGGCGAACGCGCCGGCCGTGTAGGGGAAAGAGCCGGGCACGTTCTCCAGCATCAGCCAGCGGAGGATCTCGCCGTCGTCCTCAAAGCGCGGCAAGGCGACCTTGCGAATCTTGGTGCCGGAGAGCGACTCGTTCACCAGCCGCGTGCGGATTTCCTTGCCGCGGATCTTGACGGTGTGCTCCTCCCCCGCGTACGCCGCTTGCATGTCCGGCCACATTACGAGCAGCTTCTTCGCGCCACCGTCGAGGTGGTTGTCACGCTCCTTCGCAAGCGCTTCCAGACGGCCTATCTCTGACTCGCCCTCAGGAACGGGGTGGGGATGGGGGTGAGGGTATGCCTCCGCCAGCATCCGGGCCGCCTCGCGCAGTTGCTGCCGCTCACGCGCCAGGCGCACCTGCTTGGCCGTGAAGGCGCGATACCCGCGCGCGGCGTCCACGATCTCGGCCAGGTAGCGGATGCGGCCGGCAGGGACAATGACATGCTTCTCGCTGGAGGCTCTCACGGTGACCGACTCCAGCTTCCCCGGCTTGACCTTCAAGCCGAATTCGCTGAGCTTGGGCAGCAAGCCAAAGTACAGCGCCGTGACACCGTCATCGTTGAAACGAGAGGCCTGTGTGCCATACACCGGCGGTTCTGGCGCGTCGGGCATGTTCCCAAGCTCGTGGTTGCGCTCGTACTGCTTGGCAACATCCCGGAGAGCATCCTCGGCACCCTTGCGGTCGAACTTGTTGATGGCGATGAAGTCGGCCAGATCCAGCATGTCGATCTTCTCGAGCTGAGACGCGGCGCCGAACTCCGGCGTCATCACATACAGGCTGACATCGCTATGCTGCACAATGGCAGCGTCTCCCTGGCCGATGCCGGAAGTCTCGACGATGATCAGGTCGAAGCCGGCGACCTTGCAGGCGGCGATCACGTCCGGCACGGCTCGCGAGATCTCGGTGCCCGCCGCCTCGCGGGTGGCCAGGGAGCGCATGAACACTCGTGATCGTCCGCCCCAGGGGTCGATGGCATTCATGCGAATGCGGTCGCCGAGGAGCGCACCACCAGTCTTGCGGCGGGATGGATCGACCGAGATGATGGCGATATTGAGGGCATCGGCCTGATCGAGACGCAGGCGCCGTATGAGCTCGTCAATGAGCGACGACTTGCCCGAGCCGCCGGTTCCGGTGACGCCAAGCGTCGGCACCTTCATCTTCGCCGCGGCCTCATGCAGGGAAATCATCAGGTCCGGCGAGGCCTTACCGTTCTCAAGCGCCGTGATGAGCTGCGCAAGATGACGATGCTTGGCGGCGATCTCACCGGGCAGCAAGACGTCCAGATCGGTCGGAGCATAGACCGAAAGGTCCTCGTCGCAGGCCTCGATCATCGAACGGATCATGCCGACCAGCCCCATGTGCTGCCCGTCCTCGGGAGTGAAGATCCGCGCCACGCCATAAGCGTGCAGTTCGGCGATCTCGTCCGGGACGATCACGCCGCCGCCGCCGCCAAACACCTTGATGTTGGCGCCGCCGCGCTCCCGGAGCAGATCGATCATGTACTTGAAGAACTCGACGTGTCCGCCCTGGTAGCTGGACACGGCGATGCCCTGCACGTCTTCCTGCAACGCCGCGGTGACGATCTCGTCGACCGACCGGTTGTGACCCAGATGGATGACTTCGACACCGTTGGCCTGCAGGATGCGGCGCATGATGTTGATCGAGGCATCGTGACCGTCGAACAGCGAGGCCGCAGTGACGAAGCGTATCTTGTTGACAGGTTCTCGCTCCGTGGAACTCTCGAAAGGTGCTTGGTCGGGGTTCGCTTCCGTGGCTCTCTTGGCGGCGGCTGGGTCAGTCATGATGCATCCTCGGTAGGGCTGGTGCGATGACGTGTGCGGGCCCGTCTGGGCGCGCGCAGACGCCGGCAGAGGCGCCTGCCAACTGGTTAGGGTATGTGACCTCGCGGCGAACATCAAGGCGCGGCTCACACCGCGCTCAGTAGCCATGGAGGGCGCGCTGTCAGGCACGCCCGCGCGCGCACGAAGTCGCTGGGTGGTCGCCTGCCCGCCTGCGCTGCCCACAGGTTCGCCGCCAAGGCCGGGGCCTGCGTCCCCGACGATCTGGGCCCGCCCTGGCCCCCGTGCTCGCCGTCATCGCCGAGCTCCGCGCGGAGATCCGCGTCCTACTGGAGCTCGAGCCACGGGAGGAGGAGCTAACCGACTACCCCACCGTGCAGATTGACGGTCAGGTCGAAGTCCCCGTCACGTCTCACGACCCTGTACGAGACACCCGACGGGAGTCCTCAATAGTGTTCCTCGGCAGCGCCCTACCCTTTCTTCACCTTGGGTATGAAGAGCTGTTCCGGGTCGAGCACATCGTGGATGAAGTGCAGGTCCTCCCGCGTCGGCGGAACGGTCTCGCCGTTCACCCGTGAGATGTCCAGTTCGAACTGACACAGGTCGTTGATCTCGTTGGGGCTGTGGCCCGGATGGCAGGTGTCCAAGTACATCCGGCCGGTCTCCTCGTCGAAACGGAACACGCCGGCCGTGCTGATCACTGCCGATGGACCACCCCGGAAGGCGGAGCCGTACAACTCGCGGCGGTGGACCCACTCGCCGCCCGGCCATTTCTTCAGTCGCCAGCCGGGGCTCGTGATGTAGCTGACGTTGGTGGTGAAGCGTCGCTTCTCATGGAGCATGATGAAGACCGTCCGCTTGGCGAACGAGTTGATGTCCGGGCTGCCGCCGCTGCCGGTCAGGCGGAGATCCGGATCCAGGTAGTCGCCGATGACGGTGCAGTTGACGTTGCCGTACTCATCCACCTCGGCTCCGCCGAGATAGCCGAGGTCCACTTCGCCGCGCTGCGCGATGCTGAAGGTGTCGTGCAGGCCGGAAGACACGGAGGCTCCTACCTCACAGCGGGCGTCGCCGACGGAAGTAGGGAGCTCGAGGGGCAGGGCGCCGATGCTTCCGGCCTCGAAGATCAGCTTCAGATTGGGCGCATGGGTCTTCTGTGCCAGCATGATCGCCACCATGGGGAGACCGGTGCCGGCGAAGACGACTTCGTTGTCACGTACGTCACGGGCCGCCGCGCAGCAGAGAAGGTCGGCCAGCCCGTACTCATCCGGACTCGCGTAGTCCTTTTTCATGCTCATTGCCCCCTTTTCACGTTCGTGGAGTAGTTCAGGGCAGTATTGGCCCTCAGGGTCAGCATGCGCGGCCAGCCCAGCTTCTCGAGATAGCTCATGTGATCGTGACCGTGGATCCATTCCTTGGCGAAGGCGTCGAATCCCTCTTGGGTGCGGGTGTTGGTGTAGAAGTCCTTCAGGAACGCGCCATCTACATCGTAGCGGCCGAACATGCCAGATGGGTGAGCGCCGAACGGGCACTCCAGGATGTAGTCTACCTCGAAGCTGGGGACCGAGTTCCTGTCGGCCTCGCGCCGGAGGTACTCCTCGGGGACGATCTCCTCGGCCATGACGATGGTGGTGTCTGCCGCGCGGGCCACTTCGGGGTCAGCGTAGTACTGGCCGGCGACGCGTACCGTGCCTTCCTCTCCTACCTGCTGGACGGCCATGAGGGCGATGGCGACTTTTGCGGCCGGGCACAGGACCTGCTGCCCAGCGCCGAAGAAGGGGTCGTCGATGAACTGGTACTTCTGCTTGCCGATGCGCTGACCGTCTCGCAAGCCGGCCCGGCCGAGCATGTCGTACTCCGGATTGTGGATGTCGGTGCCGAGAGCCGTCTGGGTCACCGAGAACGGCGCTCCAGCGGCTGCCGCGGCGAAGCGGAACTCCAGCTCCATGTGGCTGTAGTCCTCGACGATGATCTCCTTGTTCTTGACTTTGCGTGAGAGATTGGCACCGTACTTCCCGTACAGCTCATGGCCGATCCAGCACGACTCCCAGATGGCCACGCAGCCCGCGCCCACCAGGAACTCGCTGTGGGAACCGCCGTTCACCTCGATGAGGTGGAGTCCTTTGCGCTTCTGGCGGATCAGCTCGTAGACGACAGCGAACGGCCGGCGCCAGATCGTGAAGCCGGAGAACGTGAGGATGGAGTCGTCCTTGATGATCTCGGCCGCCTCCTGCACGGTGATGCGTTTGCTTGCGCTCATGCGTCCCTCCTCTGCGATTGCTCGCACAACGTTTGATGGTGCCTACCTGGGAGGCGAAACTCCAGCGGCAAGGCCGGGAGGCCACAGACGTCGGAACGGTGTCAGATGGACGCCTTCCGACGCCAGATCCCGAGCTCTCTTGCCTCGGCAACCAGTTTATCCCTGAAGTCAGGGTGGGCGATCGAGATCAAGGCCTCGGCACGTTGCCAGCTGGTCATGCCCTTGAGATTGATCATCCCGTACTCGGTGACCAGGTAGTGGATGGTCGAGCGGGTGCCTGTGACCACGGCGCCAGGCGTGGGGATCGGCTTGATCCTGGAATGCACCTTGCCCTGTTTGTCCGAGTAGGTGGAAGGCAGGCAGATGAAGCTCTTGCCTCCCTTGGACCCATAGGCGGCGAGCACAAAGTCGAGCTGACCGCCGGCGCCGCTAACGTGATTCGTGCCGACCGTTTCGGAACAGACCTGACCTGCCAGGTCGACTTCGAGAGCGCCGTTGATGGAGACGACCTGGTCATTCTGGGAGGAGATGCAGGCAGCGTTCGTGTAGTCCACGGGGTAGGCAGCCAAGGACGGGTTGTCGTTCATGAAGTCGTACAGCTTCTGGGTACCCGCAGCAAAGGACCAGACGGCCCTGCCTCGGTCGATGGTCTTGCGCATTCCGGTGACTCTGCCTGCCTCGACCATGTCGACCATGGCATCGACCAGCATCTCCGTGTGGATACCGAGGTCCTTGAGGTCGGATTCCGCGATCATCTTCCCGAGAGCGTTCGGCATTGCGCCGATCCCCAGTTGGATGCAGGCCCCGTCCGCGATCTGGGGCAAGATGTACTCGGCGATCCTCATGTCCGTCTCCGAAGGAGATGCCGACGGCAGTTCAGGAAGTCCGCGGTGACCTCCTTCGACGACGTAGTCGACCTTCGAGATATGCACGGCATGATCGTAGCCACCGTGGACCTTAGGCATGTCTTCGTTGACCTCGACAATGATCGTACGTGCCATCTCACATGCGGCCGCGTAGTGAGAGACAGTGACCCCGAAGCTGAAGTACCCATGCTCGTCCATCGGTGCGACCTGGATGGCCACGACATCTGTACGCTGGTTCTCGCGCACGTAACGCGGTACCTCCGAGTACTTGATGGGAAGGAAGTAGGCGACGCCTTGCCTCATCATCTTCCGCTCGAGGCTACCAGCGTGCCAACTGTTCCAGGTGAAATGCTCACCCTTCGGGTCACGCTCGAAGCAGGCTATCGGCTTCAAGAGGACGGCGCCGCGGAAATTCACGTCATGCAGTTCCTCCGTGCGCTTTGCCAAGGCTTCATCCAGCAAACATGCCTGACTCGCCGCCCAGCTGGACTCGATCCAGTCGCCACTCCTTACCGCTTTCATAGCTTCATCAGCAGAGACGCACTTCTCGCGATACTCAGCAATATGGCCATTCATGTCGATGAATCCCCCCCGCCTTCCCGTTCCGCCCAAGATGCGTTTCCGGCCTTTCAGCCGTGGCGTCCGCCCATAGTCCCGTTCCCTGGCTCCGGGATCGCTGGGCCGTAGGACCGCAATCGAAGCTTCGGAGTCAAGTGTCATGTGGGGACTGCCGGGTGACACATGTTAGCGCAAGGACGACTCCAAGCCAATCACGAATCAAGCGGGTGGCCCGGCCTTCAGCAGCCCTCCGGGAATCCGTCGTTCAGGTGTCCGTCGCGGCGCTCGGACCTTGACGCGCGAGCGACGCGATTTTCGGGGGTCGAGCTGCATCTGTCGTGGTGCTTCTGAGCCCCCAGGTTGTGCCGCAGAACACGATTCTGATGGTTGTGCCGCAGAGCACGGTTCTGATATATCTCGCGAGGCCATTTGATGGTACCGTCCACACCATCAGCAGCCGCTGGATTTGTGATGGTCATTTGCTTGCAGTCACTTACCTGATTCGCGGTCGCCCTTACGGCCAGGCGGCGGTGAGTGACCGCCTGGGGCCGAAGACGGCGGGACGACCTGCGAGGGGTGTATGAGCGGTCGGAAAGAGGGGTCTCCGTGAGGGAGAAGTGCCGAGACAGAGTGGGGAGGTCAACATGGATTTCGCGCTGAGTCAAGACCACAACGTGCTGAGGGACACGGTCCGCGACTTCGTACAGAAGGAGGTCAAGCCGCTTGCCATCAGCATCGACCAGGAGCACAAGATCCCGGACGAGCTGATCGCGAAGATGAGCGAGATGGGGCTCCTGGGGTGCTTCCTCCCCGAGGAGTACGGCGGCGCCGGCCTGGACATCCTCTCGTATGTCCTCGTGGTCGAGGAGGTCTCCAAGGCCTGCGCCTCCAGTGGGGTGCTGATCTCCGCGCACAGTTCCCTGGGCTGCGCCCCGATCTACCAGTTCGGCACTGAGGAGCAGAAGAAGAAGTACCTCCCGGACATGGTGACTGGGCGCAAGATCGGCTGTATTCTACTCACAGAACCAGACGTGGGCAGCGACGTGGCCGGCATGACCACCATGTACCGGCGCGAAGGCGACGAGTTCGTCATCACCGGCGGCAAGACCTTCATCACCAACGGTGCCTGCCTTGGCACCGGCGTTGTCTTTGCGACCCACGACAAGAGCCTGAAGCACAAGGGCATCTCCGTCTTCATCGTCGACCTGAAGTCCCCGGGCGTGACGGTGCTCAAGAACGAGGACAAGTTGGGTATCCGCGGCAGCTACACGACCGCCTTCGCCCTGGACGACGTGCGCGTGCCCGTCGCCAACCTCCTCGGTGAGGAGGGCCAGGGGTTCAAGGTCGCGATGGAGACCCTGAACGGTGGCCGCATCGGTATCGCGTCGCAGGCTTTGGGAATCGCCGAGGGCGCCTACGAGCTTGCTCTCGCCTACGCGAAGGAGCGCAAGCAGTTCGGCGCCCCCATCTCCAAGCTGCAGGCGATCCAGTTCAAGCTGGCCGACATGTACCTCCGCATCGAGGCCAGCCGCCTGCTCGTTTACAAGGCCGCCTGGATGAAAGACAATAAGATGAACTACGCCATGGACTCGGCGATGTGCAAGCTCTTCGCCGCCGAGACGGCTATGTACGTCACCAAAGAGGCTGTGCAGATCCACGGCGGCTACGGCTACATCGTCGAGTACGAAGTCGAGCGCATGTACCGGGACGCCAAGATCACCGAGATCTACGAGGGCACCAGCGAGGTGCAGCGCGTGGTGATCGCCAAGGCCCTCCTTTCGTAGCGACGGGCGGAGACCGGAGGCAACGCCCGTGGAAGTAAGCAGAGAGATCTACTGGAACGTCGGTCATGTGGTCGTCCTGCCCATGTACCTGTTCGCGTTCGCGGCCATCGCCGTCTTCATCTGGGGCTTCTACCGACGCACCTCCACCTACCGCCTCGGCAAGAGCCTCAACCGCTTCGACCACTGGCCGCAGCGCTTCTGGCTCGTTGCGAGGAACGCCCTCGTGCAGCTGCGCGTCCTCAAGGTGCTCCTCCCGGGGAGCCTGCACAGCCTCTTCTTCTGGGGCTTCGGGGTGCTCTTCATCGGCACCCTCCTGGTCATGGCCCAGTCCGACTTCTTCGACCTGCTGTTCCACATCAAGTTCCTCCAGGGGGGCTTCTACGAGTTCTTCTCCCTGGCCCTCGACCTGGCCGGGCTGGTCGCCCTGCTCATGCTCGGCGGCCTTCTCGTGCGGCGCTTCATCGTGCGCCCCAAGGGCCTTGAGACGATCCGCGACGACTACCTGGTCCACGCCCTGCTGTTCGCCATCCTGCTCACCGGCTTCGTCATCGAGGGCGTGCGCATGGCCGTCACGGAGATCGGCTCCAACCCCGACCTGGCGCGCTTCTCGCCCGTCGGCTACCTCTTCGCCGAGGCCTTCCGCGGCCTCTCGGCGTCGCAGCTCGAGTCGCTGCACAAGGTCCTCTGGTGGGTGCACTTCTTCCTCGCCGTGGGCTTCATCGCCGCCATCCCCTTCACCAAGCTGCGCCACATCTTCACGGCCACCGCCAACTACTTCTTCAGCGACCTCTCCCCCAAGGGCACCCTGGCCACCATCGACCTCGAGGACGAGAGCGCCGAGCAATTCGGCGCCGCCACGGTCAGCGACCTCACCTGGAAGGACATCTTCGACGCCGACGCCTGCACGAGCTGCAAGCGCTGTCAGGACCGCTGCCCGGCCTGGAGCACCGACAAGCCGCTCTCCCCCATGAAGGTCGTGCAGCAGATCGGCGAGGTCGCCTTCTCCGCTCCCGAGGCGAACCTCTGCGAGACGGTGACCAGCGACGTGCTCTGGTCCTGCACCACCTGCCGCGCCTGCCAGGAGATCTGCCCGGTGAGCATCGAGCACGTCAACAAGATCATCGAGATGCGGCGCAACCTCTCTCTCATGGAGGGCGCCTTCGCCGGTGACGAAGTGCGCACCGCGATCAACAACTTCGAGGTCAACGGCAACCCCTTCGGCCTCGCCTACGCCTCTCGCGGCGAGTGGGCCGAGGGCCTCGACGTGCAGCTCATGGAAGAGGGTGCTGACGTCGACATCCTCTACTTCGCCGGCTGCTACGCCTCCTTCGACCAGCGCAACCAGGTGGTGGCCCGGAGCTTCGTCAAGATCTGCAACAGCGCCGGCGTGAAGGTCGGCATCCTGGGCAAGCAGGAGAAGTGCTGCGGCGAGCCGGCGCGCAAGCTGGGCAACGAGTACCTCTACCAGACGATGGCTCAGGAGAACATCGAGACCATCAAGGGCTACGGCGGGCGCGTGCGGCAGATCGTCACCACCTGCCCCCACTGCTACAACACCCTGGCGCGGGATTACCAGGACTTGGGCCTCACCATCCCGGTCGAGCATTCCACCACCTTCATCGCCGGCCTGCTGCAGGAGGGCCGCCTGACGCTCACCCCCGAGCCCTTCGAGTTCACCTACCACGACTCCTGTTACCTGGGCCGCTACATGGACATCTTCGACCAGCCGCGGGCCGTCCTGGCGGCCGCCGGCGGGCGCCTCAGCGAGATGGACAAGTCGGGCCCTGAGAGCTTCTGCTGCGGCGGCGGCGGCGGCCGCATCCTGGCCGACGAGACACTGGGCAGGCGCATTAACGAGGAGCGCGTGCACATGGCCGAGGCCACCTCGGCGCCGCTGCTCGTCTCCAACTGCCCCTTCTGCCTCACCATGTTCGAGGACGGGATCAAGACCGCCGGCTGCGAGGAGCGGCTGCGCGCCGGCGACCTGGCGGAGATCGTGGCGGCGCGCCTTGCAACGACATCGACTGAAGAGACGGGCCCCTGACCCGTCCCCGAGAGAAGCTCCGCCGGGGACCTCTCCCTCGCGCAGGAACGATACGGAGGCACCTATGAAGATACTCGTCTGCATCAAGCAAGTTCCCGACATGGAATCGCGCTTCAAGCCCGACGGCGCCGGGCTCTGGTTCTCCGAGCAGGACCTCGCCTTCCGCGTCAACGAGTACGACGAATACGCGGTCGAAGAGGCCGTGCAGCTGCGCGAGCAGCTCGGCGACGCGGTCGACCTCACCGTGCTCTCCATCGGCCCCGACCGCGTCGTGGAAGCCCTCAAGAAGGTGCTCGCCATGGGCTGCGACCGGGCGGTACACGTCCAGGACCCGCAGGCCGCCCTCAAGGACCCCTGGCAGATCGCCGCCATCATCGCCGCCTTCGCCCGCGACAAGGGCTTCGAGCTGATCTTCACCGGCATGCAGTCGCAGGACCGCGGCTCGGCCCAAGTGGGCGTCGCCCTCGCCGAGCAGCTCGGCATCCCCTCCGTGACGACCATCGTCGCCTTCGACTACGCGGACGGCGCCGTCACCGTCAAACGCGAGCTGGAGGGTGGCATCAAGGGCGTCGTCAAGCTGAGCGCCCCGGCGCTGCTCACCTGCCAGTCGGGGCTCAACGTGCCCCGCTACCCGACCCTGCCCAACATCATGAAGGCGAAGAGGAAGGAGCTCCTCACCGTGCCGGTGGCCGAGCTGCTCCACGAGGAGGCCCTGGCGACGACGGCCAGCTTCCACCCGCCGGCCAAGAAGGGCGGCGGCATCGTGCTCGAAGGCGACGTCGCCGAGATGGCCGACCAGCTGATCGCCATCCTCAAGGAGAAGACCACCATACTCCGCTAGGGCAGGTCACGGCCGCGGGCCCGGTCACGCACCGGTCCCGGCCTGGGCCGCGCCTCTGCCTGACTCATCAAGGAGGCCTTTGTGAAAGCTCTGCTCATCTGCGAATACCGAGAAGGTCAGCTTCTCGAGTCCACCTACGAACTGCTCGCGTTCGCCGGCCAACTGGGGGCCGACACTGCCATGGTCCTCGTCGGCGATGCGGCTAACACGCCCCGCTACGGCGGCAAGGTCTACCTGGCTGATGCTGCCACCTACGGCGAATACAATCCCGCTGTGCACAAGGGGCTTGTGCTGGCTGCCGTCGAGAAGGAGAGCCCCGACTACATCATCTTCCAGCACTCGTCCTACGGGTGGGACCTGGCGCCGAGGGTGGCCGCCGCTCTGAAGAGTGCACAGGTGTCGGAAGTGATCGGCATCGTCGACGGCGGCTTCGAAACGGGGGCCTGCAACGGCAAGATGCGCCGGACCGTCAAGCCCGCCACAGCAAGAGTCGTCCTTACCATCCAGGCCGGAGCCTTCACCTTCGAAGGCGAGCCGCAAGGGACACCGCAGGTGGAGAAGCTGGACTTTGAGGGGCCTGCGAACGTGCAATTCGTCGGCTACGAGCCGGCTGAAGCCAAGGAGGTCGACCTCACGCGGGCCGAGGTGATCGTCAGTGCTGGACGAGGCATCGGCAAGCAGGACAACGTGCCGGTGATCGCCGCGTTGGCCAAGGCCATATCAGGCGAACTGGGTGCGAGCCGACCTGTGGTGGACGCCGGGTGGGTCGAACACAGCCGTCAGGTGGGGATCACCGGTCAGACCGTCAGCCCCAAACTCTACATAGCCTGTGGGATCAGCGGCGCCATCCAGCACCTTGCCGGGATGAAGAAGTCGGATTTCATCGTGGCCATCAACAAGGACAAGGATGCCCCGATCGGCGAGACGGCGGACGTGCTGGTGGTGGCCGACGTCATGAAGTTCGCGCCGGCGCTGACCGCGAAGCTGCAAAGGTAGAGCCGAGAGCCTCTCGAAGTGAGTGTGTTCACGACCACGACGCGAGCTTGGTCGCCCGGCGAGCGGCCCAGAGCGCCATGCCGCCGGTCACCGTGGCGAACCCGGATGTGACGGCGAAGCCCACCAGCAAGGACTTGGCGTGGACCGGGCGGCACGACCGCCGGATGCGCCGCCGTTGCCCGCACGGCGCGGGCGGGCGTCAGCCCCTCCCGCGCCCCATGGCGATGGTGCCCGTGCGCACCACTTCGAGGACGCCCAGCGGCTGCAGCAGCTCGAGAAGCGCTTCGAGCTTGTCGTTCGTGCCGACCACGCGCAACGTGATGGCGCGCCGGTCGACGTCGACGATCTTGGCCTTGAAGATCTCGGCGATCTGCAGGGCCTCGGTGCGTTTGTCGCCCTCGCCGGCGACCCTCACCAGCAGCAGCTCTGCGGAGACGGCGTTGTCGGGGTCGAGGTCGCGGATCTTGAGCACGTTGATGAGC
>Ga0208587_1001049_pt1 | contig 14851 bp, 11 predicted proteins | sample NGESurdeep092012_7_FD_184472 | JGI IMG/M metagenome (GOLD analysis project Ga0208587, IMG submission 184472) | Arctic peat soil microbial communities from Barrow, Alaska - NGEE Surface sample 210 deep-092012 (SPAdes) | ecosystem: Environmental > Terrestrial > Soil > Wetlands > Peat ...
CGCCCTCGCCGAGCCGGAGCCGTCCGAGTTCGGCTCCCGTCCTCTGCCCACACGGCGAGACGCCTGGCACGGGTGAGCCACGCCGAATGGAGAACGATCATCGTGGCATATTGCCTCATCCGTATGACATAGCCAAAATCTGCGAAGTCCGATCCGAATTCGCAGCTCACCACGGCCATGGGCGCAAGGGCACCTGGGAGCCTGGAAAGGCAGGCGACCCGGAGAAGCCGCACATATCGGCGTTCACCCGTTCGGAGCTCTGGGGATGCCCAGAAGCCTGGGCGGTCACCCTCCTACCCGGGGTGAGCCGGAGGAGCGCTGCTCGGCCGATCCTTTCCACGTCATCGGAGTTGGGTGGATTGCCGAGCATTGTCTTTTGGATTGCGCGGGCCGCCCGTCGCCGCTGTGCCGCCACAGGAATGTTCACCAGGCCGGCGCGTGCCCAAAAATGTGCCGAGCAGGCCATGGACGGACGGTGTGTCGTTGGTATCCTCGGCTGGCCATCGGGGTGGTTGCTGAAGTAGAGGGAGCGTCCATGCGAACGAATCGTCGGGCAATGGTGGGAGTGCTGGCCGGATCACTGTTCTTCGCCACGCTGGTGGCCCTGCCAGCCGCCGCCGCGGGTGTTAGCCCCAGCGGGCGCCACGGCGCCAACGGCGAGACCGACGTCAATGTGTGCTCCAGCGCGGTTCCCGCCGGCCAGGCCAGCTGTTCGGCCCGCAGGCGCAGGTCACTGACGAGACTGCGAGCCAGGCGTAGTTCGGTGTAGGCCGCTATAACGAGCCAGGTCCAGCGGTCGGCCTGGCCGGGCATGCGGATCGCCGGCGTCGTCCAGCCGAGGGTGGACTGCACAAAGCGTTAGGTGCGCTCGATGTCGAATCGCCACAGGTAGGCGCGCCAGCACAGGTCGAGATCGGGCACGCCGTCTCCGGACCACCACAGCCACAGCGTCTTCTTCGCCCGTGCGATCGGCCTTGGGAGGTGCTCGACCTCCACGCGGATGACGCTGCCGCGGACGATCGGCGGCTCGTCTTGTTCCCGCCCGCGCCCGCGGCCGTGCAGCTTCGGGTGAAGCCCGTGCCAAACGCTCATGAGTTCGGCGTCGGCCTTGGTCCAGCTTTCCGGGTCCGACAGGGCGAAGCGTGTCCCGTGGCGGCGCGACCGTCCGATGGCGCCGGATGCCCGCGGAGTGGGGTCGGGGTGGAACACCCGCTTCGAGCTGATGCGCACGAGCACCTGGGTGCGCGTACCGGCCAACTCCGCGCCGAGCGCGATGGCGTCGTAGCTGGCGGACCTGGTCGATCGTGGCCGTCGTCGCGTCCATGGCTGGCGTGATGCGCATCGCGTCGAGCGGGGCGGTCCAGCTGTCGGGCGCCCAGTCGAGTTGACAGATCCACTGGTAGGACCATCCCGCCACGATCGGCTGGCCGGCCGAGTGTTTGGAGGCCGAGTAGTGAAAGCCTCGCTCGGGGCTCGTCTCGGCATCGCAGCGGTCGAGGGTCGAAGCGTCGACGGCGAAGACGGCGGGCCAGCTCTGTGGCCGGTTGGCAACGAGCAGCTGCCGGAGAGCTTCCACGTCGATCCGACCACGGGCGAGCGCCTTGTAGAGGCTGCCGTGGCTTCTCCGGAACACCGGCTCGAGTGAGAGCGCAGGCACCGAGGAGACCGGAGCCGGCGAGCAGAGCGTCGCAGAGCTCGAAGAGCGCGTCCGGCCCGCTGTCGAACGTGCCCAGACATAACCGACCTCTTCCGCTACTCGCGTGAGGTGGGCGCTACTCCCACCTCACGGAGAAGAGGAGCAAAGGAGTAGCAGGAGATCGAGCAGCTTTCAGGCCTTGGGCCATTTATAGCCTCTGACCTGGACTTATCTGGTGCGCTCGGAGGGATTCGAACCCCCAACCTTCTGATCCGTAGGGGGGATCGTCATTGTCCCATCGTGTTTCGCACAATCGCAGTCTGTCGCATGTTGCTTGGTGAATCGACGGTTTTCGGGAGGTGCCCTCGACGAGACGACACGGCCCGGGACACGACGAGACGGAATTGTTGGCTCGCGTGTTGGCTTTTTGACCGGCCTGGCCGGGTCCACGTGAGCCGAACGCGATTGGTCGCATGAACCTTCGCGGAGATCCTGCATCGGACTCTGGGTTCGTAACCCCAACGAGTCAGCACGTCCACGGCAGCAGTACTTGCTGCAGCAGCGAGAAGCGCACGCGCTCCTGTTCGAGGCGGACCGCCAGGGCGTAGCGGTCCTCGATGAGGTCCCGGTAGAGCGCCTCCTCGGGTGCGGTGAGGCTCTGCAGTGGACGGTTGGTCGGGCTGGGCTCGGTCACCCACTGCCGGGGATGGGCCAGCAAGGTCTGCTGGTCCATCAGGATCGACCGCACGGAACCGAACCGGGCTCGCAGACGGTTCAGGATGTCGAAGCCGTGCGTGTCGATGTCACCCCAGTACACGATCTCCTTGGCGGCCAGCCAGGGGAGGTCTCCCAGGGCGCCAAGGCCGAATCCGGACCCGAAGACCACGATCGAGTCCGGTACGGCGGGAAAGGCCAGGTAGGTGATCTCGTTCTCGACGACGAACACCGTGTTGGAGGCGATCTCGATCGCCGCAAGCTCTTCGGTGCGCAGCGTGAGTTCGCTGAGGCCTTCCGGGAACGCCGACTGTGGACCGAGCATGCGGAGCCGCGTGTAGGAAGGTTTGGCGCGGAACCGGAACCGGCGCGCGAAATTGCCGGCGGAGTACCGGGAGTCGATACGCCCCTCGGGCAGCACCACCGTCAAGAGCTCGTCCAGCAGCCTGCGATGACCGTCGACGAACTTGGTGTCGACGCCTTGGACATCGATCTGGCGCAGGTAGAACCACTCCGTCTGGTTTGCGGCAATCCATGCGACCGTAGCCAACAGATCGCCCCAGATGCCCTGATGCTCGATTGCACTCAGGGGATGGGCGACCACCCATGGCACGAGCATCGGAACCGCGACGCCGGTCTGCTCCAGGATCGCATCAAGGGTACGCACATCACGGGTCGTCCCGAGCACCGCGCAGAGTTGCTCGAAGCTCTCGATCCGGACCCGCGTCGGCACCGAGTTCGCGCCGAGATTCCTGCCCTTGACCGTGCGAGACATCACCGTGAAGCGTGGCGTGCCCCCAGCCGTACACCTGTCCCGTTGGAACTTCTCGGCCCACCGCACGGCTTCCTCGAAGCGGTCGAGCAGTTCGGCCGCCGATGGCGCCTTCACGGGCAGCTCGACCGGCGTCCATGGCAGGCCCTCGGCATACTCCCGTAGATAACGGCCAGTCGTCCACCGCTTGCGCAAGGTGGCGACCAGGTCATCGACGTTCGACCAGGGGGGCATCAGGCCACTGAGGGCCCGGCAACGCCTGTTGCCTCAGTGGCACCAGGGCTCGAGGTGGCGGCACCGGTCACCTGCTCATGACGGCGGTGCCGGTACTCGGCGATCGTGAGGCACTGGAGGCGTGAGTAGTTGCCGTTCGAGTTGTCGACAAAGCCGACCGCCGCCACGTGGGGTTCGATGACGTGGATCTTCTGGAGCGGAGTCACGATCAGCAGCTGTAGCCCGAGGCGGGTGAAAAGGCTGAGGGCGTAGCGGGTCGACATCTCCGATCCACGACTGAACGCCTCGTCGATGACGACGAAGCGGAAGGCCTTCGAGCGCGCGGCACCCCAGTCCAACTTGAACTGGTACGCCAGGGACGCGGCCAGAATCGTGTAGGCGAGCTTCTCTTTCTGGCCGCCCGACTTGCCGGCCGAGTCGGTGTAGTTCTCGTACTCGGTGTCGTCGGCCCGCCACCGTTCGGAGGCGGAAAAGACGAACCACTGTCGGACGTCGGTCACCTTGCGGGTCCAGTTGCGATCCTGATCGGCGGTGCCCTCGCGGCCCTTGAACCGATCGATGATTTTCTTGACCTGCAGGAACTTCTCCTCGGAGTACTGGTCTGTTGCCTTTCCGCCCACAACGTTGTCGGTGCACGCCCGGAGTTCGGCCCGGAACTCCCGCACGTCGGTGTTCGGGGTCTGGTCCGGCACGAGCCGGATGTAACGGTCGGGGTTATAGTCGATTCCGATCAACGACCCGTTGATCATCTCGATCCGATCCCGGATGAGCTTCTCGTGTTTGTTGAGCTGGGCCGAGAATCCGGCGATGTCCCGGATCGTGTTCTGGTTCAGGTAGTCCTTGAACTCGCGCTCGAAGCGGGGGAGATCGTCGGTGGCCACCCGCTTGTGGAGTTGGCGGTACTCGCCGGCCGATCCGAGCGCGTCATCGAACTCGCCCGTCTCGTTGGGGTACCTCCCCCGGAACGCTCCCATTGACCGAACAATGCGCAGCCCAACATTGTTCTGTTGCCTGGTGATCCCGTTCAGCTGATTGCCGAGGGTGGTCCGGACCTGTTGCTCGACGGCAGCGAGCGTCCCGGCGTCCGGTGCCACCCCACCGAGTTCGGGCGCCACCAGTAGGTCAATCGAGCCGAATGATCCGGCCGCGGCCGCGACGGACTCCGTGTCGGAAAGCACCTGCCCGACGCGGGCCAGCCCGTCCTCGGCCGTTCCTTGCCGGCTCTCGACGCCGCCCCGTTCTCGCTGGAGGCCACTGAGGGCGCCCCCTCGGGCTTTGACATCCTCCCGGACAACATCTCGTTCAGCCGTCAGTTGGGTCAGCGTGTCCGACGAGGACGTGATGCGGTCCCGCTCGGACTCGAGCGTGGCCACCTCGCCCACCAGACCCTGCCAGTCCAGTTCGTCCCAGCTGGTGTACTCGCCCAGCTTTGCCAAGGACTCGAGCTGGGACGAGGATGTACCTTCCTGCTTCTTCAAAGAGTCGATGATCCCGGACAGCGAGGACTGCTGTCCGTACAAGGCGGTGGCGTGCGCCATTACGGCGTCGATCTTGGCCTCGTTGGTCCAGCCCAGTACGTACTCACGACGGTCGTCGATGCGCTTGCGGTCGTCCTTTTCGTGACGTTCCCGGTCCTTGATCTGCCCGGCCCGGGTAACCGCCTTCTGCGTGGTGCGAAAGTCGCCGACGCTGTCGACGCAGGCATGGTTGGCACGCCGGGCGAGTTCGGCCTCCAACCACGGTTCGAACCCGGAATCGGGCTTGAGCTCGAGCATGTCGACCATGAGCGGGTGGGTCGACCGGCGTTCGGGGGGAGAGGCTGGCCCCAACCGTGCCGGCACCCGGAAATAGACGAGCCGGGCGTTGAGATGGTGTTCGTTGATCCAACCCGCCACGGCGTCGTAGTGCCGGTCGGGTACCAGCAGCGACAGGGCAAAGGTGCGAAGCACCCGCTCTGCCGCGCCCTCCCATTCGGCCGCATCCTCACGGACCTGGATCAGTTCTCCGGCAAACGGGAGATCGATCGGATCAACAGCGAGGTCGTCGACAAGCCGCTGGCGCAGTTCGAGGCTGGTCCGGGGCACGTTGCTCCGGCGTGACTGCAGGCTGTGCAGCTCCTCATTAACACGCTTGGCTTCCTCATCGATCCGGCGCTGCTCGTACTCCCGTTCGTTCAGCTCGTTCTGGACGCCGACACGCTCTTCGTCAAGCGCCGTCCGCCGGGCGGCGGCCCGGTCGCGAGTGGCAACGAACTGCTCCACCGCCGATACCTGCTCCATGCCTACGTCGTCCAACAGGGCGTTGAACCGGGCAGACTTGTTCTGTCGGGCGGGCTTGGCGCCCAGGAGGCGTTCGATCGCCTTTTCGATCTCCGCCAAGCGGTCCCCTCCAATACCGGCGATCTGGAGGTTCAGCTGCCCCTCCGTGTCGCGGAGCTGGTGGATGGCTGATCCCACCGACTCGAGTTCCTGATCGAGTTCGACCAGCCTGGCCGCCAGCCCCTCGAGCTCGCGTTCCAGGACCTGGCGCGTCCGATCGGCGAAGTAGAAGGGCAGTGCCTGTTGCTGTCGCTCGATTCCGTCCCGGTCCCTCGACAGCTGGTCGTAGGAGTCGAGGTCGGCCACGATCGGCTCGAGGAGCTCCATCTGGGCCCGGGCCCGCACCACCGCGTCATGAGCCCGCGTCAGGTTGTCGAAGTGCTCGATCAACGAGGCGATCTGGGCTTTGGTGTCGACGGGCTCGAGCATGTGGATGCGGACGAAGTCGTTGAGGTTGTCGACCGCCTTCATCGAGACCGTCTGATGGAAGAGTTCCATGGCCTGCTCGGAATCGATCCCGAGATGGCGCCGGAAGTCCCGGCCGTACTCGGGGAAGCTGTCGTAGGTCCGCCCCCCGCCCTCGCGCAGCCTCCGCTTCAGGGCGGTGATCTCGGTTCCGAACTCGGAGAACTCCTTGGCGATCGACAAGTCGGTGTCGGCGACGACGAAGAACCGGTCGGGCTGGCCCTGGCCCACGTCCCTGGACCGGAACACCTGGGCCAATGTCACCGTGGTGGCGTAGTCGGTGCTGGCGAAGACGCCCAGGATGACCGAGAAATGCCGGGTGTCGCGCAGGCCGACGGGCCGCGACGCTCCCGTCGTCTCGTTCCGCTCCGACTTGTAGTGCCCCTGGACGTACGAGCGCAGATCGCGTTCACGGGTCTCGGCGCCGGCGGCCTTGTTGTAGGAGATCTTGTTGGCCGGCAACAGCAGCGTGGTGATGGCGTCGACAAGGGTCGACTTGCCTGACCCGATGTCACCCGTCAGGAGTGCATTGCGACCGCCGAGCTCAAACGACCAGACCTTCTGGTCGAAGGTCCCCCAATTGAAGACCTCGAGGCGCTGCAGGCGGCATCCGGGGAGCCGGTCGGGCTGTGCCCCTTCGAGGTCGACCAGGCTGAACAGCGAGGAGGTCATGCCGGCTCCCCGTCCCGATTCAGCTCGGCCAGGTACTCGTCGAGGCGGGCGTCGAACTCCGAGAGCCACTGCCCGTCGATGTAGGCCTTGAGGATCCGGCGGACCTCGAAGAGATCCTGCTCGCCCCGGAGCCGACGCAGAAAGCCCAGGTCGACCACCTTGTTGATGTGGGCGTCGATGTTGTCGACCAGGCGGGCATCGTTGGTGGAGTCGGGTACGAACAGCCGAAGCATCTCCACGATCTGGTCACGGCTGAGGACCAGCCGGACCTCGGCGCTGCTGGCGTCGAACTCGGCCAGGCGCTTGCGGAGCAGGGCCAGCAGCACGCTGACATGGAAGGAGAGGGTGCGTCGGGCCACCAACCGAGGGAACTCGGGTGAATCGTCGTCCGCGGGCTGGCTGCGCAGGTAGGCATATCCCTCGGCCTCGTCGACGACCACGTTAAGCCCGAGCACCGCCACGTAGTCACTGACGTTATTGCGCTCCCCCAGCAGCAGACCCCAGAACTTCTCGTGGGAGTCCCGGTACAGGGGGCCCTTCATCAGGTGGACGAGCACCAGCGACAGGTCTGTCGGCTCGCCCGTCGCATCAAGAGTCGTGTGGGTCACGGTGCCTCCGGTTGGTCCCGACTGAAATTGACCGCTGGCAGGTCGGCCACGCGCTCGACCTCCCCGGCGCTCCACTCGATCTGCTCGCGACGGCCCTCGTCGAAGATGACAGTGAGCCCGGGCTCCTTTAGCGAGAGGTATCCGACGAGTTCAGCCAGGCCCTGGTCGAGCGGGTCGCCGGCCACGACCTCACCGAGGCCGATCTGGTCACGCCGGCCGAGTGAGCTCAGCACGCGTTGGGCCAGCAGGTCACGATCGACGTAGAGCTGGTTCAGCATGGCCGAGGAGTCGAAATCGTCGTTCCCGTGCTCCATCGATTCGCTCTCGAGCGGCGTGCGGCGCGTGCGGCGGTGGAGCGGACGCTCCATGGGCATGCTGACCGCAATGCCGGAGTCGTCGAGCTCCATTCCTACGGCCGGGTTCGGTTGTTCACGGACCAAGAGGGCCTTGGTCTCGATGGCATGGAGCAGGTCGAAGACGCGCCGGTTCTCCAACCACACCTGATCGTCGAGAAAGCGCCGGAGCTGATCCGACAGCAGGCGGACGGTGGCCTGAGTGCGCTCGCTGGCGTCGATCCAATCGAAGTGAATCCGTCCGAGGCGCCCGTCCTGGTGGTCGAGGTCCTCAATCCGCTGCAGCCGCTCGAGCAGTTCGGTGAGCTCGGCCTGCTTGTGGTGGGACAGCAAGAAGTCATAAAAGGCCTGGAAGCTGCGGCCCTGGTCGGACTCGGCGATGCTGTTGCGGCTGCCCAGCGCCTCATCGAGCAGGGCGCCCTTCGATCCGGCCCAGCCGGCAATCTGCTCGCGCAGGCTGCGGTCGAGCCGTCGGAAGTTCTCCTCCACCTCCCGGAAGTCGGCGAGCAGTTCCCGTGCCGTGCGGGCGAACTGCTGGTACCGGTCGCGCTGGCTGACCGCGTCGAGCATGGTGACTTCTCCGCGCTCAGCACGGGCGATCTCCTCATCGATCTCCGCCCGCCGCCGCCGGAGCTCGGCGAGGCGGCGCCCGGGATCGTCATCTGCGCCGAACACCATCTGGCGGAGCAGTTCGAAGATGATGTTCAGGCGTGACTCTGTTCCGATGAACTCGCGCGCGGGGAGGTCCCGAACCCAAAGCAGTGCCTTCTCGACGGCCGGGGCGAGGTCAAAGCGCGCTTCGTCGGACCCCGCCGGGTAGTACTTCCGAAGCCAGCCATGGTCCGGCGAGGCCCAGTCGTCCAGGTAGGCGGCCGCGGGCTTGGGGAAGCTGTTCTCTCCGAGGCGCTGTTTCAGCGCGTACAGCTCTTCGTCCAGCTCGGCAATGAGCACGGTGGCCGGAAGGTTGCTGGCATTGTTGTCGACGAACACACGGCCAAGAAAGCTGAGCACGAGTGCAGCGTTGTTTGATCGCAAGAGCACCCACGCCGGGTGCTGACCCCGCAGGTGAACGAGTTCGTCGTAATGCATCGTCACAAGGCCCCCCGGCTCCTGGGGGTAGGGGCACTCCAAGCTTGGCGGAACGGACGGGACACGACATGAGCGTACGCCGTCGATGTGACAGCGATCATCTCCCCGAAACCTCGGGACGGACCATCTGACCTTGCCACAGGGTGCCTTGCCTCTGCTCAAATCCGTCACCATCGGGCGAAAAGGGGAGTATGTGACGTCATGGGCGGTCCGCAGCGCGGGCAAGATCCCCTGCCAGCATGCGGGGCAGTGTCCTCCCGTTCAGATGAAGGGGTGCTAGCGGTCGCCCCCCCTGTGATTTCAGTGTGAAGAACTCAAGCCGAAGAATGGGCTGTCAATGGGCATCACCGCAGGTCAGAGGGCCGCAGCCCAGCGGGTTTATCTCACCGCAATCACAGGGGGGGCGGTCGCGAGCGGTCCCGCCACGCGGGGATCCGAGGTGGCACCCACAGTGGCCCGCGTCGGGGGCGTCGGCAGGCGAGGCTCCCGCCTGCACATTGTTACTGCATAGCACCCCGCATTTAGGGGGTGTTGAAGGGTAATTTGATCACCAGAACTGCGTCACCCCCTATTATCGGGGTATAACGCAGTGGTGACACGAGCAGTCATTCTGGCCATCATCGCAGAGACCGCCGAAGAACAGTGGGGTCTCGTCACTCGACGACAGCTCGAACGCTCCCAGATCCCCCGGACAACGCTGGAGCGACTGACCGCTCCGGATTCGATTCTGGAGCGTGTCGCCCTCGGCGTCTATCGGCTAGTAGGCACGCCCGTACCGGACCACCTGGAGCTACGTGCCGCCTGGCTGCAGTTGGCTCCAGAGGTGCCGGCATGGGAGCGCAGCCCCGACGAGGGTGTCGTGTCCCACCGGTCCGCTGGCGCCCTGTACGGAATCGGCCATCTGCCGGCCGACCGCCATGGATTCACGGTCCAACACCGCAAGCAGAGCAGACGTCCGGATATCCGGATACACCGGCGACCGCTCGAAGACACTGATTGGATCCAACTTCGAGGACTCCCGCTGACCCGCCCGGCCCGAATTGCTTCGGATCTTCTCTACGACCATGAGGATCCAGGAGCCGTTGCGCAGATTGTGGCAGACGCGATCCGCAATGTCTTCGACTATCCGGGCACGTTCGCTGACAGGCTCGCACCGCACGCCGGTCGGTTTGGCCTCCGTCGTAACGACGGGTTGGCGATGCTCCATTGGCTTCTCGATCTCGTCGGTGACGATGAAACAACCCGATGGATGCAGGAGGCGCGCAACTCGATGAGGCCCCGACAGACCGACCAAGCACCCACACCAACTTTGCCCCGACCCGGATCGCCAGTCCGATGAGCCACGAGAGTTCCTCCACGAGCCCGGCTGCATTCCGACGGGTACTTACCGACAAGCTCCGGGCGCTAGCGGTGACCAGTCGCTGGACCGTGCATCAGCTTCGACGCCAGATGGCTTATGACCGGCTACTCGAACGTCTTTATCTGGTCGACGACGATTGGATCGTCAAAGGAGCGACTGCACTCCTCGCCCGCAACTTGGGCGTGCGGGCCACAATCGACGTCGATGTCTTTCGAGCGGTCACCCAAGAGGTTGCCGAGGCGGACCTCCGCGAGGCCGCGAGGCGCGATATCGGCGACTGGTTCCGGTTCGACGTCGGACCGGCACGCCCCGTTTCTGATGGGGCCGCCGGAACCCGCTTTCCCGTGACGGCGTTCCTGAATGGGTTACGCGGAACCTGTCCTTGTCCGAGTCAGGCACCGGAATCACGGCACCGCAGTATTGACTGTGGAGGAAGTCACCATGACGGTCGCTGCTCCGGCAGCATTGGTCGCAATGAAATTGCACTCGATCCAAGACCGGAAGCAGGAGCGTCCAGCAAAAGCAGCGTCCGATGCGGAGGATCTCTACCGGTTGATCCGGGAACACAATGGCAACGGTCCCGGTGGATTTGTGGCATTCGGGTTCACCTCAGAGGTGTCAGCGTTGATGGCGGTATCTGATGTCGTGGTAAGCACCGCAGGCCAGACATGTCATGAGGCCAGAGTGATTGGTCGACCTCTGATTGTCCTCGACGGCACCTTACCGACAACCTGGCCGCGGGCCGTGGAAAACGCCGTCCAACGGCAGGATCTCTTTCTCGCTGTGGTTTCCGACCTGATCAAACCTGATGGCGTGCCCCGGGTTCCATGAGGCCGTTGACTGAAGTTCCCCCAATCCCGGGTTCCGCATGCCTGGGGGGTCCCGTTCAGCTCTATCGGATCAGGTCCTCGGTCGTATCGACGTCCAGTGCCTCCCCCGGGCACGGTACCTCCTCGACCAGATCGGGTCGGGCCAACATCAGCGCCCGGGCGCCGACGTCACCGTCTCGGGGAAGCAACGCCCACACCGAGCGGGCCAGCCGGGTCGGCGGAGTGCGCCATCCTTTGAAGCTGGCCACCGCGATGGGGCTGTTCGTATCGGCCACTGCCGACCAGGCCTCTGGAGGTATCAACGGCTGGTCGCCGAGCCCGACCACGACCACCTCGTGTCCACGCTCTTCGGCGGCGGCAATTCCGGCGAGGAGCGAACTCGCCTGGCCCGACGCCCACGCGGGGTTCTCGACGATCACCGCGCCGCCGGGCAGAAGTCCGGACACGTCTACCGGACCCACGACCACGATGGTCTCGTCGAGCCACGCACCGGCCGCGTGCTCGAGCGCCCACGTAACGAGCGGTCGCCCGCGGAACGGAGCCAACAGCTTGGGCTGCTCGCCGATGAACCGGCTCGACCCGCCGGCGCACAGGAGGATCGCCGCCGTCACGGCGACGTCCGGCGTATCGGCAACAACACATGGACCGTAGAGCTCACCATGCGTTCGAAATGTGCATCCGTCGACTACATGTCCTGCTCGCCGGCCACAATCGCCTCGCGAATTCGGGGGTAAGTGCCACACCGGCAGATGTTGCGGATGCCGTCCAGATCTGCCTCGGTGATGGTCCGGCCCTCGGACTGGACATCCTTGACCAGCGCGACGGCCGCCATGATCTGGCCGGGCTGGCAGTAGCCGCACTGGGGGACGTCGAAGGACAGCCAGGCTTCTTGCATCGGGTGCAGCGGTTTGCCGACGGTCGCCGGAAGGCCCTCAATGGTGGTGATCTCGTCGGTCGGCTTGATATCGGAAACGGGAACCGAGCAGGGGGTGAATGCCAGTCCATTGATATGGCTGGTGCAGGCCCTGCACACATCGAGGCCGCAGCCGTACTTGGGCCCGTGGATGCCGAGCAGGTCGCGCAGTACCCAGAGCAACCGCACATCGTCCTCGACGTCCACGCTGACGGTCTGGCCGTTGACCTTGAAAGTATGTGTGGGCACGGGTCTCCTAGAAGGTGTTGGACAGGCCGTCGGTCGGTGACTCGGGTAGCGGCGGGATGACCGGCGTCGGGGTGAAGCCCAGTGGGCCGTTGTGGTTGATCGGAAAACTGGTCGGGATCGTTCCGGTGGCACGCGCGTAGGCACAGGCCACCGCAGCCATCGACGCGGCGACGCCGAATTCGCCCGCCCCGCCGGGCTGTCCGGTAGTGGGTGGCATGACGATCACCTCCACCTCCGGCGGCACGTTCCACTGCCGGGTGTAGAAGTAGTTGTCCCAGCTACCCTCGAGCGGGATGCCGTTCTCGAAGTGCAGACTCGACGTGAGGGTCTGGGCGATCCCGTCCATGATCCCGCCCAGCATCTGCGCCTCGAGGCCACGGGGGTTGATGGGTAGGCCGACGTCAACCACAAACACCACCTTGGTGACGCGAGGGCCGGTGTAGGCCTCCAGAACCACCCGGTTGACTGTCTGCGGGGTGCAGTCGATCTCGACCAGGGCTGCGCACACTCCTTTGTACTCAGCGTGGAAAGCAATGCCCTGGGCGGTGCCCGCCGGCATGGTCCGGCCCCAATTCCCGACTTGGGCCGCCTTGTCCAATACCGCTTGCGACCGGGCGTCCTTCAGGAACTGGTGGCGGAACCTGTATGGGTCCATCGACATGCCCTTGGCGATCTGGTCGACGATCAGCTCAAGCGCAGTGCATACGTCGGGAGAGTAGATATTGCGCATGCTGCCGGTGTGGAAGCCCATGTCGACTTCGTTGAGCAACTGGCTCGTGACCCCGAAGTTGTAGGGCACGTTCTGGGTCAGCTCGAAGATCGTCTCGGCGTAGCCGAGGTTGCCGGAGGGCAGTTCTGCCAGCTGCGAGGTAATGATCTCGCCGAACCCGTGGGTGAAGTCGGTCGAAACGCCGGTGTGCCGCTGCTCGAACGTAAGCACGTTGCCCGCTGCGAAGGAGGCCCGGATGCGCGAGGTGGCCATCGGGTGGGTGCGGCCGTGCCGGAAGTCATCGGTACGGTGCCACATCAGCTTGACCGGCTTGCCGAGCTTCTGGGAGATCTCGGCCGCCTCGGCGGCGGCGTCGAAGAACAGGTGGCGGCCGAATGAGCCGCCGCCCAGCACGACGTGAACCGTCACCGCGCTCTGCGGCAGGCCGAGCTTCTCCGCGATCGTCTGCTGCGCGAGGATGGGAGACTTCAAACTCGACCAAATCTCGGCCCGGTCGGCGCGCACGTCGGCGATGGCGCAGTTGGTCTCCAACGGGCTGTTGCTGCGGAAGTAGAAGGTGAAGTCGCCCTCGACTGTTTTGGCGAGCAGGTTGAGCGGAGGAGCGAGCAGCGGAATTTCGGCCTTCTTGAGCTCGGCCAGCACGGTCGCGTCGGATTGGTTGTCCTCGGTGCCATGGCCCCAGGTGACGTTCAGGGCGTCCACAGCGTCGATGCACTGGCCGAAGGTGGCCCCGCGTACGGCGACGCCGGAGGAGATGGTGACGACGTCGGTGATGCCGGGCATGCTCGTGACTGCATTCATGTTGGCCACTGACGTGACCGTGCCGTTGATCGTTGGTGGCCGGCACACCATGGTTGGCATGGCGTTCGGCACCTCCAAGTCCATGGCGAAGACCTTGGTGCCAGTGACAGAAGCCAGTGCATCGACCCGGTTCTGCGAAGTGCCGATGAGCGTGAAGTCGGATGCAGGCTTGAGCTCGACACTCACCGAACTCGGCTGGGAGGCTGCGGCGGCAGTCGCCAGTGAGCCGTAGGTGGCGGTCCTGCCCGTCGAGGACGTGATGACGCCATTCTTCGTGGTCAGCGACGAGACTGGGACGCCCCACTGCGCGGCCGCCGTCGACAGCAGCCGGGCCCGCGCCGTGGCGGCGGCGATACGGACCGGTTGGTAGGTCGATCTTGTCGTGTTCGATCCGCCGGTGAACTGGTTGAACTCCAGCTCGGGGCGAGCGTCGGCCAGCGTGACGATGACGTCAGACAACGGAAGGTCCATCTCCTCGGCGATAAGCATTCCCACCGAGGTTGTGATGCCCTGTCCGACTTCGGCCCGCGGCAAGGCAAAAGACGCTGTCCCGTCGCTGTTCACCATGATCGAGATCAGCCCCGAGGTGGGAGACGCGGCGAGGTCCTGGAGATCGCCGAGGTCGAAGAGGTCTGAGGGCCCGGGCAGGGACGGAACCGCGGCGCCCGCCACTTGCGGCTCTCTGGTGTCAACTGCCAACCTGGCTGCGACGACCAGCGTCGGTGCCGCCAGCACGTAGCCGAGGAAGCGACGCCGGTTCATTCCCCTCGAGGTGGCCTCAGGCTCGGGTACCCTCATCGGTGGAGAGTGGGGAATCGATGAAGGTGCAACCGGAGGCGGCATCGCCTTTCCCTTTGCCGGCCACAGTGGTGCTCCCATCGATGGTCCTCCCCATAGAGTGATCGGCGGCACCTTCTGGTTGGAGCCCGACAATTGTTCAGTGAAGGTCAGGACTCTAGCCGGGTTGCGATCAATTGGCCACCGACCAACAGATTCACAGCTTAGGCACAATACCCATAACTTAGAGTTACACTTGTGGTATTCTCTGGCCCATGCCACGGGCGGGACAGGTACGTGTCGGCGAGGGTGAGCGGCTGACCGATCGGG
>Ga0208587_1001058_pt1 | contig 14777 bp, 11 predicted proteins | sample NGESurdeep092012_7_FD_184472 | JGI IMG/M metagenome (GOLD analysis project Ga0208587, IMG submission 184472) | Arctic peat soil microbial communities from Barrow, Alaska - NGEE Surface sample 210 deep-092012 (SPAdes) | ecosystem: Environmental > Terrestrial > Soil > Wetlands > Peat ...
CTTCAGCGCCGCGTTCCCGCTGATCCTTCACCTCCGAGCCGGCTTCAGCCGGCGGCACCTAGACTACACAAATAACTAAACCGCTCTAGCTGCCAGTAGCCAGTAGCCAGTAGCCAGTAGTCAATGGTCAGCAATCACAACCTGCAGGAGCGTTTGTGAGATGGTAAGATGGCGCTGACAAGAGAAGTCATGAGTGTAGTGGAGTCCAATCTCAGGGACAGGATCGTGCGCAGCCAGCAAATTTGCGGTGGCGAGCCCGTGTTTCAAGGGACGCGTGTAACTTTGCGTACGGTTCTTGCCAGCCTCGCTGCCGGAGACACTGCGGAAGAGATCCTCGCCGATTTCCCTGGCCTGAAGGCCGCGGACGTCCAGTCCGCCATTGCGAAGGTGTGCTACCTTCGCACGTGACGGATCGCATGGACATCCAACCCAGTGTTCTAAATCGCCTAATTGCTGCCCGCTATTTGATTGACAGCTCTGGACAAGAGCTGACCGCGATTTCCGACCCATTGATCGTCTGCCAGAAAATCCTTACCGCACATGACGCGGCAGAGCTGGTATTTATTGCGCTCCTATCTCAACTTGGTCTACAGGCTCCAGAGAAAGACGGCAAGATCAAGCAAGAGCCTAGCTTCATGGCCATGACCAGGGCAGTCCTCAAGGAGGCAGCAAAAAATCAAGAAATTGCGGATTCGAGGCACAACAAACTTTTCGAGGATCTGAATCACGCTAGAGTTAGCTTCAAACATCATGGCCTCTTGGTTGATGCATCGACCAACTTTCACCTTTTTGCTGATGTCGTCCAGCTTCTGGACGTGCTTTGCAACTGCCTCATCAACCGAGGATTGTTGAGCATCGATCATTCGGCCGCAATTTCATCTGAAGACATCCGTGCCAATTTCCAATCCGCGCGCGAGTCAATTGATGCGGGGGACTTCCGGTTAGCTCTCGAAAAAACCGCTCTTGGCTTAGCCGTCGCGTTTTGGGAGATGAACGTACCCTCCTCTCTCACTGCAGGCAAGGCCTCCTCAGAAGATGCACTGCTTCTTTCCGGACGCGGCATTGATGCCGCCTCTTTTCTCTCGATGCAGAAACTGCTACCGATTTGCTATTACTTGGAGGAAAAGACGGAATGGGAGCTTAGAAGGTATGGCCATGAGGGCAACTGGACTTGCGAAAACGCTGAGTTTTGTCTGCAAACGGCCATAACCACAATCGTGCGGCTACAATCCGCACCTTCTCAACCGTTAGCTCTCGACTTCTATGACCTTTATGAGGACGTGATCGAGGTCCTTGTAGCTTCGCCCGAAGTATTCTTGACCAGAGGATTCGCCTTCAGTACTTTTCAAAATGAGCGCCAGGTGGATGTCTTCAGAAAGGGCGACGTGATCTCCGGGCGTGCCAAAGGTCGCGTGGGGAAAGACAAAGACTCGGAATCCGCGCCAGAGGTCGGTCTCGAATATGCAGATTGGGTTTCTGTCGAACGCCCAAGTACGGATAAATTAGAACGAAGTAGTAACCCTTGGGACATCGACTTGCTCTGGTTCAAAAAAGAAGAAATTGACGTTTCCTACCGACTCGACCAGACACGCGACAAAATTCGGCGCGCCTTCACTGACTCAGTCGAGAAAGGCATACCGTCCGATGGTACGTAGCCGGATTTCCGCCCCCCTCGTGCGCTTATTTGTGCTCTGGGCCTTAACTTCGCTATCCGGATTCGCCCAATCGCCCTCAACCCCTCCCGATCCCTACAAGCCGGTCCTCGACCGCCTAAACTCCATCACGGCAATCCCGTTGCCGACTTGGCAGGCGCACGCGGCTGATCTCGCGCATGGAGAAGATCCTTCGCTAACCGCTTCCGACTGGCAACAGGTGAAGCTGAAGGAAGACTGGAAAGGCTCCCGCTGGCTGCGGGAAACATTCGACATCCCGGCGCGATTGAACGGCTACAGTGTCCAAGGAGCGCGCCTTTCTCTTGATCTGTACGTCAGCAGCGATGACGCCATCCAGGTCAGCGTCTTCTCCAACGGCAACATGGTGGCGCGCACCGACGAAGACGGCCAAGTTCCGATCACGCTCATCGAGAATGCCCAGCCGGGGCAGACGCTTGTGCTGGCCGTTCGCGTCCTGGACTCCGGTGGTGGCGGCTGCTGCGGAGGCGATTCGACTCGCATCGAGCACGCCGAGCTTCGCATCGAACCTCCAGCCAACCGTCCCGATCCCGCGCTGATGCGGCTGCAAATTCTCTCGGCTGAGCCGGTCATCGCCGCATATCCCGACGGCAAGGCCGAGCGTGCGCAGCAACTGGACTCGGCGGTGAAGGCCATCAACGTTACGGCGCTCGACCAGGGAAATCAGCAGGCGTTCGATGCGTCCCTGCGCGATGCCCAAGCCAAGCTCGACCTGCTGCGGCCTTACATGAAGCAGTTCAGCATCGCCGCGGTGGGCAACAGCCATATCGACATGGCATGGCTATGGCCGTGGACCGAGACTGTCGAAGTCGTCCGCAACACCTTCGGAACAGCGCTGCAACTGATGCGCGAGTATCCCGACTTCAAATTCACTGCCAGCACTGCGCAGGCCTATGAATGGATCGAAGAAAAGTATCCCGCGATGTTTCGCGAGATCCAGCAGCGGGTGAAAGAAGGCCGCTGGGAGGTCATCGGCGGGATGTGGGTCGAGCCCGACCTCAACATGCCCGACGGCGAGTCGCTGGTGCGCCAGATCCTGTACGGAAAGCGCTACTTCCAGCAGAAGTTCGGCAAGGACATCAACATCGGCTGGAATCCCGACTCGTTTGGCTACAACTGGCAACTACCGCAGATCTACAAACGCTCGGGCATCGACTACTTCGTCACCCAAAAGCTGCTTTGGGCCTCGGAGTTCACCAAGTTCCCCTATCGCCTGTTCTGGTGGCAGGCGCCGGACGGCAGCCGCCTGCTGACCTACTTCCCCAGCGACTACGCCAACCCGATCGACCCGCAGAAAATGGCGCGCGACTCGGCGACCTACGGCCCAATGATGTGGAAGTACAACGGCGGAACCAACTCGGCGTCCGCTGGTGGTCTGGACATGATGTACCTGTACGGCGTGGGCGATCATGGTGGCGGACCGACGCGCCAGGACCTCGACACCGCGCTGCGCTGGCAGAAAGGTGATCTGGTCTATCCGAAAATTAACTTCTCCACCGCGGCGCAATATTTTGCCGACCTGGAGAAGAACAAGAGCGAGTTGAAGATTCCGACGTGGGACGGCGAACTCTACTTCCAATATCACCGCGGTGTCCAAACCACGCAATCGGAGGAGAAGCGCGGCAATCGGCAGAATGAAGAGTTGGTGCTGAACGCGGAGAAGGTGGCCTCCATCGACACTCTGTTCGGCGGGCCCTCCGGGCTTTCCGAGAAGTGCCAGCATTGCGCCCATTGGGGCAGTTACCCTCAGCAAGACTTCGATATTGCCTGGAAGAACATCCTCTTCAACCAATTTCACGACATCCTGCCGGGCTCAGGCATTCACATCAACTACGTGGACGCGGCGCGCAAGTACGCCGTGGCTGCGCGCATTGATCGCGACATCATCCACGTGGGACTGAAAGATATTGCGTCGCGGGTGCTTTCAGATGGCATGAGCGTACTAGTGTTCAACCCGTTGTCGTGGACGAGGACAGGCGAGGTGGAGTTCGAGGTGCAGTTCCCGACCGGGGTAAAGGATGTCAGCGCGGTGGAGGCTGGTGGCACGACGATGCCAATGGAAGTCCTCAACTACGATTGGTCGACCGGCCTAATGAGAGTGCGATTGCTGGCTATCAACATACCCCCAATTGGCTACGAACTTGTGCGGCTGGTTCAGCAGGCAAATCCACCGTCAGTAAAGCCAACAACCTTGATCGCCAGTGACGATTCCCTGGAAAACGAATTCATTCGCCTCAAGGTCGATCCCAAGACCGGCTGCATCACCAGCCTCTTCGACAAGCGCAGCAAGACCGAAGCGCTAGCGCTGCCCGTGCAGAGCGAAGGCTCGCCCGCGGCATCGCCGGATGGCTTGCCTTGCGGCAACCTGCTCCAGGCCTTCGTGGACAAGCCCAAGCGCTGGGACGCGTGGAACATCGACGCCGACTTCGTCAAGCAGCATCGGGACCTGATGCAGGCCGACGAAGTGAAGCTGGTGGAGAACACGCCGCTACGCGCCGTCATTCGCGTGAAGCACCACTTCCAGAAGTCGACCTTCGTGCAGGACATCACCGTGTATCCCGGCGTGCCGCGGGTTGACGTCCACATGCAGGCTGACTGGCACGAGCAGCACATCCTGCTGAAGGTCGCGTTCCCGGTCAGCGTACACAGCGACAGGGCAACCTTCGAGATTCCCTACGGCACCGTCGAGCGGCCTACGACGCGCATTACGCCGGCCGAGCAGGCGCAATTTGAAGTTCCGGCACTGCGCTGGGCCGATATCTCTGACCCCAGCCATGGCTTCAGCCTGTTGAACGACAGCAAGTACGGATACGACGCCAGAGACAACGTGCTGCGTCTGTCGCTGCTGCGCTCGCCAACCTGGCCCGATCCTGAAACCGACCAGGGACAGCACGAATTCACCTATTCGCTTTATCCGCACGTCGGCACCTGGCGCGAGGCGATGACGGTGCGCCAGGGCTACGAACTGAACTATCCGCTGATGACACAGACGACAGCCAAGCATCCCGGCATGATGATGCCGCAGCATTCATTCTTCTCCACGGAGCAGGACAACGTGATCATCACGGCAATCAAGAAAGCCGCCGACGATGATGCGCTCATCGTCCGCTTCTATGAGTGGGCCGGCAAGAAGGGGGACGTCGTTCTGCGGCTTCCCTGGGCGGCAGCGCAGGCTTGGGAGACGAACTTGATGGAGGTCGCGCCGGTCCCGCTCCAGCTAGATCCGCCAGGCTATGCGCTGGCCGTCCCGACGAACCCGTACGAGATCAAGACGGTGAAGGTGCAGTTCGGAAAGTAAGCGGAGTGTCAAACCGGGAAGAGGTCACTGCGACGACTACACACCAGGGTTTAGAATTTACATCGAGAGTCAGGAATCGCCGCAATCATCAAAACAAAAACGGGGAGAGTTTTCACTCTCCCCAATAAGCGACAGAGGCGATATCGGTTTCTAGGATTCTCTGACCGAGGGATTGGTTGCACGACATGCCAGAACTAGACACGGCCGAGCAAGCTGGGGCGATTCTGGAACTGGCCAAAATTGCCGGGACCGAAGAAGGCAGCGTGACCCTCGATGGAGTGAGGTGGCGCTATCTACATGCGGGCTCCGGTCCGCCGCTGCTGCTGATCCATGGGTTCATGGCTTATTCCTTTTCCTGGCGCTTCAACATGGAGGCGCTGTCCCGGCATTTCTCGGTATATGCCATCGATTTGCCGGGCTGTGGCTTCTCGCAGCGCACCGATGAACCCCAGTGCTCGCTGGCCAGCGATGCCGAAGGCGTTCTGCGCTTCATGGAATATTTCGGGATGGAGCAGGCGGACGTGTTGGGCACTTCTCGAGGCGGCGGAGTGGCGATTGTGCTGGCTACTCTGGCCGCGCAACGGTCAAAGCGACATCTTGTCCGGCGGTTACTGCTGGTTTGTCCCATCAATCCCTGGTCGAGCCACGGACGCCTGTTGACTCGCCTGCTCGCCACCGCACTTGGCGGGTTCGCCGTCACTCATATCCTACCCAGATTGCCCGGAGTGATGCTCCGGTATTTTCGCAGACTGTATGGCGATCCGAGCCGTATCGCGCCCGGCAGCATCGAGGGCTACAAAGCGGGACTGGACGTGCCTGGAAGCTTTAAGCACATGCTGCGCATTGTGCGGTCGTGGCATTGCGACCTGACACTCATCGAGGAATCTTTGCCGGCGATCGGCGAACTGCCCACGCTGCTGCTCTGGGGTTCCCGCGACACAGCGGTCTATGCGTCGTCAGCCTATGCTCTGCAGAGCCGCTTGAAGAACAGTGCGCTGGTAATGCTCGATGGCGTCGGCCACGTTCCCTACGAAGAGGTGCCCGAGGAGTTCAATCGGGTGATTTGCGACTTCCTGTTGCACGACACGCCGCCAACGCCACTCGAAACTGCGCCCGAGTTACCTACGTCGTCGCAGGTTTCATCCGTTGCTGCTCCACTGAAGGATTGATCGATCGCAGGGTTCCGCCCTAGTCGGCGGCCGGATTGTCCCGCCGATAGTCCTCGGTTTCGGCATGGCGGGCGGGCCACCAGGCCGCGAGCCCGGCCCCCAGATACATTGCTCCTACGATCCAGAAACCGTAGGTCAGCCCGTGTCGATGGGCGGCTTCGCCTGCCAGCAATGAGGTTGCGATCTGCAACGCGCTGGCCACGAAGGCGAAAGTGTTTTGCACCCTTCCCATGAAGTGACGCGGCACCATCTGCATCATCTCGCTGGAAAGAGCGATGCCGCCAACGCCGCGGCTGGAACCCATCATGAAGTAAATTGGTACCGCCAGCGCCAGCCAATGCGAGACTGGCAGCAAAAAGAGCGACAACGCAATGATGGACATGGTCACCGTGACCGAACGGTTGGCTCCATGGCGCCGGATAAACGTCGAAGCGTAGAAAACGCTTACGAAAGCTCCGACTGCCCAGCCGGCATTCAGCCACCCATAGCCCACGGCTCCGCTGTGCAGGATGCGTTCGCTGAGCGGGGCTGACAGTACACCTTGGGTCATCATGGCCGCCACAAACAGCGCCCACGCGATACCTATCAGCAGAACGCGCCGGTTTTGCCGGACGTAGCGGTAGCCTTCTCCGAGTTCATGGATATAGCGCGCGACTGCGCCGGAGGGTGAAGCCGCTGCCGCAGCCTCCGATATGGGACGCGAAACCGTCACTCTACCCTTGCGTACCTGGAGGATGCAGGCCAGCGAAACCGCGTAACTGGCGCAATCGATGAGCAACACTCCGCCCAGACCGACGTGGTTGTACATGAAGCCGACCACAGCGCCCGCCATCAACCAGCCGCCCTGCAAGGCGGCGAGAAGCAGCGAGTTTGAATCCAGCATCTTGTCGTCCGGCGTCAGCTCCTGGATGAGCGCGTTCACTGTCGGGAAGAACATCCAAAAGCCGATGGCGACCAGGATGTTCATGGCGTAGAGGTGCCATAGCCGCACATGATGAGTGAACACCAGCATGGCGACGACGAAGATGATGGCCCCGCGCGCAGAGTCGAGCCACAACATCAGGTGGCGACGGTCTTCGCGGTCGATGAGTACGCCGGTAAAGGGCAACAGCACGAGTGAGGGAAGGGTCTGCAGCGCGATTAGCGCCCCGAGTGACACTTCCGAATGCGTGGCTTGCAGGATGTACCAGATCACGGCAGCGGAGTTCATGCCGCTGCCGATCATGGAAATGAGATTGGCTACGAAGATTAGCCGCATCCCACGGTGCTGGAACATCTCCCTCATACTGTTCAACTGTAACCCAGTGGTGGCGTGCAATTCTGCCAACCCACCCTGAAGACGCGAGCATTGCTGTTCCAGACGCACAAATCCCCGGTGAATGGGCATTCAATTCTCATGGAATGTTCGTTCCTCGTGAATGACCGACAATCTCACTTATCGGTGTGCGGTAGCTCATAGCGAATTGCGGCCAGAAGAGCTACGATTTGCGGGAATAGGACCCTCGGCATTCGCCCGGTGCGGATAGTTCACAAACCCGTCCGGCGGCTGCCCGGGTCAGTCATCGAGGTGCAGTATGCGTTTCGCACGCCACCTGATTTTCTTTGGGACGCTGATTTTCTCTCTTGCGGGTTGGTCGCAAGTCGTCAAGATCATAATTCCAGCCGGATCGCCGGAAGATAAAGACTTGGCCACGATTACCGCCGAGTCCGATGCGCAGAAGCGCGTAAGCCTTTACTAGGAGTTCCTCAAAACGTATGCCGACAATAAGCCCGCCGTAGCTTATGCGGACTGGCAACTCTCGCAACAATATCTCTCGGCGGGCGACACTGCCAAGGCGTTGGAGTATGGCGATCAAGCCCTGGCACTCTATCCCAACAATCTCGACATTATCGTTTCGCTGGCCGGCGTAGCCCAGGCCATGAAGGACAATGGCAAGATCGTCGATTACGCCGCCAAGGGAGCGCCCGTTTTTCATTCCATCTCCACCCAGGCAAAGCCCGCCGACATATCCGATGCGGACTGGGCCTCGCACGTGAGTGAGGAGCAGAATTCGGCGCGCCCCAGCTACGAGTTCCTGGAAACGACTGCCTACAACGCCATAGCCGCTGAGCAGGATCCCAGCAAGCGCATGAGCTACATCGAGAAGTTCACTCCGGCGTTCCCTAAATCGCAATTCGAGCAGCCGGTGTCGCAACTTGCGCTCTACAGCTTGCAACAGTTAAACCAGCCGCAACGACTGGAGGCCTACGGAGAAAAAGCCTTGGCGGCCAATCCCGATAGTGTTCCCACATTGCTCATGCTGGCCAATGCCTATGCGGAGGACCCAAAGCAAGCGGCCAAGGCAATCACTTATGCGAACAAGGTGATCGCCCTCGAAGGTCCAGATGCGGCCACTGCCGACAAGTCGAAGAAGCTATCGGCGGGAGTGGCGCACTCCACCCTGGGCTATGCGTATTTGAAACAGGACAAGTTGGCGGCCGCCGTACCCGAGCTCAAAACAGCGGTGGGCCTGTTACAGGACGATCCCCAAGCCCAACAGGCTGCGCTTTTCCGGCTGGGTTATGCCTACGCGAAGCAGAACCGCAAAGCCGAATCCGTTGCCGCCCTGCAGAAGGCTGCTGCGCTGGACGGTCCGTATCAGGCACTCGCGCGCGACATGCTGAGCAAGGTGAACGCAGCAGGGAAGAAGTAAACGCCCAAAGCGGCTCTCATTTTTTGACCAGTGCGTCGGAAAGCAGGCGGGCTTTGGTGGCCAGGTTATAGGCGCGCTCGAAGTCATTCTCCGAGGTGGCCTTTTTCGATTGACTAATGTAAGTGTTGATCTGCGAAACCATGGCTTGCTCGTCATGGTTCAGTTGGCGATTCACGCTCTTCAAGTTTTTCTCGGCAGCTTCAAGCAATTGAACGGTCGTCTGTTTCTGTTGGCTCACCTGCGCGCTGGTAACGTCGGCGGCGATTGCGGTGTCAGGGGCTCCCTCAGCCGCCGGATTTGGTGGAGGATGGGCTGCGGCAACCGTAGCATTGCCGGCGGTATTCGCCGGAGGGTTGGTGTCAGGACTGCTGGCCGGAGGCTGCGCCGGTTTCTTTCGGTGACGCGGCTGTGACTTCGGCTTCTGCGGTTCGGGGACAGGCGCCTCCTGTTGCGGCGGCGGCGGGGGGGGCGGAGTGGCCTCGGAAATTTCATCCGCTACCGGGACCGCGATAGTCGGAGCCTGTGCCTGCGGCGGAAGCTGTGGCTTCTTCTTTTTGCAGGCCACGCCCAGCAACAATAACAAGGCCAGAACCGAAGCGGCGAATTGGCGCCAAATGTTCATGCGAGGTTCTGCAATATCGCTGCCGCGCTAATCTCTGCATGCATGACTGCTCAGGAGCAAGCGAGCAGAACAACTACTCTCCATGATAAACCTCAGGCCGCAATACCTGACACGGTAGTATTACGGTCTTGCGCCCAGCACACCCTCACGCTCAGGTGCGAGTCGCGATTTCTGCGTCTTTCAGCTCCTGCGCGCCCGCCAAAGGAAGGACCAGGCGGAAGGTGGTTCCTCGTCCCATTTCGGTTACAAAATGGAGGGCACCGTTGTGTAGTTGCAACACGCGGTAGCTCATTGCCAGGCCAATGCCGCTGCCCGACTTCTTGGTGGTGAAATACAGATTGAAAATCTTGTCCCGAATCTCCGGGGGAATCCCGCCCCCGTGATCGCGGACCTCGATGGTGGCCGCAGTTTCGTCGCGGCGTGCGACCATACTGAGCACGCCGCCGCCGCTCATGGCCTGCACTCCGTTGAGGACGACGTTCAGCAGGGCCTGCTTGATGAGGTCGGCATCGGCTCTCACAGGCACCGCCTCGCTGCCCAAGTTGATTTCCACCTTCACCCCTTGGCGCGCCGCCTCCGGTGAAGCCAGCAGGGCAACGTCTTCCATCAAACGGCGCAAGTCGAAGTCGGAAAGGCGCAACTCCAATGGACGATTGAAGTCCACTAGTGTCTGTACCACCCGGTCCAAACGATGAATCTCGCGTCCGATGATGTCCATGTGGCGGCTGGTGTCAGGATCGATCTCGCGCATCTTTTCGCGCAGCAGCTCGAGGTGAACGACGATGGCATTGATGGGATTTTTTACTTCATGGGCAACGCCGGAGGTGAGCCGCCCAATGGCCGCCAGACGGCGAGACAGTTCGATTTCGTTCTCGATTCGGCGCACCGATTCGACGTCACGCATGGTGAGCAGCGCGCCGATACGCTCGCCGCGCTCGGCAATGAAATCGAGCGCAATTTGTATGCGCCGTCCGTTCTCCAGTTCGATCTCGTGTTGCGGGATGGGCTGGTGCAGAGCGAAAGCATCCAGCACGATGCGGCCCAGCTTGTTAGCATCGTTGAACACCTCCTCCACCACATTTCCCAGAATCTCTGCCCGCGGACGGCCGACGAACCGTTCGGCCGAAGCGCTTACCAGCACCACGCGGGTGTCGCGCGTAAACAGAACGAGTCCGTCCTGCAACGTGCCCATAATCTGGTCGAGGTTCTCCTTGAGGGCGCTAAAGACTTCTTTCACGTCGCGCATCTGCCGGCCCAGCCGATCAATCTTGGTATTAACCAGCCCGTACTCGTCGGTTTTCCTCGGATCAGGTTCGGGTGAAATGTCGGGCACTCCCGCGGTCATCTGGTCCAGACGACGGCCAATCGCCTCCAACGGACGCAAGGCAATGTTCGACACCCCGGCTGCCAGCGCGAGCGATACCAAGATGGCAATGGCAGAGAAGAAAAGCGCGCGGGTGAGTTGAGGCTTGACTTCGCTCTTCAGAAGTACCGTGGAGATGCCAACCCGGATATCTCCAAATGGCTGGCCCTCGCGCTGGATGGGCAGGTGAACATCGTAAACCCTCGGAGCGCCGTACACGACGTCGAGCTGACGCCGGAAACTGCCATTGCGCACATTCTGGAAATCTTCACGGGGCTCCATTTGAGTGCCGATGGCAGACGGGTCGGTGTGCACGATGGCCCGGCCATTCACATCCGTAATGGCGGCGTCGGAGATAGTGGGAGAATAGCCGACGATAGATTGCAGCAACGTGTTCAGCCCGGGGTCGGTCTGTAAGGCCTGGTCCAACACCGCCTCGACTTGCTTGGGATCGTTGGTATTGACAAAGGTGCTGCTGAGATCAATCTGCGAGGTTTCGCGAGCGCTCTCCCGGATCTCCTTGGCCACGAAGGCGGCATTGTCATAAGCCTCCGCCGTGCGCTGCCGTACCACGTGCCAGACGTACAAATAGGAAAACACCGCGACCAGCGCGAACACCATACCGCTGATAGCAAGGACCAGCTTCGTCTTCAGGCGGATTTGAGCCATGCGGAAACTCGCGTTGCGTGCGATGTTGCCGGAATCATATCAGCCGCAGAGGACAGCCGGAAAGGTCGCGGCCTGCGGGATAGGCAATCAGTTCCCAGAGGTTTGTTGTAAGTGACAGACTGGCAATGGCTTAGATGGACGACATCGAAACACGGATGCGGTCGGTATGGTAAGGTTGCATGGGCATTGCGGGTGCCTGAACAACGAAAACTGCCAGATTCGCGTCCAATGTCAGAAGCCCGCGCGGGGGTAGTGTCCGCAAAGTGTGGTTGGTACGGTACGGCAGGAGAGAACAAGTGGCCCAACCGGCAATGGAAGAGAGCAAGAAATTACAAGGCGAGACAGTTGCTAAACTGCGTATCCTGTCCCACGACCTCAGCAATTACATCGAAACCATCATGCAGGCTTCCTATCTTCTGGCTCAGGCGAAACTCGACGAGAACAACAAGAAGTGGCTCGACTTGATCGACAAAGCATCGCAAGATGCGGCCCGAGTCAATCGCGAGATTCGCGAAATATTGCGTTCGCAAAACTGAGGATCGGGTTGGTCAGGCGGAGTTAAGACCGGCACGATCAGCGGGGAACCTCCCGTCGGCAGGGTGGCTGTTTCTCTGCTGCGCGGGCACATTTACCGGGCACTCGCGCCTAGATGTGGACGCTGTGCTGCAGGTGCGACGGTCTTGCGACCGGCGCAAGTTGGCACGTGAGAGTACGTGCCAACTTGCACCCATGTCCTATCGAGAAGATTATTACTTGCGCATCGGCGACATCTTGTTCAGCTCATCCACCAACGATTTACCAGCCGCCGGGACGGGAGCTGCGCCATCACGGACAATCTGCGTGGCATCTATCTCTTTCCCGTAGAGCTCTTTGTTGGCATCGTTGTCCGTCTCCATCGAAGCGCTGCCTAGCGAAACTCCAGCAAACAGTCCTTTTGCCTGGGAGTAGGCAAGTATGTCGACGTTGGGGTCATTGAATCCGGCTGCGTTCGCAGTCGAGGGACCGGCAGTGGCATTCGCATCTGCGCCGAGCTTCAATTTGCCCGTGAGGACCTTATTGGCACCCCTTGTGGTCATCACGAACAACACATAATCGGTGGAAGTGCTGCCCAATTGCACTCCCAAGCTGCCCGTGTCCAGGGTGTACATTGACGGAGCGCTCCATGCGCCAGTCATCTCGTTGCCAGTGCGGCAGCTGAGCACGCCCCGTCCGTAAGTCCCGCCGATGCCGACGGCGACCTTCTTTACGCCAGGATAGACCAGGACACATACAGCCTTGTCCATGACGGCCTGCGGTATTTCTTGCTTATCGAGGATGGTCTTGAGAACAGTAGTCGAATCGGCCAAGCGTTTCGATACTTTGTTTTCAGCAAAGAGCGGCAGTGAAACTGCAACGCACACTATCAGTAGAGTAATTTTCTTTGTCATGAGAATCCTTTCGTTGACCCGCTCTAGAACTCTAAAGCAGCGGCAAGATTTCCACAACCGGGAAAAGGAGGCTAGCTAGCTGTCACCAAAGCAGCCGAATATTGCGTCGGGGAATGTTGGCTGCCCAGGCCGAACCGGGCAGCCGTCAACAGGATTAGGGAACGAGCTTCGCGTCCATGGTGATGTTGGCGTTGAGAACCCGGGAAACAGGGCACCCCTTCTTGGCATTCTGGGCGGCCTCGTCGAACTTTGCCTGGTCCGCACCGGGGATCCTTACCTTCACGTCGAGGTGCACGCTAGTGATGGTAAAGCCGGCGTCGGTTTTGTCCATGGTCAAAGTCGCCTTGGTATCGATGCTCTCCGCGGTCATGCCCGCGTTTCCAAGCTGCGCCGACAGCGCCATGGAAAAACAACCGGCATGTGCCGCGGCAATCAGTTCCTCCGGATTCGTTCCGGCCCCGTTTTCAAAACGTGTGCTGAAGGAATACTGCGTTTGGTTGAGGACGCCGCTTTGTGTCGAAACGGCGCCTTTTCCGTCTTTTAAACCACCCGACCAGTGAGCACTGGCTGTGCGTTGCATTCGGTCCTCCTGGGAAGCAAATCAATTGTATCTCTACGTTACACGGAGTGGCGATCCTTGCGTGAAACCAGCGGCCAGGGCAGTTGTTCCATCAGCGTTCGATTAGCAAACCCGAGAGACTGTGGTGATCAGCTTGCAACGCCTTCAGTAAAAGTCAGAACAACTGAGGAAGTATCCGCACTGTGGACACAGCAGCTTGCAGTGGTTTTGCTGCAGGTTCTCAGAACAGTTGGGACAAACTTGTGAGGGCTGCACCGGGACATCCTGGGCGGCTTTCATCGCAAGTTCGGCGCGGGAATGATTCGGATCTTGATGTGTTGCTGTCCGTCATGTGGGCATCGAGTCAGGCATTCCCAGTATAGAGGCCAAAATCCCCCATTAGTACATGTACCTTCGTCAGTAAGTCATCCACAGCGAATTCTGTGGGATTTGGCACAGCCGTCTCTATAATGCGAAGCGTAGGAGTATATTCCACGGATCCCACACGCGCGACCGAATAAGCGCCGAAATATCTGAAAAAAGAACGCGTTGCGGGACCCAAGGCAAAATGTAATAGTCGTATTAACTATATAGCTAATACGATTCTAGTTATCACAGTGTGCCGGATAAGACAGACAGACAGACAGACAGACAGAGGGCTCCGCCGGCAGAAGATTAAGCCACTCAGGACTAAAAGTAGCCCGCAGAAAAATTCACTCAGGAGGTCGTAACCAACCGTGAAACAGACAATGATCGCAGCCCTAGCCGCCTTAATGTTAGCCGGAGCTCTTAGTGCCGTGAGTGGCGCGGCCTCCGTCGGTTCCCTCAACCCAGTCGTAGTGATTGGGGAGGGATCCGCACCTATGCCTACGACTTTACTGCCCGCGATGAACGACAGTAAGTAAACATCGCGCCCCAATGGTTATTGAGAATTCCGCCCGAGAACGACAAGGAGAAACGGTATGAAAAATATTTTGATTCTCGTCATTTGTATGCTGTTATCCGCTGGAGTCCTGTTCGCCTCCACGAGTTCGCTTCCTACTAACCTCAAGGCACAGCTGGCCATTGGGCCCCAGGTAGCCGATGGCGGACCGCAGCCGGTGTGCGCCCCGGGCCGTCACTGCAATAACGACCAGTTACAGCCAGAGGTAGCCGATGGCGGACCGGCGCCGTATTGCGCTCCCGGCCATCACTACAACGACGGCCAGTTGCTGCCGCAGGTAGCCGATGGCGGACCGGCGCCGTATTGCGCCCCCGGCCATCACTGCAACAACGACCAGTTGCTG
>Ga0208587_1001065_pt1 | contig 14725 bp, 10 predicted proteins | sample NGESurdeep092012_7_FD_184472 | JGI IMG/M metagenome (GOLD analysis project Ga0208587, IMG submission 184472) | Arctic peat soil microbial communities from Barrow, Alaska - NGEE Surface sample 210 deep-092012 (SPAdes) | ecosystem: Environmental > Terrestrial > Soil > Wetlands > Peat ...
CCGACCGCCCGGTTTCACCTCATCCGAACCTTGTTACGGAAGCGGGATTGAAGGCTCTGGAATTTCAACTCCACCAGGCTCGCGAGGCGTACGAGACGGCGCAGAAGATCGACGACGTGAATGAACGACGGCGGCAAGCGGCAATCCCCTTGCGCGATATGCGCTACTTTGCGGCGAGAGTTCGGACGGCCCAGGTCATCACCAATCCTACGTCAACTGACACTGTTGCCTTTGGGAGCACGGTGACCTTCAGGCGCGACGATGGACGCGTGCAGAAATATCGTATCGTGGGAGAGGACGAAGCGGACCCTAAGGCCGGTTCTATTTCCTTCGTATCCCCAGTGGCAAGGCTTCTGATGGGCAAGGCTGTTGGGGATGAAGTCGGCGCATCCGGTCAAAACCTTGAGATCATTTCGATCTCGTAGCACCTCCCGCACCGGATGCAGCCGATGTTTGGAACGGCCGCTTTGCGCCAGAAGCGGTCGTTCCTCTCTGCCTTTGGTTTCGGTGGAAAGCGGAACCGACCGTTCGAAATCCTGCCGCTCGACGCCGTCGTCCATCAGTCCAGCGCCCACGCGGTCGGCGGCGTCATCAACCCCGACGAGCAGATTATGCTGGCGGTGCCGGGGGCGGATGCGTTGACCGTGGAGGGTATCGAAGCGATTACACAGCAAGTGAGAAATCGCTTTTCTTAGGACCGTCTGACGAACAGATCGAATGATGTTGCCTGTTGGCATTTAGCAGGTTGATGTCGGATCACAGCACGCATCCGTAATGCGCGGAGGAAACCAGCCTGATGTATTTGTCGTGGACCGAACCGGGACGCGCCTTGTCGCCGCGCACGGGCGCTTGCCACGTCGACATGCGCCGGGCGATCTCGTCATCGGGAACCTCGAGCGTCAGCGTTCGGGCGCCGGGATCGATGACGATGACGTCGCCCTCCCTGACCGCGGCGATCGGACCGCCGCGCGCGGCCTCCGGCGAGATATGCCCGATCAGAATGCCGTGCGACACCCCGGAAAAACGGCCGTCGGTGATCAGCGCGACATCTTCGCCGAGGCCCCGGCCCTGCAGCTGGATCGTCAGCAACACCATCTCCGGCATGCCCGGCCCGCCCACGGGGCCGACGTTGCGCACCACCACCACGTTGCCCGGCACGATCTGGCCGGCGCGGATCGCCTTCATGGTGTCGGCTTCGGAGTCGAAGACGCGCGCGGTGCCGCGGAACTGGCCCTTCTCCAGCGCCTTGCCCGAGAGCTTGAGCAGGCAGCTCTCCGGCGCGAGATTGCCCTTCAGCACGCTGATGTGATGGTTCGGCGGCGCGATCGGCTTGGCCACCGGCATCACAATTTCCTGCTGGCCGATGTCATCCAAGGTCGGTACCGCCGCGAGGTTTTCCGCGAGCGTCCTGCCGCTGACCGTCATGACGTCGCCGTGCAGCAGGCCGTTTCGCAGCAGCTCCTTCATTACGATGGGTACCCCGCCAATCGCGTGCAGGCTGCCCATGGCGTAAGGGCCATGCGGCTGTAGATTGACCAAGAGCGGGATCCGCTCGCCGATCTCCTGAATACGTTCGATCGTGATCGGCACCGCGGCCTCCCGCGCGACCGCGAGCAGATGCAGGTACATGTTGGTCGAACCGCCCATCGCATAGACGGTGGCGATGGCGTTTTCGAAGGCGCGCTCGGTCATGATGTCGCGCGGCCGGATGCCGGCGTCGATCAGCCGGTACAGCGCGTCGACCGAGGCGCGCGCCTGGGCCCGAACGTCGGCGTGAAGATCGGTGCCGGCCCCGTAGTCCGCCGCGTGCGAGGCGCCGCGCGGCAGCATCATGCCGATCGCCTCGGCGATCGTGCTCATGGTGTTGGCCGTGAACATCGCCCCGCAGGTGCCGCTGCCCGGCATCACATTGCGTTCGATATCGAGCAATTCGGTTGCGGAAATCCGGCCGGCCTCGTTGGCGGCGCGGGCTTCCGCATAATCCAGGATCGTCAAATTGTTGCCCTTGGCGGCCCAGGGCCCCGAGGTGACCCGGCCGGGCGAACTGGTGCCGGGATAGAGCACGAGCCCGAAGGCATTGGTGCGCGCCAGCGGCATCAGGGCGGCCGCCCCGGTCTTGTCGCAGCCGGAGATCACGATCATGGCGTCGCCGTGGTGGGCGTAATGACCGATCTCGAAGCAATCGGCGACGACGTCGCGGGAGACCAGGCTGTAACCCGCCGTCGGCGTTCCCTGGGTCAGCGCGTCGGACACCGCCGGCGCGCCGACGATCAGGCCCTGGCCGCCGCGTTCGGCGAGCACTTCGACCAGCAGATCGCCGATGCCGCGCACCCGATTGTTGCAGCGATGGGCGTTGGTCCAGGCGCTGGCGATCGTGACCACGGCGCTGGTCCCCGCGGCGCGATCCGGATCGAATCCAGCGGCGCGCAGCTCAACGCGGGATTTCTTCCAGTAGTCGCTGCTGTCTTGTGTCATCGGTACTCTCTGGAGCCAGACGTGATATCGAGCCAATATTTGAAATCTTCGTGAAATGTCGCTTTTGAATTCTTTATCCGGGAAAAGCGGCTTAATGACTACTCCGAACTTGTCGCTGCGCCGCAATAACTGACGCTATGTGTCGGGCGTCGACGAAATCGAGGATGAGGACACCCACCGGCCGCGGCAATTCGGATTTGAACCGTCAAGCCTGTGCATGTGGGGGGCAAAGTCTGCCTGGCAGCGCTGACAGGACCCTGCAATTTGCCGGGGAGCCAGACGTCAGGCGCCTTGTCTGCGGATACGCAGATATTGACATTGGCCGCAATTCATTTTGACTGATCGACCGGATCGACCTTCTGAAGTTCGTCGGCCTGTGAGCGTCTCACGATAACAACTAAGACCACGAAAACGACCTCCTGCCCGACCTTCCAACCCGCGCTGACCATCGAACGGAGCCACAACATGACGCTGATGCAGGTCGGGTTGGACGACAAATACCGGCTCGAGGCCAAGCGCATCTACCTTTCCGGAATCCAGGCGCTGGTACGGCTGCCGATGGTGCAGCGCGAACGCGATCGCCTGCAAAATCTCAACACGGCCGGATTTATCTCCGGCTACCGCGGTTCGCCGCTCGGCATGTACGACAACGCGCTGTGGCGCGCCAAATCGTTTCTGCAGTCGCACGACATCGCCTTCGTTCCCGGGCTGAACGAAGATCTTGCGGCGACCGCGGTGTGGGGAAGCCAGCAGGTCGGCATGTTTCCGGGCGCGAAGGTCGATGGCGTGTTCGGAATTTGGTATGGTAAGGGACCCGGTGTTGACCGCTCGGTCGACGCGCTGAAACATGCCAATTCGGCTGGTACCGCGCGACACGGCGGGGTGCTGGCGCTGGCCGGCGACGATCACGGCTGCCAATCCTCCACGCTTGCACACCAGAGCGAACAGGTCTTCGCCGCGGCCTTGATGCCGATCCTCAATCCGGCAACGTTACAGGACTATCTCGACCTCGGAGTTTATGGTTTTGCGCTTTCCCGCTTTTCCGGCTGTTGGGTCGGCTTCAAGGCGATCTCGGAGACGGTCGAGAGTTCCGCTTCCATCTACAGCGATCCGTCGCGCGTGCAGATCGCGCTGCCGACGGATTTCGAAATGCCTGCGGGCGGATTGAACATCAGATGGCCCGACCCGCCACTCGAGCAGGAGCGGCGGCTGCACGGCCCGAAAATGGCGGCTATTGCCGCCTTCGCGCGCGCCAACCAACTCGATCGCGTTGTGCTCGACAGCAAACCGGCGCGACTCGGCATCATCGCCACCGGCAAGGCCTATCTGGATTTGCGTCAGGCCCTCGCCGACCTCGGAATTACCGAGCGGGACGCTCAGGAACTCGGACTTCGCATCTACAAGGTCGCGTTGACCTGGCCACTTGAAGAAAGCGGCGCGAGGCGTTTTGCCGAAGGCCTGAAGGACGTGCTGGTCGTCGAGGAAAAGCGGGGCTTCATCGAAGACCAGCTGGTGCGAATTCTCTATAATATGGACGCCTCGAGGCGTCCTTCCGTGGTCGGCAAGCGTGACGAGCAGGGTGTGACGCTGTTGCCAAGTGAAGGCGAATTCACGCCGACCATGGTGGCTGCGGCCCTCGTCGCGCGCTTGCGCCGGCTCGGTCACCAAAGCCCGGTTCTTGAACAAAGGCTGGCACGGCTTGAAGCGTTCGAACATCCGACGATGATGCGCGCTCCTATGGCACTGCAACGGACACCGTATTTCTGCTCTGGCTGCCCGCACAACACCTCTACCAAGGTGCCCGAAGGCAGCCGCGCGATGGCCGGCATCGGCTGTCACGGGATGGCGCTGTCGATCCCAAGCCGGCGCACCGCGACCATCTCACACATGGGCGCCGAGGGCGTGAGCTGGATCGGGCAGGCGCCTTTCACCAGCGAATCCCACATTTTCCAGAACCTCGGTGACGGCACCTACACCCATTCCGGGCTGCTGGCGCTCCGGGCCGCGGCGGCCGCCGGCGTCAATATCACCTACAAGATTCTTTATAACGACGCGGTCGCGATGACTGGCGGACAACCCGCCGAGGGCGGCTTGACCGTCTCCCAGATCGCACATCAGGTCTGGGCCGAAGGCGCCAAGCGCCTTGCGATCGTCTCGGACGAGCCCGGCAAATACCCCAGCAGGGAATATTTCCCGCAAGGCGCCACCGTTCATCATCGCCGCGAACTCGATCAGGTTCAACGCGAACTGCGCGAGGTCAAGGGGCTGTCCATTCTGATCTACGACCAGACCTGCGCCGCCGAGAAACGCCGCCGCCGCAAGCGCGGCCTTTATCCGGATCCACCGAAGCGCGTTTTCATCAATGACCTCGTGTGCGAGGGGTGCGGAGACTGTTCACAAGCATCGAACTGCGTTTCGGTACAACCGCTCGAGACCGAATTCGGGCGCAAGCGCCAGATCGACCAGTCGAACTGTAACAAGGACTATTCCTGCGTCGATGGCTTTTGTCCGAGTTTCGTCACGGTGCATGGCGGCACGCTGAAGAAGGCGGAAACCTCCGCGGTCGATTCCGGCCAGCTGTTCGCCGATCTTCCGCTGCCGGCGCGCCGGGAACTGGATGCCCCCTACAACATCCTCGTCACTGGGATCGGTGGCACCGGCGTCATTACGATCGGCGCGCTGCTGGGCATGGCCGCCCATCTTGACGGCCGGGGCTGCTCGGCGCTGGATTTCACCGGTCTTTCGCAAAAGAACGGCGCGGTGATGAGCCACGTCCGAATAGCGCCCGCGCCGGAAGATATCTCAACCGTCCGCATCGCCTCCGGTGGCGCCGATCTCATCCTCGGCTGTGATATCGTGGTCTCCGCCAATGCGACGGCGCTGAGCCGCGTCGAACGCGGTGTGACGCAGGCCATCGTCAATGCCGACCTGCAGCCGACCGCAAGTTTCGTGATCAATCCCGATATCGATTTCGAGATGAGTGCGATGAAGGGCGCTCTTCGCGACGCCGTAGGGGAGAAAAATCTCGACATTATCGATGCCACCGGCATCGCATCGGCCTTGATGGGCGACAGCATCGCGACCAACGCCTTTCTGCTTGGCTTCGCATTCCAGAAAGGCGCCATTCCGCTTTCGCTCGAAGCAATCCTGCGCGCGATCGAGATCAACGGCGCTGCGATCGAGATGAACAAGCAGGCTTTTTCCTGGGGCCGGCTCGCCGCCCACGACATCGCCCGCGTTCGCAGCGTGACCCAGTTTCGGGCCCGCGCGTCGACGACGACCCGGACACTTGATGAATCGATTGCCTACCGGGCCAAATTCCTTACGGAATATCAGAAGCAATCCTATGCCGACCGCTATCTCTCGACGGTTGCGAAAGTTCGTGCCGCCGAAGCCAAGGCCACGCCCGAGTCGACCGAAATAACGGAGGCGGTGGCGAAAAACCTGTTCAAGCTGATGGCCTACAAGGACGAATACGAGGTGGCCCGGCTTTATACCGACGGTAGCTTTGCCAAGAAGCTGGAAGAAAAATTCGAAGGTGGCCGGCTCAGGTACCACCTTGCCCCGCCGCTGTTCGCGCGCCGGGACAAGATAACCGGTCATTTGCAGAAGAAAGAGTATGGCGGCTGGATGATCCACGCCTTCCGACTGCTCGCACGGTTGAAGTTCCTGCGCGGGACCGCGCTCGATGTCTTCGGTTACACTGGCGAGCGGAGAACTGAACGCAAGCTGATCGACGATTACCTCGTGATGATTGATCAGCACATCGCCGTTGTGAAAAGCGAACAGATTCCGATCCTCGTTCGCCTTGCCCGGTTTCCCGAAACGATCCGTGGCTACGGCCACATCAAGGAGCAAGGCATCAGCAAATCGCTGGCCGAAAAAGCCCGGTTGGAGGCCGATCTGGAAAGCAGCCGTTTCGCGGTTGCAGCGGAATAGCCCACCAGACTCAAAGCGGACAGTGGCCGCCTCATGATTGGCTAAATGAAGCGGATTACTGCACCTGTAAGCAAACCATCTCTCGAACGACCACTTTGCCACCAACTTAGGTCACACGCGGCGAGAGAAGACGCCAGGTGGCTGCGGTCTCTGGAGAACCGGGGCGTACCCTCACTCCCCGATCGTCTCGCCGAACAATTCCCACACCTCACCATTGAAGCGCTGCAGCCGCATGGCCTGCACCGGGAAATAATCCGTCAGCGAGGTCTTCACCTTGATGCCCGGCAGCATCATCGGCAGCGCGATATCCATGTTCGCCGCCTGCTTCATGATGTTCTCGTGAGTGAGGTCGTCACCGCACTGCTTGAAAACCTGCACAGTCGCCTGCGCCACCGTGTAGCCGTAGACGATGAGCTGGTCCTGCAGATTGCCGTCCGGGAAATAGGCCTTCATGAAGGCTTGCCAGTCCTGCACCGACTTGTCGTTCTGCCATTGCGGGTCGTTCGGGTCTTTCAGGAAGTAGGAAGAGATGATGCCCTTGGCGTTATCGAAGCCGGCCGGCTTGAGCACCGAGGAGACGGATGTGGAGGTGGCGGCGAGGAAGAAAATGTCCGGCTTCCAGCCGATCTCGCCGATCTTGCGGATCGCCTGCGCAGCCTGTTTAGGGATCGCGTGCATAAACAGCACGTTGGCGCCTGATGTCTTCAACTTCACGATCTGGCTGTCGATGGTCGGGTCGGTCGCCTCATAGGTCGCCTCCGAGACGACCATTCTGGCGACGTTGTCCGGCCCCAGCCCCTTCTTGAAGCCATTGCCGTAATCCTTGCCGGCGTCGTCGTTCTGGTAGAACAGCGCGACCTTCGCGTCTGGCATCTTGTCCAGGAGATATTTGGCATAGACCGCCGTCTCGGCCTGGTACGACGGCTGGAACCCGATGGTCCAGGGAAAATGCTCGTGATCGCCCCACAGTGTGGCGCCGGCGCCGACGAACAGCTGCGGAACCTTCTTGTCGTTGAGGTATTTTCGCACGCTGAGCCCCGTCGGCGTCCCCAATGGATTGAGGATGACGGCGACCTCTTCCTGTTCCACGAGCTTCCGCGTCTGTTCGACCGTCTTCGGAGGGCTGTAGGCATCGTCGAGCGAGATCAAATTGATTTTGCGCCCGTTCACGCCGCCTTGGTCGTTGATCATCTTGAAGTACGCGAGCTGGGTTTTCGCGATCACCGAATAGGCCGAGGCCGGCCCGCTATAGGGCGAGGTCTGCCCGAGCTTGATGTCGGTGTCGGAGACGCCGGGTCCGTATTTCTTCTCGGCGGCGGTGGCCACGCTGGCGATGGACAGAATCGCGGCGATAATGAGCGGTTGCCATTTCATGAGTATCTCCCCGAAACTTCTTTTTTGTTGAGATCAGCTGAGCACACTCTTTCTGGTCAGGCAAATTTGCGGCAGGAGCGGGTCAGTCCGCGAGGGTGAAGCTAAATGGTAGAACAGCACCTTCCAAGCCGGGCCGGTCAATACAGTTGGGTCGATCGCGTCACTCTAGCTGTGTGCAGCGGAAGCAAATCCGATACCGCGCGCAAGACCTTCTCTTATCAATGCCGCGAGCGGCCGCTTTGCGCCAGAAGCGGCCATTCAACAACTGATAAGCTTTCTACTCATTTCTTATCGGCCACGACATGCCGTTTGCGTATGAACGGCTGCTTTGCGCCGATTTTGTTGCAAAAGTCGATTTTTAGACAGTCTAATGCTGCAAAGTTCCGTAGCGCCAATACGAAGGTCCGTGGTCGTTTTTCTGCGAAACGATATGGTCCCTCACGTCGCGAGGCGCATCAGCGGCTCTGACAATTTTCGTCCATCACCCCAAAAAACTTTTGCAACAAAATCCGCCACAAGCGGACGTTCCCGAGAAGACAGCTTTTGACCCGAAACTCCACGCCTGCCATCTTTCGTAGGCCCGACGGTGCACGAACTCGAAATTCGGCAGCAACTGCCGGAGCCGGTATTCGAGAGGCTAGTCAAAACCCGGCTTGAGTAGCGCCGCATGGAATTCCATCTCGCGGGATTGAAGGGACCGCACCGGATCGCGTTTGCCCGATCGGGGCTTGACGGCCAACCAATCCTGCCCGACAGCATTCAGATAAGAACAAAATCTGGATCGGCCGGGTGGAAACGTCGGAACAACCACATCGCCGCGGCGAGGAAGAAGGCCTGCGGGTCGAGAACCTGACGGTGCAGTATGGGGCGCTGGTGGCGCTTCGTGATGTGAGCTGGTCGGTTCGATCAGGAGAAATTCTCGGCATCATCGGGCCGAATGGCGCGGGCAAAAGCAGTTGCTTTGCCGCGGTTACCAACTCGGTCATTCATTCCGGACGGACTTTCCTCGACGACAGCGATGTTTCCGAAACCCGTACCTATGATCTGGCGAGCCACGGCCTGCGAAGGACCTTTCAGCACAACTCATTTTTCGGTGAATTGACGGTCCTGCAAAACGCGGTGGCGGCGATTGTCCGTGACTTCTCGGTCAGTCTCCCCGTCTCGCTGTTTTTCCCTTGGCGCGAGGCCGTTTCGCGCCGTGAGGCCACGCAGGCGGCCTCCCAGCTTCTGGAATTCTTCGGGATCACGCCGCAGTATCACGACAAGCTGCCGGGGGATATTCCATATGGCGTGCAGCGGCTGTTGTCCGTCGCGCTGGCATATGGCACAGGCGCGAAGGCATTGCTGCTCGACGAGCCCGCGGCGGGCCTTGGCGGCGGCGATATGAAGCAACTTGCCGATGTGCTTGTGGACCTACGCCGACGCAACGTGGCGCTGGTCGTCGTCGAACATCATATGGACCTGATCATGTCGATCGCCGATCGCATCGTCGTGATCGATCAGGGCGTGATGCTGGCCACGGGGACGCCGGCGGAAATCCAGCGCGATCCGAAAGTGCGCGAAGCCTATCTCGGGCGTGACGAATGACCTGCATTCTCCAATGCGAAAATCTGACGGTACAGTACGAAGGGAACATCGCACTGTCGGCCGTGAATGTCAGCGTATCCGCGGGACAAATGGTCGGGCTGGTAGGTGCCAATGGCGCCGGCAAATCGACCCTCGTCAACGCGCTCGCCGGCTGGTCGCGGGGCCGGGCCATGGTCACAGGCAAGGTTTTGCTTGAAGGGCAAGGCATCGACGGCCTGGCGGCGCATCAACGGGTGCAGCGTGGGCTCACGCTGGTGCCGGAAGGCAAGAACATTTTCGCCGAACTCACGGTCGATGAAAACCTTGGGCTGGTGCGTCCGCCGCAGGACACGGCTGGTCGCCATATCTTCCGAATTCCCGATGTGTTCGAGTTCTTTCCCCGGCTGGCGGAGCGGCGCCATCACAAGGGGGCCGCGCTGTCGGGCGGCGAGCGGCAAATGGTCGCGGTCGGTCGCGCGTTGCTCGCCGGTCCACGCGTGCTGGTGCTTGACGAGCCTTCGGCAGGTCTTGCGCCGCGCCTGATATCGGACCTGCTGTCCCGCATCAGGCTTCTGGTCGATCGCGGTCTGCCGGTGTTGCTGGTCGAGCAGAACGTCAAGGCGGCGCTCAGGGTGGTCGATCATCTCTGCCTGCTGGAGCGCGGACGGATCGTTGCGGAAGGACCCGCCGATGTGATGGGAGCCGATCCGCGGATCGTCGAAGCCTATCTCGGAACGTTAGCCACGGGCGATCGCTCATGAATATCGCTCAGCAGATCGTCAATGGTCTTGTGCTCGGCTCCGGTTACGCCTGCATCGCGCTTGGTTGGACCATCTTGTTGGGCGTCGCGCGGCTGGTGAACTTCGCGCACGGTCAGCTCTATATGCTCGGCGCATTCGCGACCTGGTATGCAATGACCAGGCTGGGCCTGTCGTATCCACTGGCGATCATCTTTGCGATCGTGACGCTCGCGGCGCTTGGGGCGCTGATGCAGAGCGCCATGATGGGGCTTGTCATGTCGCAGAACCTGACCAGCCTGATGATCGTGACGCTTGGTCTCGGCTACGTTCTGCAGGGTGGCAGCGCGCTGATCTTCGGCGGCAACCCCCAGACATTGCCGGGAACGCTTTCACGGGCGAAGGTCGACCTGGGATCGCTGTGGTTCACCTGGCAGGACGTTCTGGTGCTGCTGGCAACGCTCGCGCTCTACGGTGCGGTCTGGCTGTTCACGCAACGCACGCGGTTCGGCTCCGTCATACGGGCGGTGGCGGAGGACCCAAAATTATCCGAACTGTTCGGCATTAATGCCAGGGTGGTCTATCTCTGCGTATTCGTGTTTGAATGCTCGGCGGTCGCGCTTGGGGCAGCACTGGTGGCGCCGCGGTCACCGATCCTGACCAGCATGGGCTTCAATGAAGTCATCATGACATTTGTGGTCGTCGTGCTCGGCGGTATTGGCTCGATCGGCGGTGCGTTGGCCGCCGGCCTCGGTCTTGGATTGTTCATTGCGTTCTTTGGCGCATTCATCGCGCAGGCTTACACGACGGCGGCGGCTTTCGCCGTCCTGCTGGCGCTGCTTGTCATTCGCCCGGCGGGATTGGCAACGAAATGACCGTTCTCGATTCCAATTCGTCGCGTTCCATGCCGCTGTTGCGCGCCGCGGCTATCGTTATCCTTGTCGCCCTCGGATTCCTGCTGCCGCAACTGCTGGGTGGAACGCCGGTTGCGTATTCGACGCTGACGACGATCGCGATCTTTGCGGTGATGTGTTACGGCGTCGACATCGTGCTCTCTTATCTCGGTGAAGTCAGCCTGGGGCACACCTTGTTTTGGGCCGTTGGTGGTTATGCCGCCGCCAATCTTTCGGTCAAGTACGGGTTGAATGGCTGGGGCACGGCGGTTGCCACCATCGCGCTCTGTATTGCTGCGGCGGCATTCCTGGGTGCGGTGACGTTGCGAACGCGCGAATTCGTGTTCTCACTCGTGACATATGCTGCGGCGGTCGTGACCTACGAGATCGCGTTCAATTGGGATGCGATCGGCGGCTCCGACGGAATCGTCGGTATTTCCGCATTGAAGCTGCCGTTCGGCTTTGCGACCTATGTCGGAGCCACGCAGGAGGATCTGTGGCCAGTTGCGTTCGCGCTGCTCTTGTTGACCCTTGCCTTCATCGCGCGTTTTCGTCGCTCCAACCTTGGCACCAGGGCGCTGATGGTCCAGATGAACCCCGCGCTCGCCACCAGTCTCGGCATCGACCAGCGCAAGGTCAGGCTGGCGGTGTTCATGATTTCGGCACCGATTACCGGGCTTGCGGGATGGCTCTACGCCTATCAGCGCGCCTATGTCGGCCCGGATATGTTCGAGACTTATTTTCTGGTGATGATGTTGACCGCAGTGGTGCTGGTCGGCCGCCGGATTTTGCTGGGTCCCTTGATCAGCACCGCAATCCTGATCATCCAGCAGAATCTGTTTTCGCTGGGTGGCGACTGGAACAAGATTGTTCTGGGCTCGGTCCTGACGCTTGTTCTGATCTTTTGGCCAGCCGGGCTGGTTGGACTTTTTCGTCGTTTCAGAAAGACTACGGCTTAAGTGCGCGCGGGTTGCTTCGATAATTCAATAAACAGAGGGAGAAACATCACCATGAACAAGACAATTGCACTGGCCATTGCCCTGACTTTCGGTCTGGCTGCTCCGGCATTCGCACAGCAAGGCCCGATCAAGGTCGGCACCATCTTTCCGTTGAGCGGAGGAGCCGGGCCGGACGGTCAGTCCGTCACCAATTCCGTCAAGCTTGCGATCGAGCAAATCAACGAGGCCGGTGGGTTGCTTGGGCGCAAGATCACGCTCGTCTCGAAGGATGACGAAAGCACGCCCGCCGTCGGCGTCAGCCGCGCCAACGAGATGATCGCGGAGAAGGTCGATGTCGTGATCGAGGGCTGGAATTCTCCAGTCACGCTCGCGATGCAGCCGATATTCGCCCGCGCCGGTATTCTCGATATCACCGCCGTTTCGAAATCCGACCTGATTCTGGCCGGCGAAAGCAATCCGTTGGCTATCCGCATCAACAGCTCGAACGGCTTCGATGCCGCGGTGATCGCCAAATACGTTGTCGAAACGCTGAAGGCGAAGACGGTGTCGTTTCTGACCCAGAACGACGTCTATGGAAACGGCTTCCAGACCGCGGTAGAGGCAGAATTCAAAAAGCTGAATTTCGCCGGCCAGGTGGTGTCGACGGAGAAATTCGCTTTCAAGGACACCGATTTCCGGGTTCAACTCACAAACCTGAAGACGACGAATCCGGATGCCATCATTGTCACTAACTCGTCCAATTCGTCCGGGCTTCCGGCGATGGTCGAGCAATACCGCCAGGCCGATCTGAAATCTCCCTTCGTCGGCGCGGTTGGTATCATGCTGCCCACGGTGTTCAAGGTGGCCGGAGACGCCAATAATGGAGTGGTGTCGGCGGACATCTATTTCTGGAATCTGCCGCCATTCACCAGCATTCCGGAAAACATGTCCTTCGTTGCTGGGTTCAAGAAGGCTTACGGGGTGGAGCCCGACAAGAGCGCAGCATTGGGGGCTGCTGCGCTTCAGGTCTGGGCGCGCGCCGTCGAAGCCACCAAGAGCCTCGATCGCAAGACGGTTGCGGAGGCCATCCGCGGCAAGACCATCAAGGGAACGGTGTTTGGCGATGCGACGTTCCTGCCAAACGGGCAATTGCAGCCGCGTTATGTGCTGTTCAAGGTCGTCGACGGCAAGACGGCGAAGCTCGAGCCGCTGCCGCAGAACTAATTTTTCCGAACAACAGTCCGGCCCAGCGACATCCGCGTTGCGCCGGAAAATCCGCATCGTTGTTTCTCGGCAGTCTCGGCGTCTACGAAAACCGCCAAGACGGCGAAGAAGGTGGCAAAACTGGCAATTGACCGCCCTCGCTCCCAGATAATGGATCGGTCAGGAGTTTCGCCATGACATCGCTTTCGATACTCGATCTGGTCCGCGTCACGCAGGATACCGACGCACGCGGCGCGTTCGACAATGCGCGCGATCTCGCCGCGCATGCCGAACGATGGGGCTATCGCCGGTTTTGGGTCGCCGAGCATCACAACATGCCGGGCGTCGCCAGCGCCGCCACCGCCGTGGTATTGAGCCATATCGCGGCGGGCACGCGCAGTATCCGCGTCGGCGCGGGTGGCATCATGTTGCCGAACCACGCCCCGATCATCATCGCCGAGCAGTTCGGGACCCTCGCGCGGCTGTACCCCGGCCGTATCGACCTAGGCCTCGGGCGGGCGCCGGGCACGGATCAGCTCACCGTCCGCGCGCTGCGCCGGACATTGCAGAGTTCCGACAGTTTTCCGCAGGACGTGCTTGAGCTGCAGGCCTTCTTCGCACCGGCCGGACCGAACCAGACCGTACAGGCCGTGCCGGCAGCGGGCACCGATGTACCGTTGTGGATTCTCGGATCCAGCACCTACGGTGCCCAGCTCGCCGCAGCACTGGGTCTTCCCTACGCTTTTGCGTCGCATTTCGCGCCCGACCAGCTGCTGCTGGCGCTCGACATCTATCGTAGTCACTTCAAGCCGTCGGAACAGCTGGCGAAGCCCTACGCCATGGTCGGCGTCAACGTCATCGCCGCGGATACCGACCGCGAGGCGAAGCGGTTGGCGACGACCCAGCAGATGTCGTTCACCAATATGTTTCGTGGCAGACGCGGCCTGAGCCAGCCACCGATCGATGACATCGAGACCTACTGGTCGCCCGCCGAGAAAGCGCAGGCGATGCAGATGCTGGCACGCTCTATTGTCGGATCGCCGGACACCGTTCGCGCCGGCCTTGCGGCGTTGTTGGCCGAGACCGGGGCAGACGAGTTGATGGTCGTCTCGGATATTTACGATCACGGCGCGCGGTTGCACTCGTACGAGCTGATTGCCGCGGCTCATGCCGGGAATGGAAGCGTAGCGATGATGGGCTCCGTCGCGTAACGCGTCACATCAGATTGCCAACGAGGCTCTGTCAAATTTACCAACGCCTGCGAGCCGCAACTTGGGATGGGGCTGTCCTTATGCACGCGACCATGTTCGAGGTCCTGTACGTAAATGGCGCGCGGTTCAGAATAAAAATGCGAACTCGAACGCGATGCTCTAATGAGCGGCCGCTTCGCGCCAATACCGGTCGCTTACGAACTGATAAGCGTCTTTGTGAAGTCCTATCAGTAAACGACTGACTCCATTTCATGTGTCACGAGAGAGTCGGCAATTTTTTGCCTATGCCTTTTTTATTTTTTTTGGAATCCATTTCTCAAATTCGGGAGAACGAGCAGAAGCTAGGGCGTATGCTGTTTTCATAAGAGACCTTCTGTTGCGGGATGACC
>Ga0208587_1001070_pt1 | contig 14715 bp, 17 predicted proteins | sample NGESurdeep092012_7_FD_184472 | JGI IMG/M metagenome (GOLD analysis project Ga0208587, IMG submission 184472) | Arctic peat soil microbial communities from Barrow, Alaska - NGEE Surface sample 210 deep-092012 (SPAdes) | ecosystem: Environmental > Terrestrial > Soil > Wetlands > Peat ...
CGACGGCAAGACCGTCAACCGACGGCTCACCCAACGCGAGGCCGGGCTCTACCAGGAATGGATCGACAACGACCGACGCCAACGCGCCATCATCGCCAAGATGCGAGAAGTAGCCGCCACGGCCACCGAACTCCTGCTCAAAGAGAACCCACGACCGGAGCCCTGAGGTTTAATCGCAAGCTTAGGAGTTCTTGCCCTCGTTCCGTTTGCGAGGACTCCGGCCGTGAGTCTGGAGGCGTCGTGGTTATCGACTCGATCGACCGCGCACGCGAAGCCGGGATCGAGCGCGCGCGTGAGGGCAGGATTGGCCGCGAGCTGTCCGGGGAGTTCTCCGGCGCTCAGATCCTCCAACGGGCGGTCAGACAAGCGGTCAAGGGCGTCGACGGCTGTGACCACGCCGGGATCTCCCTGCGTTCCCACCTGGGTGAGGTGCAGACGCCGGCGTGGACGTCACCGGCAGTGTGGGCGGCCGATGCCATCCAGATCGCCCTGGACGAGGGGCCTTCGTTGGAGCCGATGTGGATCTCGGACCAGGTCATGGTGGACGACCTCAACACCAACCAACGCTGGCCGCTGTGGTCGCCTGAGGTGGTCAAGCTGGGTCTGCGCTCCCTCATCAGCGTTCGGCTGCCAGGGGGGACGCAGACCTTCTCCGCGCTCAACCTGTACTCCGATCGGGCGTACGGGTTCGGGCCTCGTTCGCTCGACCAAGCCTGCTCGTATGCGGTGGGGGTGCTCAGAGCGATCCAAACCGCAGGCGGGGCTTCGGGATTCGAGGCCTCGATGTCCACCAGAAGCATTGTGGGCATGGCCGAAGGCATGATGCGGTATCGCTACGGATTCTCGCAGAGGCGCGCGCTGGCGTTGCTGCAGATGTACTCCGCGAAGTCCCACGTCACTCTGCGGGACGCCGCGAAGGAGTTTGTTTCGGAGGGAAGGGACGAATGACCGCCAAGTCGACCGTTCTCGCACAGCTCGTTCGGGTCGTTGCCAGCGAGGGGTCGGACCAGCCGTTGCCACTGCGGTTGTCCCGGGCGGCCGCCGCGATCCTCGGCGCTGATGGAGCGGCCATCACCTTGTGCTACACCGAGACCACGCGGCTGACCGTCTGCGCCACCGACGAGATCGCGGCGAGGCTGGAGGACCTCCAGGACGTCCTGGGTGAGGGCCCGGGACCGGACGCCTACAGCACTGGACGGATGGTTCGCGCCGCTCTTGGTGATCGTGCGGCGCGACGGTGGCCGGCTTTCGCCGCGGCTGCACATGCCGAGCTGGGGCCGGTGGCGATCTCGGCGATTCCCATCCAGCCCGGCATCGACGTCCTGGGCGTCCTGACGCTCTATCAGCGTCCTGCCCGACCTCTGGAGAAAGAGCCGGCGGTGGCGCAGTTCGTTGCGGACACGTTGGGGGCTGCGCTGCTTCGCGACGGTGGTTTGCAGGAAGACATGGGGAACGGGCCTTGGTCAACACAGGCCCAGGTGCACCAGGCCGCCGGGATGGTCATCGCGCAGCTCGGGGTGGGTCCCGATGATGCCTTGGCCCTGCTGAGAGCCCACGCATACGCTGACGGCGCCTCCATGGCCACGATCGCGAGGGCGGTCGTCGAACGTAGACTCGACTTCAGCCTCGAGGACGACAGTAGGGCGACACAGATCTGACGAAGATCTGGGGCACGGGACCTGATGAAGCGAACACCCACCCAGATCCTGGCTGAAGCGACGTCGGCCATGGTCCAGGGCCATGACGTCACAGGCATGTTGGCAACGCTTGTCAGGGGCTGCGGAGAGGCGCTCTCTGCGAGGGCCGTCTGTGTGCTCATCCGATCCGACGACGGTCAGATCGAGCTGCTCAGCTCCAGCTCTCATGCGACCGCCGAGCTTGAGCTGTTCCAGGCCCTGCAGGCGACGGGACCGTGCATCGATGCCATATCCGGCGTCAGCGCGGTCTCGGTGACTGGTTCGGCGGACATTCTTGCTCGCTGGCCGGTCGTGGGGCGAGCCATCATCGAGGGTGGATATCAGTCCGTGCTCGCATCTCCACTGCGTTGGAGGGGGGAACCGTGGGCGCGCTGAACGCCTTGTTCGTCGACTCGTCGCCGAGTACCAAGGAGCAGGTCTTGCTTGCTCAGGCGTTCGCGGACGTCGCGACCTTGGTGATCGTCCAGGATGTTGAGCTCACCATGAGCCAGGTGAGCGACCGGATCCGGTCAGCACTGGTCGGTCGGATCGTCATCGAGCAGGCCAAGGGTGTCATCGCCTTCCAACAGACCCTCGACATGGCCGCTGCGTACGACCTGCTGGTCAGGACGGCGAGCCGGAAACGGACGTCACTGACCCACACGGCAGAGAGAATCGTGGCCAAGGCCCAGCACCGGCCGAGGCAAGTCTGAGGGTCGCTGTCAGCGGAAAGGACGTTACAGGAGGATAATGGGCGTATGGCCTCACCTGCGCCCCGGCGCCGACTGCCCGGAAGTCCCTTCAACGCGGCCCGCGATGCGATCCCGCCGGACGAGGTGTTCGCTGTGGGTGACCGTGTCGCTCACGACCGTCACGGCCTGGGCCGCGTCCTCTCGGTCAGCGGGACAGTTGCTGTTGACGCCGACTTCGGTTCTGGGACGCGACGTGTGTCCACTCCGACCAGCAAGATGCACAAGCTCTGAGCTCAGCAGCAGGGTCAGGCTGCATGGTTCGTCCAGCAGCCCAACGGCTACGTGATCTGTCCGTATGCCGTGATGCTCAGTTGGGGGACCTCATCTGACGTGAGCCGTGGGGGCATCGTGCCATGATGCGGCGCGTGGACGAATACATGAAAGCCAACCGCGCCAACTGGGATCAGCGGGCGCCAGCGCATGCGATGTCGCCCGGCTACAACGTGCAGCGGTTCATCGACGACCCGGCTTTCATCGGCGAGGTCGTGCGGTTCGACCGGGTCCGGCTCGGCGACCTGGGCGGGTTGAGCGGCGTGCACCTGCAGTGCCACATCGGCACCGACACCATCGGTCTTTCGCGCTTGGGCGCCCGAATGACCGGCCTGGACTTCTCCCCGGCTGCGATCGAGCAGGCGCGCATCCTGGTCGCGAAGTCCGGGGATGACGTGACCTTCGTCGAGTCCGACGTCTATGACGCGGCATCCGCCCTGGGCGGCGAGCAGTTCGACCTCGTCTTCACCGGAATTGGTGCGCTCTGCTGGCTGCCGAGCATCTCGCGCTGGGCCGCCGCTGTTGCGGCCCTGCTCAAGCCGGGTGGTCGGTTGTTCATCCGTGAGGGCCATCCGATGCTCTGGTCGCTCACCGACGCCCGCCCGGATGGCCTTCTCGTTGTTGATCTTCCGTACTTCGAGCGAGACGAACCCAGTGTGTGAGAAGACGGTGGCACGTACGTCGAGACCGACGTGGTCTTCACGGCCAACACGACCCATGAGTGGAACCACGGACTGGGCGAGATCGTGACGGCCCTCATCTCACAAGGCCTGCAGATCACCGGGCTGGTCGAGCACGACAGCGTGCCCTGGGAGGCGTTGGTCGGGCAGATGACCAACGACGATCGCGGTGAGTGGCGACTGACCGAGCGCCCGTGGCGACTGGCTGCCAGCTACACCCTCCAGGCGGTCAAGCTGCCCTGACCGGGCCCTGTTGCATGGCCCCGTCGGCTGGTTTCATGGAGGGGTGTCTGCGCCTCCAACGTATGAGCCTCCCGTGACCTGTCGTGTGGTCAGGGGTAGCGGAGCCGCGACCACGTTCGCCCAAGCCCTGGTGGCCATCGCGCCGGCTCTGCGTGGTCGCGCCGTCGTACTGACCAGGCTGTCGCAGCCGACGCCGGTGTCCGCGGCGGTGATCGAGGAGCTCGTCGACCTGTTGTTCGAGGGCGGCTGTGACGACGTGCTGGTGGCCGCCGCGCTCTCGACCGGCGACCGCGACCGTGGTCATCGCAGTGTTCAGGCGTTGGCGCACACCGCTGGGCTCACGGGTCGCAGCCGTCGTGGGCGCCCTTATGAGGTGGTGGACGTCGGTGCGTCCACCACCCCGGCGAGCGTGCCGGACACGAGCGTGCTGTCGGGTCGAAGTGTCTCGTCCGCCTGGGCCGACGCCGACGTGCGCGTGGTCCTTGCGAGAAGCGTCACAAGCCTTGCCGACGCGTATGACGGGTGTCTTGCCACGCTGCTCGCCGCCGTTCCCGACGTGGTTGGCGCCGATCCCGCGGACGTCGCGACAGACCTCTTGGTGCACCTTCCGCCGGCGCTCGCGGTCATCGACGCGACGGTGACGAGCCATGGTGCCGACGGGCGGCATGCAGTGCGCGAGCTGACCACCGAATCGCTGATCGTCGCGAACGACACGTTGCTCGCGGACTCAACCCTCGCGACGCTGCTGGGCCAGGACCGAGCCGGCTCGGGACTGGTCGAGAGGGCGTTGCGCGTGCTCGGCGAGCCGTTGGGTCGTGTCGTCGGTGATCTCACCCCGTTCACCGGGGTGGTGCGGCCGCACCCTTTGCTGGTCCACGCCTTCCGTCGCGCGGGGGCTGAGCGGTCCGTCGCGCGGGTGCTCAGCGCCGCAGTAGGGGGGCCCGACCAAGGCGCCGTCGCCGGCGATCCAGTGCTGGCCGGCATACGGTGGGTACTGACGCCGCTGGTGGCGGCCGCGGACGAGCCAGGACAACACGCCGCTCTCCTCGGTCTTCTCACCGCCGTGGCCGGAGTCGTCGACCAGACCCATGGCTGGTCAGTGCCTTTCGCCAAGGACCGGGTCAGTCAGGTCGAGGTGCCATTGGGATTCGACCCTGGGTCGCTCGGGGCGAACGAGTACGACTCGCTGCCAGATTTCTTCGCCCCGTTCGAGCGACTTCTCGAGCAGCTGCCGAACACCTCGGGGACGGAATCTGGCGTGGGTTCGGAGGCTATGCATTGGAGGATGTTGGACGGCGCGGTGGTCTTTGAGACGTCACGGGTGATCGCAGCCGACTTCGGACAGTTCGTCGCCCGCGTTGATGTCGCGGCAGGCATCAGCCTCATGGCGGACTACCTCGGGGGACGCCGCGTGGCGGTTTCTGTGGACGGTCAGGGACGGGTGGTGCGGCAGGCGGAGCGAAACCTTTATCTGCCCCAACCGAACTACCTCGCCATCTGGGGCGGAGAGCCGATCGACGTCTGCAAGATCGAGCTCGTGGAACGCGCCGACACCGAGCAACGCCTGCTGTGGCGAACCATCGACAGCCTCAACGGATCAGCCAGGTGGGACGACGGCAGCTTGACCTTCACCGATCTTGGCACCGAAGGCACTCGGGTCACGGTGCGAGGTCGCCAGCTCTTCACCCTGCCGCCGGCTTGGTCCGGCATCGACCTGGATCTGGTGCCGGAGCTCAAGACGCCTCTCGTGGAGGACGCGTATCGGCGCTTTTTCACCGCGACGTTTGACAACCTGGAGGCGTGTTTCGAGGGCCGCCCGTTCCGGATCGGGCGTCCGGCACCGACCGGTGACGAGCCGCTGGCCACCGAGTCTCTGCATCAGCTTCTGGGGGTTGCCCAGTCGTGGTTGGACGAAAGATCAGCCGAGCGCACCAGCCTTTTCGGAGAACCGAAGCGCGAGGAGCCGGATGAGGTCGACCTTCACGGGTTCAGCCACTTCGGCGGAGCGCGATGAAGATCGCGGTCACGGGAGCGACGGGTCTGCTGGGAGGCCAGGTGGTGCGGGCGGCTTTGGCCGATGGCCACGAGGTGACCGCCATCGTGCGCTCGACCGGGGCCGCGCAGCTCGCCGGCCTGGACGTCAGGCAGGTCCGCGTGGGGCTCGAGGACGTGACGCGCATGGGCTCGGCGCTGCGGGGAGTTGAGGGTCTGGTCCACTGTGCGGCCGTCTACGCCTTCGGTTCGGACCGTGCCGACGAAGTGACGCGGGTGAATGCTGGGGGCACGAGGTCGGTCATCGAGGCCGCGGCTGCCGCCGGCGTCGGACGTGTCGTTGTGACGACTTCGTCGGTGACGTGCGGCTCGAGCGAATCCCCTTCTGCTCGTGATGAATCAGCGCACCTCGGGCATGAGCCGTCACCTGCGTACTACGCCAGCAAGGTGGCGCAGGAGGAGGTGGCTCTGACAACGGGGGAGTCTTGCGGCATACCTGTGGTCCTGGCACTGCCTACTGTGGTTCTGGGTGGACCGTTCGGCCGGTTGGCGCCCAGCAACGCGATCGTGCTGCGTTACCTACTCGATCCGACGCGCAGCACATATCCCGGTGGCTGCAACGTCGTGGATGTCCGTGACGTGGCGCGCGGCCACCTTCTGCTGCTGGAGCATGGCCTGGCCGGACAGCGTTATCTGCTTGGTGGCCAGGACCTGACGTGGCGGATGCTGCACACTCTGGTCGCCGACCTCGCGGGCCTACCCGGGCCGTATGCCGAGGTCCCCGCCCCCGTGGCGTGGGTCGCCTCGGCCGCGGCGGAAGGGTGGGCGAAGCTGACCGGTGGGTCACCCCTGTCGACGCGTGAGGAGGCGCTGACGGTTGGGCGCTACTACTGGTACTCCAGTGCGCGGGCCGCTGCGTTCGGCTACGCGCCGCGACCCGCGCGTGACGCCTTGGCCGCATCGCTGGCCTGGTTGGTGATCAGCGGACACGTCCCTCGCTTCGTGAGAGAGACCCTGCGGCTGGCCCCTGAGGTGCGTGCAGCCCGGCCCCTCATCCCCTCTCCTGAGGTCTAGGCACCGTGTCCGGGCATCGCAGCAGCGACTGATTTCACCCCAGCGTGACTCCAATCACGCATGTTTGGCGAAGATCACCCACAAAATGTTAAGAATCACCCATTGACTCCTGCGACAATTAGTGCATCGGGTGGCCTGATCATCGGGCCGCCACCGCGCCTCACGAGGCTCGGGTGATCCTCACTCAGAGAGGTTGAGCGAGTCTTCAGGCACAAGGACGACTGAACTGACGCCAGGGCGAGTTACCCCCCGCCCGGCGTATCACCAGCCCGGGCCGTTGGTCCGGGACCCATGGCAGAGGACGTAACGGCGATCCCGACTTCCCTTGCCGGACAGCTGAAGGGCAAGACCATGAAGGAAACCCGGATCGAAGAGGATCTGCTGGGTTCGAAAGAGGTGCCGATCGGCGCCTATTACGGCATACACACTGTGCGCGCTTTGGAGAACTTCAAGATCAGCTCGGCCAAGATCAGCGACGTGCCTGAGATGGTGCGCGGGATGGTCATGGTCAAGAAGGCCTCGGCCATGGCGAACAAGGACATGTGGACCATCCCGGCCGACGTGGCTGACGCCATCATCGCCGGCTGCGACGCGGTCCTGAACGATGCCCGCTGCATGGACCAGTTCCCGGTCGATGTCTTCCAAGGTGGCGCCGGGACCTCGGTCAACATGAACACCAACGAGGTCATCGCGAACCTTGCCCTGGAGCACATGGGCCTGGCAAAGGGTCGCTATGACGTGGTCAACCCCAACGAACACGTCAACGAGAGCCAGTCGACCAACGACGCGTTCCCCAGTGGGTTCCGCATCGCTCTCTTCACGGTCGTGGAGGGGCTGAAGGCGGAGGTCGAGAACCTGGCAGTCTCCTTTGACGCCAAGGCCGAGGAGTTCAAGGACGTCCTGAAGATGGGGCGGACCCAGCTCCAGGACGCGATCCCCATGACGCTCGGGCAGGAGTTCAAGGTCTACGGGGTCCTCATGCGCGAGGAGGTCCGTCAGCTCAGTCGTGCTGCCGAGCTGCTCCTTGAGGTCAACCTCGGAGCGACGGCCATCGGCACCGGACTGAACACGCCCGAGGGCTACGCCGCGCTTGCGGTCGAGAAGCTCGCCGAGGTCTCCGGTCTGCCTGTTGTTCTGGCAGAGAACCTGATCGAAGCGATGTCGGACGCGGGTGCCTACGTGTCCATGCACGGCGCGATCAAGCGCACCGCGGTCAAGCTCGGCAAGGTCTGCAACGACCTGCGGCTGCTGTCATCCGGACCGCGGACCGGCCTGAACGAGATCAACCTGCCCGAGCTCCAGGCCGGTTCGTCGATCATGCCGGCCAAGGTCAACCCGGTCCTTCCGGAGGTCGTCAACCAGGTCTGCTTCAAGGTGATCGGCAACGACGTGACGGTCTCGATGGCCGCCGAGGCTGGACAGCTCCAGCTGAACGTCATGGAGCCGGTCATCGCGCAGGCGTTGTTCGAGTCGGTGAGCCTTCTGACGAACGCGTGCCAGAACCTGCGGGTGCGGTGCGTGGACGGGATCACGGCCAACCCGGAGGTCTGCCTGGGCTACGTCATGAACTCGATCGGGATCGTGACCTTCCTCAACCCCATCATCGGGCACCACGCCGGCGACCTGGTCGGCAAGGAGTGCGCCCGCACCGGCAAGAATGTGCGCGAGGTGGTCCTCGAGATGGGGCTGCTCAACGAGGATGAGCTCGACAAGATCTTCTCCCTGGAGAACCTCATCCGGCCCGAGTTCCGGGGCAAGGTCTTTGCCTCCAAGAACTCTGTCGACGCCCCGTTGAAGGGTGTGACCGCATGATTGCCGTCCAGTTCGCCGTCGTCCTGTTGGCGATCTTCCTCGGAGCCCGGCTGGGTGGCATCGCCATCGGCTTCGCCGGCGGGCTCGGCGTACTCGTGTTGGCTCTCCTCGGGCTGAAACCCGGTGACATGCCGCTCGACGTGGTGTCGATCATCATGTCCGTCATCGCGGCCATCGCAGCGATGCAGGTGGCGGGCGGCATGGACTACCTCGTCGACCTGGCCGATCGGATCCTGCGCAAGAACCCCAAGTATCTGACGTTCCTCGCACCGGTCATCACCTACCTCATGACCCTCATGGCGGGAACCGGTCACACCGCGTTCTCGACGATGCCCGTCATCATCGAGGTGGCCAAGGAGAACAACATTCGGCCATCACGGCCATTGTCGGTGGCCGTCGTGGCCTCGCAGATCGCCATCACGGCCTCGCCGATCTCGGCCGCCGTGGTGTTCTTCTCCAGCACGTTGGAGAAGAAGGGGATCGACTACCTGTCACTGCTGGCCGTGGCCATCCCCTCGACCTTCCTCGCTTGCATGGCGACTGCCGCGATCATGATGGCGGTCGACAAGGTCCGGGGCAACACCGAGCTGAGCACGCATCCCGAGTACGAGAAGCGCCTTGCTGCCGGCACCGTGATCGTCAAGGGACGCCAGGAACACGAGATCGCGCCCAGGGCCAAGATGTCCGTGCTGATCTTCCTCATCGGCCTGCTTGCCGTGATGGGCTACGCCACGGCCATCAGCTCGAACGTCGGCCTCATCACCGACCCGGTGATGACCCGTGAACAGGCGATCGTCGCGTTCATGCTGTCGACCGCGGCGCTCATCATTCTCGCGTGCAAGGCGCCGACCGAGAAGGTCCTCTCGGCGTCAACGTTCAAGTCAGGTATGAGTGCGAGCATCTGTGTGCTGGGTGTGGCGTGGATGGGCACAACCTTCGTCAGTGCCCACGAGAAGGAGATCATGAGCTTCTCTGGTGATCTGCTCAAGAACCAGCCGTGGCTGCTCGCCGTCGTACTCGTCTTCGCCTCGGCCCTGCTGTACTCCCAGGCCGCCACGACCAAGGCCCTCATGCCGACTGCCCTGGCGATCGGCGTGGCGCCGTTCGCAGCGGTGGCCGCCTTCCCGGCGGTATCGGCTCTGTTCATCCTCCCGACGTACCCGACGCTCCTTGCGGCGGTGCAGATGGATGACACCGGAACAACGCAGATCGGCAAGGCGGTGTTCAACCACCCCTTCATCGTCCCGGGGCTGGTCAACATCGCGATCGCCGTCGGACTGGGCTTCGTGTTCGGACCGCTCATCCTCTGACCGTTGCCTCTGAAGTAACGCACCCACATCCGGCCACCACGGCCGGGTGTGGTGTGTTTCGGGGATGGCGTTCGGTGGCATTGTGGACACGGGGATTGTGGACACGCCTGTCGACCGCTGCAACGATCTGTGCAGGTATTCGCCGGACGCGTCGACGACACGAGGAGAGCGCCATGCCCCGGATCACCCCGAACCTCTGGTTTGACACCCAGAGCCTTGAAGCCGCCGAGTTCTACGTCTCGGTGTTTCCGAGCTCGAAGGTCACCAACGTCTCCTACTACGGCGAGGCCGGCCCCGGACCAGCCGGCACCGTGCTGACTGTCGACTTCGCCCTCGACGGCCAGGAGTACACCGCGATCAACGGCGGCCCCATGTTCAGCTTCAGCGAGGCGGTCTCGCTGCTGATCAGCTGCGCCGATCAGGACGAGGTCGACCACTACTGGGCCGCGCTTTCCGAGGGTGGCGAAGAGGGCAAGTGCGGATGGCTGAAGGACAGGTATGGCCTGTCGTGGCAGGTCGTCCCGGCCGGCATGGGGGAGTTGTTGGGCGACCCGGACCAGGGCCGCGCCCAACGAGCCATGAAAGCGATGCTGGGCATGAAGAAACTCGATCTGGACGCGCTCCGAGCGGCTGCCGCTCAGGCGGAGACAACCTCAGGCGGAGACAACCTCAGGCGGAGACACCTCAGCTGACCTCGATGGTCACATCGATCGTGGCCTCGTCACCACCGGTGACGTCGACGGTGCAGGAGTACCGCTCACCGGCCGAGAACGAACCATCGTCCAGGTCCACCCCGAGACTGACCGAACGCTCCTTCCCGCCGGGCACCGTGACAGTGGTTGGCGACACGTCCAGAGCTGCACCAACCACACCGCCCGAGGAGTCCATGAGGTCGCCGGCGCTGAGCTGGATCCGACGCGGGCGGGGGTGTTGGTTGGCGACCGTGATCGTCCCCTCAGCCCGACCGCCGACCGGTCCCCGCAGCCTCACCGTGACCCTGCGAGGGCTGGCCTCCTGGTCAGCGACTCCTGACGATGACTCACCGCTCGTCCGCGAGCTCGGAGCCTGTGGGCCGCCCCCCTCAGGCATCACGTGATGGCCCGTTGAATGCGTGTGGTCCGCGGTGGCGCCTGATGTATGCCGGGTGCCCGGCTTCCGGCCGGCTGCGGCCATCTCCCGCATGACGGTTGTGGAGACGCTCTTTCCGAGGGCGACCAGGTCGGTGGCGTAGTCGATGCCCAGCTCGCCGACCGCGCGCCAGTATCGGGCGCCCTCGCGCGAGACCGCCTCGACGTAGGCTTTGCCTGCGCTGGTGCGGTCGAGGTCCCCGGACAGCGTCCCTCGCGCGAGATCGACAGACTGCTTGGCCAGGCTGGCCTGGGTCTGCAGCGCGATCCGGGCCAGGCCGGCCAGCCTGGCCAGCGCCTGCTCTGCCGCCGCAGTGGCAGTGGTCGTGGGCGGTTCTTCTTCGGTCATCGCTCGTCCTCCATGAGTTCATTGGCAACGCACGTGCAGCTGATCCTCAGGCAGTAGTTCCTCAGGCAGTGGCTCCTCAGCAGCAGCAACCGCAGTCACAGGGCAGCTCGACTGCGTTGCAGCTGGCCGGATGCACCACTACGGCGACCCGTTGCGGTCGGGCACAGCCCTCGAAACGAACATCCGCATAGGCGCTGGCACAGGACTCGACATCGCAACCGAACCGTCGCTCATCCGTCGGGTCGCCGTTGGTGTCGCCCTTCGCGTTCTTGGTGTCGTCGCAAATGCCCTGCACCCGGACGCCGAGCCGAACGACGCGGTTCTCGCATGGCTGCAAGGTCAACGACTCTCCGGCGTCGACCTCTGACCGCACCTCGAGCCGGCCACCCTCACAGACATGCCACGCCCCCACGGCAACGGCCACCTCGCGCTCGCGCCGCCACGGGTTGCGCAACAGGAAGGGTATGACGCGCTCCTCGCCGGCTCGCGCGTGCAGCACGATGTCAGCTTCGGGAATGCTGCAACCACAATGGCTTTCGCAGTCGCACCGCGTGTGGGCGTGCCCGTGAGCATGGTCGTCGGCATGTCCATGTCCACGTCCATGTTCGTGCTCGTGGTGGTGACGGCGCGGCATACCGAGTGTCTGCCCGGAGGCCCCGGGCGCCATCGTGTCCCACGCCTGCCTCCATGGATCGAGCGCGGCCTGTGACTGGTCCCACCACTGCTGCACGGCGTCGTTCCAGCCGGTTTTGAGGGAGGCGATCAGATCAGGTGCGGTACGGGTCGTGCTCATGGCTTTGCCTCCGTTACGGAACTGCGGGGAAGGATGATGACTTCGAGGTCGGCCAGGCCGATGGGGACTTTCGCCGTATGACGTCGTGTCGGCTCCAAGGATGGCGGCACGCTCAGCCGCCCGTGGACAGTGACCGTGCTTGCCGCGGCGAGGATCACGGGCGTCTTGAGGGTCAGCGTGATGTCGGGGCCCGGCTCCTTGCCCCCGTCGGACGTACGGCCTTTGGTCACCGACGCCAGAGTCAGCTCGACGTTGCCCTCATTGACCGCGACGATCGACACCCCGTGAGTCCCGGGCTCGGCGAGGAGACGGCGTGGAGTGATGCGCATGGCCAGCACCGCTTCGACCCGAAGCACCGCCGCCCGACGGATTCCGGCCACGTGCACCTCCGCGGGGTAGTCGCCCGGACTCGTCCCCGGGTCCATGGGCAACGTCACCTGCAGCGATGTCGTGGCGCCCGGTGGGACCAGAGCTGCAGCCTGGACGTCGAGGTCGACAGACCCCTCGCGCACGATCGTGACGCCGCGGACGGCGAGGCGACGATCACCGGTGTTGGCGACCATCAGATCTGCGGACAGGCGGCTGGGAGGCCCGGTGAAGATGAGGGGATCTTGTTGCTTTGGTGGTGTCTTGCCGGGTGCGGGCGCCTTGCGGCGTGCGGTTGCCATGCCCGCGCGCCCTAGAGGTCGATCACGAGACGGTCAGGGCGCTCGGGTCGCACGTGAGTGCTGGTCCGGCCCGACACGCTCAGCGCGAACAGCTCCAGACCCAGGACCGACACGCTCCAGGTCGTCTCGTATGGCGTACTGATCTCCGTTGCCGGCGGAGGCGCGAGCTCGAGCCGCACGCAGGAGTCGACGGCGACAGGCTTCAGGTCGAGGCTGGACGTGGTGTCGACCGCGGATGTCGTGATCACCGGCTTGAGGTCGATCGTCGAGGTGGTGGTGACGGGTGCCAGTGCCAGCGCGGTGTCGGAGTGCACGGTGTTCTCGCCGGCCAGTGTGGTCGTCGTGCCGCCTGCGAGGGTGAGCTTCATGTTGTCGATCCCGGTCAGCTCGGACGTGACGTCGGCCAGGACGCTTCCGGTGACGGGGCCGATCGCACCGCCGTGAACGTTGGTGTCGACAGAGATGTCGGCCATCAGGACTGCCCTTCTGTGTCGCGGGTGCTCGGGGTGGATGGACTGACGAGATACGAGTGGTGGAAGCCAAGACGAGGGTCGGCCAAAGCGCCAACGCGGGGGTCGAGCTCCTGCAGCTCAGGCATCACGATCCGGTCGCGGAGCTCTAGTGACGGGTAGCCATAGATGGTGATGTGGTTCTGTCCACGGTTGGCGGTGAACAGCAGGCTCTGGTCTGCCGACAGCTGGGTCGCATAGATCCCGTCGAGCAGCGCCCCCCTGCTGATCCTGAGCGCGTCGGCATATAGATGCGAGTTGTTGAACACGTTGGCCCGCGCGAGGGTGTCGATCACCGTGGCCGCAGACTCACGCGAACGGCTCAGGCCATCAAGGATGCCCGGGTGCTCGTCGATGATCCGGTGATGGCTCATCGTCGCGAGGTCGACGAGGACCACCGTGTGGCTGCCGCCGGTGCAGAAGATCAGCTCGGTGTCGGAGATGGTGACGTCGGAGTTGATGTGGGCGGGGAGGTCGCGGTCGGCGGCCCAGTGCCGCAGGATCCGGCCGTCCTCGGCGTCTATCTCGTAGGCGTACTGCCGAAGCCACGCCATGCCCCAGTGCGCCCAGTCCCGTCCGTCGCCGGGATGCACGCGGAACGACACGGCGTAGAAGAGGTCGAGCACCGGGTGAGCGACCAGGTGCCAGCACGTGGTCGGCAGCTCGACCCGGCGCACGTTGCCGGTGACCGTGTCGAGGATTCCGACCTCGCGCGCCTCGCCCCGTGACGGGTGGTCCATACCGCCGTAGACGATGTAGCGCCCGGACGCGGTGGTCTTCATGGCGTGCGGCAGCTTGAGATGGTGTGGTGCGACCATCTCGGCCTTGGTCAGCCGGTTGACGTCGAACTTCCAGAGGTGCTCGCCGATCGACGTGATGAACTGGGTGTCGTCGAGCCAGACCAGGTGGGTGCTGCCCTTGATCGTGGTGTCGGGGACCTCGAAGCGCAGCGTCGAGACCCGGTCTGCCTCATCGAGCGTGGCCAGGTCGTAGAACAGCAGGTGCTGACCGGTATTGCCGAGAAACCCGATCCGCCTCGTAGGATCGACGCTCGGTGCGTGGCCACCGGAGGCGCCGTCGAAGTAGGTGATCTTGTACGCGTGGTCACCCGTCGCGGGGTCGTAGTGGAACAGGCACACGCCAGCCCGCCCCTCGAGACCATTCAGGCCGTTCCCGTCGAGAGCAACGTGGAACGCGTATGGATAGGTGCGCACGACCACCGTCCCACCGTTGGCTTGGCTTCGCTCCCGGTGACCCCGAGTGGTCGCCGATTGGAAAACGGTACGCGCGTCTGGCCGCTCATGTCAGGCGACAACGGCAATTGCCGGAAAGGTCGGAAACCGTTGGGTATGTTGGGCTCTGCTGGGGTTCAGGACTCCTGGGACCCAGGCTTTCCGCACACTGGCGGTCAACCATCGTCCGGTCCTGGACGTCTCTTTGTCATAAAAGGACTTCCGTCA
>Ga0208587_1001071_pt1 | contig 14702 bp, 12 predicted proteins | sample NGESurdeep092012_7_FD_184472 | JGI IMG/M metagenome (GOLD analysis project Ga0208587, IMG submission 184472) | Arctic peat soil microbial communities from Barrow, Alaska - NGEE Surface sample 210 deep-092012 (SPAdes) | ecosystem: Environmental > Terrestrial > Soil > Wetlands > Peat ...
CGCAATCATCGGGAAGCTATCGCGGCCATGGATTTCTTCACCGTCCCCACTCTCACCTTTGGGGTTCTGTACTGCTTCTTCATCATCAGCCACGATCGCCGCCGCATCCTGCACTTCAATGTCACTCGCCATCCCACCAGCACCTGGACCGTGCAGCAGTTGCGAGAAGCTTTTCCCTACGATTCCGCGCCCAGATTTCTCCTATTCGACCATGATGCGAAGTACGGCTGGGAAGTGCCAGCGTCGATCCGCTCGCTGAAGATGACACCGGTCCGTACCTCGATTCGGAGCCCCTGGCAGAATGGTGTCGCCGAGCGTTGGGTCGGAAGCTGCCGCCGCGACTTGCTCGACCACGTGATCGCGTTGGATGAGCGACATCTGAAGCGACTCCTCTCTCAGTACGTTTCCTATTATCACGACGACCGAACCCACCTCGGGTTGGACAAGCAAACGCCGGCTGGTAGGGCACGGTCTCTGGAAAAGGGTACAGTGATTTGCCAGCAGCGCGTGAGCGGGTTGCATCACCGCTATGACTGGGCTGCTTGAGTCGGCGGTACGCAAGCTTTCATTTGTCTGGGCCCACGACAGAAGTGTCCGCTCATTCAGCCGGTTACGAAGAAGTCCCGCACGGCTGGCCATGCAACGCCACAGAAAAGTTAGATCCTGATGTCAGCGAACTCTCGAGTATGCACTGCTCCTGGTGCGTTTTGGATTGTGGCGAGGCACAGTTATTGAGACCCACCGAGATGCTGAAGACCGTACCATCACTGCCAGCTCCGCCGAACTTGGCAGTCCCGTAGAAGTTCCCGTCGATGGCTTGCGCCAGCGCTCCGACAGGTAGTTCACCGTCGCTACCGTCGAAACTGTGCAGAGTGCTCAGCGTGCCGGTTGGTGTAATTCTGAAGATCGTGCCACAGCCACCCACACAGTTGTTGCTGGTCCCGCCATTTGCGGTTGTCCCGTAGAAATTGCCGTCGGTGGCTTTAACCAGCGCAGCGACAGAATAGCCTTCGCTAACGTTGAAGCTGTGCAGCGTGGTCAGCGTGCCGCCAGGGGTAACTTTGAAAACCGTGCCATAGCTGTTGGCACCGGCGACGCTGGTTGTCCCGTAGAAGTTCCCATCGGTGGCTTCAACCAGCGCCGCGAAAGGCTGGGACCCATCAGTGCAGACCGGTTGTGAGCAAAAGCTATAAAGCGTGGTGAATGTGCCGCCTAGCGTGATCTTGAAGATCATGCCCCAGGTGTTAGCCCCACCCAGGGTGGTCACCCCGTAGAGGTTTCCGTCGGTGGCTTGCACCAGCCCTGCGTAAGTTTTGCCTCCGTCAACGCAAGGATAGCCTCGGGCACAAAAAGTGTGCAGCGTGGTCAACGTGCCGTTTGGCGTGATTTTGAAGATCGTGCCCCAGCCATTAGTCCCGCCTGAGGTGGTCGTTCCGTAGAAGTTCCCGTCAGTGGCTTGAAGCAGTGCTCCAACAGGTGCGGCACCGTCGCTGCCATTGAAGCTGTGTAGCGTGGTCAACGTGCCGCTCGGCGTGATTTTGAAGATCGTGCCCCCGCCGTTAGTCCCGTTATACCTCGTGGTGCCATAGAAGTTCCCGTCGGTGGCTTGCACCAGCCCTGCCCAAGGCTCGGCGCCGTCAGCGCAATTCGGCAGAGAGCAAAAGCTGTACAGTAGTGTCAGCGTACCGCTTGGGCTAATTTTGAAAACCGTGCCCCAGTCGGTAGCTCCGCCCAGGGTGGTCGTCCCATAGAAGTTGCCGTCGGTCCCCTGGATGACAGCCGCCGGGGGATTTGCTCCGTTAGTCCCGTCAAAACTTACCAACGTACTGAGGGTTTGTGCGGGTGAACTAATCGTAGCCGTGGTGGAAAACACCACGATGATCCAGACCATTCTCGATAACATGAATTTCGCCGAGCGGCGGGCTTTGGGAGCGCGCATGAGTTCCCTCCGAAGGATCTCCCTTGAAAGCGACTGGGATTGAAGCGAGACCGCTTCGCACATTCTTGAAATAACTGTGCTCTACCGAAGCTGCCGACACGGTGATGGGTATCACCCTATCCCGTGACTACGCCAAGCCTACGGCGCGAAGTAGCTGGAAATGTCGAGGATCAGTTGCGTGATCCCGGACGCATAGTCCGCACTCGCGGGTGTTGTTGCCGCAGTAGCTTGCGACATGGATCTTGTTAGTCGGGGTGTGCTTCAGCGACAGGCGCGGAGCGGGCCATGAGCGCGTAGCTTGGGGGCTGGGAGCAACCGGGGACCGAAGCAGCAATCAGCAAGCCAGAGCAAAAGGTGAACTTCGTCATGAAGAGCGGCGCAGTGTACAAGCGGCCGGAATAGCGGCCAGCAAGAATGGTGACATTCAAGTTTCTTGCTGCCACCTGCAGGAACCCAATTGGGCATCCCTGGCGACCTGCTAATTTGCTTGTCGGGAGCTAAACTGGGATGTGAGAAAACTCATTGTTGTCGTCATTGCGGTTGTTCTGTTGTTGCTCGTGTTCTTACTGGTAAGATCAGCGACACCCGTTGTCGAGCTCCCGTCTGCAGTCGTTTCGCTGGGCCAAGCCACTCCCATCACTGTTCACGTACGCGATCCGCGTGGCATTCGCAGGCTGCAAGCGTTCGTCGAGCAGAATGGTGCTCGGTACCAGGTCTTTGCGATGGCGCAGCCGTCGAAGTCGCCCGACAGTACCTGGAACTTCACGGCTGGCGTCAAGACCACTCCGCAGTTGCAGGCGGGCAATGCGAAGTTGATCGTCGAAGCGACTTCGAACGACCTGCTGAGAAAGAGAGGCCGCGCCGAACGCGACCTGACCGTCGTTACGCAACCGCCAATTGTCAGCGTTGATTCAGAGCAGCACTACCTGTATCTGGGAATGGCAGACCTCGCCACGTTCAATGTCTCGGGGAACTGGACAGAAGCGGGAGTGCGCGTCGGCAATGAGAAATTTCGCGCCTGGCCCATGCCTGGCGGCAAGCCGGGCCTGTTTTCCATGTTTGCGTTCGCCTGGAACATGCCGACCGATACCGTGCCGCTGGTCTATGCTGCGAACGGTGCAGGAAACGACGTGACCAGCCCCCTCGTGGTCCTGTTTCCGAAGAAGGAGCAGCCGAAATATAAGGTTCATGATCTACAGGTGAGCGACGCCTTCATGCAGAAGGTGATTAACGAACTTGACCCGAACGGAACGGGTGATCCGGTCACGCGCTTTGTGAAGATCAACAGCGAGATGCGCCGCGCCAACAACAAAACACTTTCCGATCTGCAGTTCAAGACCGCCGACAGGTTTCTATGGTCCCGGCCTTTCATCCGGCAGCCTCACTCCCAGGCTGAGTCGAACTTTGTCGACGTGCGGAATTACATCTATCACGGCCAGAAGATCGATCAGCAGGTTCACTTGGGATACGACCTGGCGGTTACGCAGCACGTCGGTGTGGAAGCATCGAATGACGGCAAGGTCGTTTATGCGGCTCCTCTGGGAATTTACGGCAACTGCATCGTCCTCGACCACGGCTATGGACTACAGACGATCTATGGCCACCTCAGCAGGATTGATGTCCATGAAGGCGACACGGTGAAGCAAGGCCAAGTAATGGGCGTGAGCGGCCAGACCGGCATGGCCGGAGGCGACCACATCCACTTCGCGATGCAGGTCGACGGCATCCAGATCGATCCGAAGGAATGGTGGGACGCACACTGGATTAAGGATCACATCGCGAGGCGGGTGGACCTTCCTGGGTTCAACCCGTAAAGCAAGCCGTCACCTGAGACCAGTTGGGAATTGGCTTTCGCGATGAGTTCTTGAACAAGAGAATAAGGGTCGCGTACCCGCGAACGGCGCTCCAATATTTGTCGGCAAGTTCACATTTCCGTTTCCGCGATGGCGCTAGATTGTCCCGTGGAGAACACGCTGTGCCACACCGCCGAGGACGACTGGGAGAATCTAACCGAGGAAGAGTTTGCCGCCCTCGGCCCATTCACCGGGTACTTCCACAAGCGCAGGCTCGCGCGGGATGTGCGCTTTGCAATCTTCCCAGCCCCGAATGACTCGTATTTTCCGGCGTCCTTCCATTCGCTTCCTCCTTTCGCAGGTGCTCCAACATTTCGCCAGAGCGTTCGGGTTTCGCTTCTCAATCTGCGTTGTCTTGACTTACTGCGCCCGCTCCCACACCAGCACCCGCTTCTGGATATCCGGATTGGAAAGACCACGTGATGCCGTGATGATCAGCCGGTTGCCTTCGAGGCGAAACGGGCGCGGCTGGGTTGAGCCCACATAGGACGGCGTCCACGCAACGGAAGGATAGTGCGTTACCGTGGAATGCTCGCCGTCGAGCTTGAACGTGCCGCAGTAGGCGATGAAGGTGTCGTAGTATGCGATCTTCTCAGCGTCAGTGGCATTGGCCGGGTCTTTCCAGGCCGGGCGATCGCCGTTCGCAATGGTGGCGCACATGTGGCCGTCGGGTTCGTACATAATGAAGCCCTGCGGGTGCAACCCAAATTGAGTGGATGGCTGCACCTTGCCGTTCTTCATGGTGTCTTCGATAGAGACCAGCCGCCAGGTGCCCAGAAGTTGGGCGACTGTGGGAACGGGCGTGGCGGTTTGCGCCAGCGAGCAGACGGCCAGCAGCAGAATTGATAGAAAAACCTTCATTGAAATCCTCTGTTTGAACCGGAATTTCCTTTTTGCTCTCGAAAACGGCACTATAGTACACCCGTTTCGCCCTTCGCGACACCGCACCACTGCCCGGCTGGGTGTCTCCAAGTTTGAGGTGGTTGCGCACCGAGTACTCGCTGTTACTGGGGCCACTCCTCTTCCCGGTTTCAGTCTCAGGGGGAGTGAAGAGTGCGAGGGAGCCGGGTCCGAGAGCGTCTCGCGGATTACCTCGATTGACGCACTTCTATCTGTCCGTTCTGTGTGCGGACGTCAAGGCACGGCTGCGGGTGAACAGCAGGCCCGTCTAGCACATGGCCATCCTCCAAATCAAAGCGAGAGAAGTGGTAGGGGCACACGATACTGTTTCCCTCGAGTTTACCTTCTGAGAGCGGGCCGCTGAAGTGAGAGCAGGTTTCAGCCATGGCAAAGAGACGATTCCCGCGACGGATGAGGAGAATCGGAACACCCTGATGCATTGCTCGAGTTGGTTTGTCGTTTGCCAGCTCCGATTCAGGCAAAACGGCCACAAACTTGTCCGGGAATACCTGGCCATCCGTGCGATCCACGCCTACTCTGTGTTCGTACACCATCTTGCCGCCGAGATGAGCAGCGAAAGCGATAACCGCGTAGCCAAGACCAGCAACGATTCGCCCACTGCGACGCGCCCGCTTTCTTCTCAAGAGAAGCGAGGTTGCAAATAAGGCAGTACCGCCCAGGTTCAGCAGTCCGTGAATCAGCCCGAGGCGGCGTGCTGGGGGATCAACATCGGACCAATCCGTCATGCCGGTTGCGGCCGCGCCTGCAGCGCCGACCAACCCTATTGCTATCGACGTGTCGGCGGCCAGCGCAAATTCGCGGCGATCAAGTGTCAGGTCCAAGACGTCAAAAAGGATCGCTACGGTCCAAGCCCCTATGGGCAGGTCTTTGAGCACGACATGCAATGGTTCGCCCAGCCAAGTCCCATTCAAGAAGTTTCTAATCTCTAGCTTTCTGGCCGTGCAAGCACACATGGATATCTGAGAGGTCCCCAGCAGGATGTGTTGCGCGAGTACGCCGAGCAGCACACGACATCATCCAATATTGCATTCGAACTGCCAACCGGAACTGGCAAGACCACGGTTGGGCTCCTAATCGCTGAGTGGAAAAAATCTTCGGGTAGTAAAGTCGCGTACCTTTCGCTCACTAACCAGCTGGCGGGACAAGTCCTCACGGAAGGATCGCGGCTTGGGATTTCCTGCGCCGACCTCCGCGGGACAAAAGATACACGCAGCGTATCGGAGGAGGGACGCTACAGGACGGCGGCGGCTGTTGCGGTTTCCACGTATTCAAACCTTTTCAACATCAACCCGGTGCTACAAGACTGCGACACGATTGTCTTTGATGATGCTCATGGCGCCGAGCAGTATGTCGCGGATATGTGGACGGTGTCCGCGAGCGCTTCCAAAGAGGGTGATCTTTACAATTCTCTGCTCTCGGCTCTTCGATCTGGTCTATCTGAATCGCAAGTTCGATCGATACTGGACAAGTCGTCAGGCACCGTGGAGCTCGCGGATGTTTGCGGACACCCAGAATGCATCGAAGGGGTCATAGCAGTTCTTGATCAAGCGACAGCTGATACGGCACGATTCGCTTGGAAGTTGATTCGGAGCAGAATCCATTCGTGCTTGTTCTTAGTCTCATCATTTGATATTGCCATCCGGCCGCTAGTCCCCCCTACACATACTCATCCGCCCTTTGCATCAGCGAAGCAGAGGATCTACATGTCGGCAACTCTAGGGGGCGAAAGCGACCTGCAGCGCGCATACGGCATTGAGAAACTGGAGATGATCAGGGCCAAGAGCTCACAATGGGGCCGCCGGTATGTTTTCGTTCCCGGAGTGTACGTAGGCGGGACCGATGCGGACCAAATCGTTGCGGGCCTCTGGGACGGCATGAAAACACGAAGGGCCGTGCTGCTCGCTCCCTCTGAGCGCATCATGAATCGTACATTCGAGTCTCTAGAGTCAGGAATGCAGAATAAACCCGTGCGGCTTGGCGCAGCGGATATTGCTAATACGGTTGATGGATTCGTAAAAACCACCGATGTTTTTCTGACGCTGGCTGGTCGATATGACGGCCTCGACCTGCCCGATGAGCAGTGTCGGCTACTGGTTCTGTCGGAATCCCCGGCGGCGATAAACCCGCTTGAGCGGCATTTGAGCGAGCGTTGGAAAATGGGCCCCGTGCTGCGAAAAAGAGAGCGGACGCGATTAATCCAAGGAATGGGCAGGTGTACTCGCAACGCGACCGACTTCGCAATCATTCTGTGGCTGGGCCAGTCTCTGGTCAATGCGGCAACGTCTTCCGCTTTGATGAAAGGATTTCCGCCAGAATTGGCAGCAGAGATTAACTGGGGCGTAGAGCAGTCAGAGCTTGCAGCCAAGACACCGGATCAACTTATCTCGATGATGCTTGCACTCATCAGCGACGCTGATTACCGGAAAGAGGCTGACACGGCCAAAGGCGCAATTCAGGCCAAGCAGAGAGAAGAACAACCCAAGGACTATGAGGAAGCCGGAAAAGATGAGGTGCGATACGCGAAAGCCATGTGGGACGAGAATTATGCCTCGGCTTATGAAACTGCGCGTGGAATAGCTGATCACCTTACTACTGCTGAGCTCGCAGGATATCGTGCATGGTGGTGGTATTTGGCCAGCATAGCCGCTTCATTCATGCAGAGCCAAGAGGCCGAGCAGGATTGCCTCGATCGTGCCTCCAAGTGCGGAGTCAACTCGGGCTGGCTAAATCGACTGCGTCAGCAGCGCAACAAGACCGCGAAACCAGAAGCTAGCGAAGGAACAGAGCCGAACGCTGAAGCTCTCTGGGATCTGCTCTCAAATTGGGGCTGGGCAGGCCCCGCTTTTGAGCAAAAACTTGCGAAGCTAATCGAGCAATTGAAAGACACCAATCACATCGGCTATCACGAAGGGTTAGAGGCCCTCGGAAAATGTTTTGGCGCGACGACGACTCGGAGCACGGAATCCGGCGCTCATGATGTTGTATGGTCTTTCACCACCGACCTGCATCTAGCGTTTGAAGCGAAGACAGAAAAGAAGCAGACCAGCGTCCTCTCGAAAAAAGATGTTCAAGAGGCAAAGGGCCACCCCGATTGGATACGAACGCATCTTTCCGATAATGCTGAGACTGCCGAAATTGCAACCGTCATAATAGCGGCCTCTCCGTCGCTTCACCAGATCGCTTTGCCCTTCGCGGGTGGATTGTTCTATGTCGACCCCCCATCAGTGTTGAAAATTGCAGGCAAGGCAGCGGAAAATCTTCGTAAGTTGCGGGTCAAGTTCAGCGGACGTGATTATGCGCAGGCAGCTGTCGAATTCTCCACCGCAATGCGAAATGGGGGCTTTGATTTGGGCAGCGTCCGAAAGGCATTCCTTTCGGAACCTCTGAAGAAGTAATTGCCATCGAGTCGCTCTCTTGCCGAGGTCTTCACCCTGCACTCGACTATTCGGATAATGTTACCTCAACTGGTGTTGCACGCGCTCCAACAATCGTCTTTGTCCTCGACCACTTGCAACGACTGCAAGACGATCTGGCGCAGCGGGGCCGCGTCTTGCGGAAGCTTGTCCGGGTCAATGTCCATTGCTGTCTTTGGCCCCGAACCAGGTGGTTGACCTGCGGATTCACTGCAAAACAATTCGAGCTTGCTGCAACGCAATTCAAACATTACTGCAATTGAATTCCAACAATTCCAAACTGCCTCTCCAGAAGGTTGGGTTTCAGCGTGTAAAATCGCAGTCTAATGCCGCCTCCGGCCGCCCACAGCGCAAGCCCATCAGGTCCCAGTTTCTGGGCGCGTCTGCTGCGTATCCTGCGGCCGTCGCATCAGCACACCGCATTCTCGGCCACGCTGCTGATGATCTCGGCCGTGATGCTGTCGCGGGTGATCGGCTACCTGCGCGAGGCGTACATTGCGTGGGCCTTCGGCGCCGGCCTGAATACCGATGCCTACGTCGGCGCGTTTAACCTGCCGGACTTCCTCAACTACATTCTCGCGGGTGGCACCGCGTCCATCACCTTCATTTCCATCTACACGCGCCACACCTCGAAAGGGCGGAACAAAGAGGCGCAGAACGCGTTCAACTCCACCATCACCATCATGACCGCGGTGGTGTGCCTGGGCACGGTGCTGCTGGAAATCTTTACGCCGCAACTGGAGCGGCTCATCTTCCCGCACTTCTCCGCCGACCAGTTGCAGCTATGCGTTCATCTCACTCGCATTCTGCTGCCCGGCCAAATCTTCTTCTACGCTGGCGGGATTGTTTCGGCCGTGCTGTTCTCGCGGCGGATGTTCCTGTACCCGGCATTCAGTCCCATCTTCTACAACCTGTTCATCATCGTGGGCGGTGTGATCGGCGCGCGCCGGTTCGGCATTTCGGCGCTGGCTTACGGCGCACTGGTGGGGGCGTTCGTCGGTCCATTTCTCATCAACGCCATCGGCGCGGCGCGTGACGGCCTGACCTACCGTTTCAACTTCGACTGGCGCAATCCGGAATTTCGCGAGTGGGTAAAGCTTTCCATCCCCCTGATGCTGGGAGTGTCGCTGGTCTCCGCCGATGACTGGATCCTGCGCTACTTTGCCTCCGGCGGAGCGGGCGACATTACCCGGCTAAATTACGCCAAGCGTTTGTTCGCGGTGCCCATCTCGATTCTCGGACAGGCCACCGGCCAGGCGTCGATGCCTTTCTTCGCGCGGCTGTTTGGCGAGGGCAGGCGCAAGGACTTCGCCGCCACCGTCAACGGGTCGGTGTACCGCATCTCGGCCGCATCGTTGCTCTCGGCGGCGTGGATGATGCCGGCAGCCCTGCCACTCATTGACCTGGTCTATCGCCGTGGGCGCTTCAGCTTCCAGGACTCGCAGGAGACGGCAGTCTATTTTTTCTGGTTCGCGCTTTCGCTGGCGCTGTGGTCGGCGCAGGCGCTGTACGCTCGTGCCTTCTACGCTGCGGGCGACACCCTCACCCCAATGATCGCCAGCACCATCATTGTGGCGGCGTCGCTGCCCGTGTACTCGGTGTTCTTCCACCATTTTGGCGTGACCGGATTGACCATGGCTTCGGACATCGGCATCTTTATGCATACGGTTGCACTCGCCTGGCTGCTGAATCGGAAGAAGCTCGTCCCCCTGGGCGGGATGCCGTGGCTGGAATTGACGAAGGTGCTGGGGACGGCGGTCTTGGCCGCCGTGATCTGCTACTTTGTCGGTCGGACAATCGTCGTCGATGGCAGCCGGAAGGCCGATCTACAGTCCTTGGCACTGATCAGCGTGACGTGGCTGGCGGCGGTAGCTGTGGGGCTGTGGATCACCCGGTCGAACCTGCCGAGTGAGCTGCGTAGAAAGAAAGCCGCGGCAACGCCGAACATCACGGTACCGGAGCCCGTCATCGAGAGGACGACGGGGGGAATGGAACCGTAGCTGATGGCTGACGGCTGAGAGCTACTTCATCACCTGCATGCGCGACCAGTCATAGTTGAAATGTTTGCCGCAGTCGAGGCAGACGACATAAGGCTCCGGCTTGTTGCTGGAGACGCTCTCCCATTCACTGTGACTGGAGTCGTGCCGGCTCGATGACGCCGCCGAGAACGGTTTCGAGAGGTTGCTATGCCGGCAGCTTACGGAAAGGAGCTGAAGCACTCGGTCCCACATCGCGGTGTACCTTCTTTCGAGAGATTGCGCGGGCGGCGATCACCGTCGCCGGGGTCTCCAGTTCGCGCCGCTTTCGCGCGAACTGGAGTGGAAATCGCCGCCATCAATTCTGAGACTCTTTCCGGCGTCCACCGGAGTCAAGAAGAGGAATACCTTAGAGCATCCTCGGTAATCCAGTTTCGAAACTGTTTGACCATAGTTCTGTTCCGGGAACGACTACACCCGGGCTGCTACCGCCGAGGTACCGCTCTCGCCAGCGGTCGTCGCAGTGGTTTCCTTGGATTCGCCATTGGCTTTTTGCCCAGGTCTGCGAATATCGATGCCGCCCTTGAAGTAAGCGCCATCTTCAATGCTGATGCGCTGGGCAACGACATCTCCGGTCAGTGAGCCTTCGCCGCGGATGTCCACCCGGTCGCTGGCGGTCATGTTGCCGCGAACTTTGCCCAGCACTACGATCTCGCGCGCTGAAATGTTGGCGGCCACTACGCCGTTGCGGCCCACGGTCACGCGATTGCCGGGCAGGTTGATGGATCCTTCCACCCGGCCGTCGATATAGAGCGACTCCGAACCCGTGACCTCTCCCTTAATGACCAACGATTTGCCCAGCGTGGCCTGTTCCTGGGTATTGATTGGAGGGCTGGCCGGGCGGGGCGCGCTCGGCGGCTCCGGGGTGGCCGGAGTGTGACTGCGCTGCGGCTCGGGGCTAGGAGTGGGACTCGTGGAGGGAGAATTGGTAGGTTTCCACATAATCGGTAAAAGATTCCTTTCTGAAGTTGTACGTGCTTGGACAGGCACTTGTTTTGCCAACCCCGCGCTCCACCGCTCTTCTTCAGAACCTGATGGTTTGGTGCGGTTGGTCTGGGCTCATCGCTCAGTATGCGCCGACGCAGGCACTCTGTGCGATGTAATTATTGCTACCATACAACGAGTTCTTGTATGAGGGAATACCCCTACGTAATTTTTCCTGCCTGCCCAGTATGCCGTTAGTAAATGGGTCGCGGGAAAGGGACTACGCAGATCGGACAAAAACCTTGACCGCGGATTGCGCAGATGAACGCGGATCGGATCTAATTTTTCGATTTCTTGATGGAGTCCGGTGCCTCTCAGCCGGAACGATTTTCGATGGAAACGGGTCTCGCCTGGTAATCAGAGATGTAAGATCTATCCGCGTCATCCGTGCAATCCGCGGTTGGTTTTAAGGCGAATGCTCACCGACCAAGCCATCCTAAGCCACATCGAACGCCAGCCGCACCGCTCGGCGGGGTTCAAGCAGCTCGTCCGCGAGATGGGCCTGCGCGGCAGCGAAAGGCAGCAGCTCGCCGAACGGTTGCAGGCTCTCGTGAAAAGCGCGCGCCTGATCGAAACCGGACGCGACCGTTACACGCTGGCGGAACATGCGGCCGCTAATCAGAACCTTCTCGCCGGACGCTTGACGATGCACCGCGACGGCTACGGTTTCGTCATCCCCAACCCCGGCCAGCGCAGCACTTTCAGTGGCGACATCTACATCAACCCGCAGGCCATCGGTTCGGCCATGCATGGCGACCAGGTGCTGGTGGAACTGGGACGCAAGCGCGATGACGGTCATGCCGAGGGGCGCATCCTGCGCGTGCTCACACGCGGTAATCCTACCGTTGTCGGCACTTTTCACTACGGCTCGCGCCAGAACTACGTGACGCCCAGCGACGAGAAGGTCACCCGGGAGATCATCATTCCGCGCGGGATGGAGTGGCCGGCCAGCCACGGTGAAGCTCAATCCGAATCCGAAGCGCCACCTGTGCCCCATGGCCGGGCTGTAGCTGCGCGGGCAAAGCAATCTACGGCGCATCGCAGGCCGCAAGCGGATGCAGACCGCGTCCTGGGCGAAGAGGCGCGCCGCCGCGAGTGGGACGATCTCGAAGGCCTGGTCGTGGACGTGGAGATTACCGACTGGCCCTCCCCGGCCGAGAGCCCGCGCGGCCGCGTAGTCGAGATTCTCGGCTACGAAGACGACTTCGGCGTGGACGTTGAGATCATCATCCGCAAGTTCCACCTGCCTCATCGTTTTCCCGTCGAGGTGTTACAGGAGGCGCAACAGTTCGAGCCAGTCATCCCGTCGAGCGAGTTGCGCCATCGGCGAGACTATCGCGCGTTGCCTATCGTCACCATCGACGGTGAAACCGCGCGCGACTTCGACGATGCCGTTACCGTGAGCCGTATGGAGAACGGCCATTTCGAGCTGCAGGTACACATCGCGGATGTCGCGCACTATGTCCACGAAGGCTCGACGATTGACCTGGAAGCGCGGCTGCGTGGGACTTCGGTCTATTTCCCCGACCGCGCCGTGCCCATGTTGCCCATGGAACTCTCCACTGACATGTGCAGTCTGCGCCCGCAAGTGGATCGGTTGGTGCTCTCCTGCGTGATGAAGATTGACCCTCAAGGCGAGATTGTTGGCTACACCCTGAACGAGGGTGTCATCCGCTCGGCGGAACGCATGACCTACACCAATGTGAATCTCATCCTCGAAGGAGACAGCGCGCAGCGCCAGCACTATCACAAGCTGGTAGATGTCTTTGAGCTCATGCGTGAGCTGGCAATGGTGTTGAATCGCAAGCGGGTGCGTCGCGGTTCTATTGATTTCGATTTGCCCGAGCCGGTCATCGAATTTGACGAGCACGGATTGATGAAGGGCATCACCCGCTCCGAGCGCAATATTGCGAACCGCATCATCGAGGAGTTTATGCTGTCGGCGAATGAGTGCGTCGCCAGCTATCTCGAGAACAAGCGAGTTGGCTCGCTCTATCGGATCCACGAGAAGCCCGATCCCAAGCGCGTCTTCGATTTCGAGACCATCGCCGCCACCTTCGGCTACTCGCTCGGCGTGGGCGCTTTGCCCGTGAAGCGCATGACAATGCGAGCTGAGCGGCGCGATCGCCATGGCAGCGGCCGCACTCCCCACGTCGTCGAGGTCCCCGAGGAAGTGCACATTACCCCGCGCATGTACCAGAAGCTGACGCAGAAGATCGCGGGCAAACCGGAAGAGCGCATTTTGTCGTACCTGATGCTGCGCTCCCTGAAGCAGGCGCGCTACTCCGAGGTCAACGAGGGGCACTTCGCGCTGGCCGCGCCGGTTTACACGCATTTCACTTCGCCCATCCGGCGCTATCCCGATCTCATCGTGCACCGCATTCTGAAAGACGTGCTGCGTGAATCCCCTGAGCACGCCGAACACAGTGTCGCTGTCGGCATGGGAGAGATCGCGCACAGCGAGTCACCTTCGCCGTGGTCGAAGCGGCAGCCGCCGGTCTCGCCGACGAAGAAGCAAGGCACGCACGAGAAGGAACACCGTGCGCCCCTGGGCGGACCGATTCCCGAAGACACGCTGCACGACATCGCGGAAGAGTCCAGCCAGTCCGAACGCCGCGCCGACGATGCCGAACGCGAGCTGATGGAATGGAAAAAAGTGAAGTTCATGGGAGAGCGCATGGGCGAAGAGTTCGCGGGACTGATCGTGAGCGTCACCAAGTTCGGGCTGTTCGTCGAGCTGATCGACATGTTCATCGAAGGGCTGGTGCCGCTAGCGTCGCTGACCGACGACCGCTATCAGTATCACGAAAACACCCGGCAGATCATCGGGCAGCGGGGCCGCAAGACATACTCGCTGGGCAATCCGGTACGCGTGCTGGTGGATCGCATCGACCGCATGCAGAAGCGCATTCAGTTCGCGTTGGTCGAAGAGCGGCCCGCGCGGGCCAAGCGCAAGCACAAAAAGGCGTGAGCTATCGTTCGGCTGACAAATGGCAATTTGGGGCGTCTATCGTTACGTCGATTTTCTGTCCGGTTATGCCCACGATTTTAGGGGGATTCGTGAGACAGCGATTGTTGCTGCTCAGCGCGCTGCTGCTGATCTTGTCACTTAATGTGCTGGCCGATGATACGCACCAGCACTATGACCCTAACGCCAAGCTCGGCGCAGTTTCATTTCCCGTCCCGTCGTGCTCCGCTGACGCGCAGAAGCCGTTCGAGCGTGGAATAGCGCTGCTGCACTCCTTCTGGTATGAAGAAGCCGAGAAGCAGTTCAAAGCGGTGGCAGTTCAAGACCCGCACTGCGCCATGGCTTATTGGGGTGAAGCCATGAGCCTGTATTACCAGCTTTGGAACCGGCCCGACGATGCCACGGTCAAGCTGGGATGGGAGCTAATCCAAAAGGCGCAAGCCATCGGCGCGAAAACGCCCCGCGAACGAGGTTACATTGACGCCATGGCAGTCTTTTCCAATACAAGATGAGCCTGGAGCGGATGGCATGCTGAGGATTGACAACCAGCGTGCACGAAGCAGAGAAACTGAACCTGGAGCAGATCGA
>Ga0208587_1001077_pt1 | contig 14672 bp, 13 predicted proteins | sample NGESurdeep092012_7_FD_184472 | JGI IMG/M metagenome (GOLD analysis project Ga0208587, IMG submission 184472) | Arctic peat soil microbial communities from Barrow, Alaska - NGEE Surface sample 210 deep-092012 (SPAdes) | ecosystem: Environmental > Terrestrial > Soil > Wetlands > Peat ...
GTTGGGCCTTCGTCGCAGCGCCGTAGCGTAGCCTTTCAGGCTGCCATGCCCCCATTCGTGGGGGCATGCTTCCCGGGTGTCCCATCCCATTCCACCGCGGACCCGTCCGTGGCGTTGAACTCTGCGCTTTCCTCTGCGTCTCCGCGTCTCTGCGTTGAAGGGACGCCTTCCCTCTCCCGTCCCCGCCGCGGCGTCACCCTGGTGGAGATGGTCGTCGTGGTGGCCATCATCGCCCTGATTGTGGGCCTGAGCTTCCCCGCGGCCTCGGCCGGGCTGGACAACGTGCGCATGGTGTCCGCCGGCGATTCGGTGGCCACCTTCCTCAACGCCGCCGTGAATCGCGCCGAGCGCCACCAGCAGCCTGTCGAACTCGTCATCTCACCCCAGCAAGGGCGGCTCACCCTGTATTCCAACGAGCCCGGCTTCACCCGCGAACTCAACATGCCGGACGGCGTCTGGATCGAGGCCGTCCTGCCCGCGGAGGAGGGCGGCGACCCCGCGCAGCCGCGCCGCATCCTATTCATTCCGGGGGCCACCGTTCCCGGCATCGCCATCCAGTTGGGGAACCGCCGCAACGCGCATCGCAGGGTACGCCTCGACCCGATGACCGGCTTTCCGCGCGTGGAAAGCGTCGAAATCCAGTGAGCGGCAAGCGCGGATTCACGCTGCTGGAGATGATCGTGGCCACCACCATCATGGGGATTGCGGTGGCCGGTCTGATGAGCGGCATTTCCAGCTCGACCCGCAATGCCGCCCGCCTGCGCGATTATGACCGCGTCGTCCAGTTGGCGCGCCTGCGCATGAACGGCCTGCTGGCCGATCCGCGCGTGCCGCGCAACGTGCCGCTGGAAGGTCTGTTCGACCCGGCAATCACCGGCGGCCTCGAATGCGGCTGGCGCGCGCAGGTCAGCGTGGCGGAGAAATCATCGCCCACGCCGGCGGCGGGCGACTATGTACTCGACCGCATCCAGTTGGAAATCTGGTGGATGTCCGGCGGTCAGCGGCGCAGCTTCCCATTAGAGAGCTACCGGCGGCGGACGCTGCGGCCGGAGGATTTCGTGGATGGGGTGCTGCGATGAGGCGCCGTTCCAACGCCGGCGTGACCCTGATGGAGCTGTTGATCGCGGTCCTGCTGTTGAGCCTGCTCTCGACCGGGCTGCTGTTCGCGCTGCGCATCGGGCTGAATGCCTATTCCAAGACCCAGACCAAGCTGATGGACAACCGGCGCGTGGCCGGCGCGCAGCGCGTTCTGGAGCAGGAACTGGAAGGTCTGGTCCCGGTAGTGGCCCAGTGCGGGCAGGGGATGGAGGGCGGCGGGACCAAGGCCCAATTCTTCCAGGGCGAGCCCGAGATCATGCGCCTGGTGTCCACGTTTTCGCTGCAAGGCGCGTGGCGCGGGCAGCCGCAAATTCTGGAGATCTTCGTCATCCCGGGCGCCGAAGGCGGCGGCGTACGCCTGGTGGTCAACGAGATCCCGTATCAGGGACCGCTGGCGGCCGGTCGCTTGTGCCTCGGCCCGCACAAGTTCTTTGCCGCGTCCGCCGGGCCGAATTCCTTCGTGCTCGCCGACAGGTTGGCCTTCTGCCGCTTTACCTACCTGGACCAGCCGCCGGACCAGAACCTGCCGCTCAGTTGGTTTCCGCGCTTTGGCGGTGCCACCTGGCCGCAGGCGGTGCGCATCGAGATGGCGCCGCTCGCCCCGGACGCCTCGCGTCTTCAGCCCATCAGCATACTCGCCCCTATCCACGTCTTTCGCCACCCGGAGATCCCCTATGGCGATTACTAAGGAAATGTGGCGCACGCACTCTTGCGTGCCGCGTCGGCACTCTTGCCGACGCCCGCTGCCCCAGGGCGAAGAAGCGTCGAGTGGAGACTCGACGCGGCACGGGGTGCCCCCTGGGCCGGTGCGTGCTCCACGGAGTGTGACCCGCCGCGGCAGCGCGCTGCTGATGGTGCTGTGGATCTCCGCTGCCCTGGCCGCCATCGCCTTCTCGCTGGCCAACACGGTGCGCGGGGAAACCGACCGCACCTCTACCGTTCTCGACGAGGTCCGCGGCTACTATCTGGCGACCGGGGCGGTGGACCGCGCCGCGGTTGAGTTGCTGTGGAGCGTCTCCTCCCAGGGAGAGCGCAAAATCAAGGACGGCTCGGCCTGGGTGGACTACACCTTTCCCACCGGTGTGGCGCACGTCGAACTCATCCCGGAAACGGCCAAACTGGACGTCAACAGCGTACCTCCGGACCGCTTGATGCGCCTGGTGACGGCGCTCGGCGTGGAACCCGGCCAAGCCATGGAGATCACGCAGGGTATCCTGGCCAGAAGGGGCGGCGCCGGTGGCGCGCTTTCTGTGCCGGCGGGTCCGTCTTTTCCGGGACCTGGAGCGTCTTTGCAAGAGGTAGAGGAATTACTTTCGGTGAGAGGCATTACCCCCGAGATTTTTTACGGCACCTATGTCCCCGCCCAGGGCAACCCCGGGCCGGGCGCACCCCGCCTGATACGGCGCAGCGGGCTGGTGGAATGCCTGTCCGTGTTCGGCTCCAAAGGTCAAGTAGATGCCAACACCGCCGACCCCGCGGTCCTGGCGGCGCTCGGATTGACGCCGGATGGCGTCCAGGCTCTGCTGCGGCAGCGGCGGATTGCGCCGCTCACTCCCCAGAGCCTCGGCGAACTTGCGCCGATGCTCGGACCGGCCGGGCAGACGCTGCGCCTGGGGGGCTACTCCATCCTCACGATTCGCGCCACGGCGCGGGTGCGGCTGGCCAACGGGCAGCTTTCGGACATGCAGCGGACCGTGGCGGCGCAGGTCAAGTACATGCCTTCCGGTTACCCTACCCCCATCCACATCCTGCGCTGGTACGACACCACGTGGAGCAACTAGCCACATGCCGCTGGATTTTCCCACCTCCAAAGACTTCCGTAAGCTGCTCGCCTTCGGCTCCGGCGTGGGCCTGGAGATCGGCGCCACGGATCTCGAAGTCGCGGTAACGCGGGTGCGCCCCAACAAGATCCAGGTGTTGGGCCGTTTGACCATCGAAGACTACGCCACGCGGCCCGCGGCCGAGTGGGGCGCGGAGTACGGGCGGTTCCTCAAGGCGTCGGGCGCGGAACGCCTCAGCGCCACGGTCCTGCTGCCGCGGCGGGAAGTGATCGTGCGCCAGATTGCGCTGCCCGGTGTGGCCGCCAAGGATATCGAGGGCGCCATCCGCTTCCAACTGGATACGCTCCACCCCTACGGCGAGGACGAGGTCGTGTGGGGCTGGTCGCCGCTCGGCAGCGGCGGCGTGCTGGTGGGCATCGTGCTGCGCAGCACCATGGAGCGCTATGTCGCCCTTTTTGCCGAGGCCGGCATCGCGGCGCGCAGCTTCACGTTTTCGGCGGCGGTGGTACACGCTAGCATCCGGCTCAATGGCGCGGGACAAGCGGGCGAGGGATTCGTGGCGTTGAGCCGCTCCGCCGCTCTCGCCGTGGAAGTCTACGGCGAAAGCCCGTCGCGCCCGCTGTTCAGCGCGGAATTCGACCTGGCCCCAGAGCGCGCCACCATGCTGGCGCTCTCCGAGTTGCGCCTGGCGGCGGATACCGCTCCCAAAACCTTGGAAGAGATGTTGCCCAGGCCGGCGGTCAATCCGGTGGAAAACGACCTTTCGCGCAATGCCCTGCCGTACGCAACGGCTCTGTCCGGGGCTTGTCCCCGGTTTGCTCCGGCGGCCAATCTACTGCCGCCGGAGTATCGCCGTTTCAACTCCCGCGCGGTGTTCGTCCCGACTATGGTGCTGGCCGCCCTCCTTCTCCTGGTGGCCGGTTCCATGGCGGCTTACGCCTCCTGGAGCGAGAAACAGTACCTGAAGCAAATCAACGCCGGGATCGCCAAGCTGGAACCGCTGCACAAACGCGCCGATTGGCTGGACAAGGAAACCGAGCGCACCCGCGCCCGGGCGCTACTGCTCGACCAGTTCCGCAAGCAGACACGCACGGATCTCGACGCGCTCAACGAGTTGACGCATCTGCTGGAACCGCCGGCCTGGAGCAACAGCATCGACCTGGCGCGCGACTCGGTGCGCATCTTGGGCGAAGCGCCGCAGACGGCCCCGCTGTTGAAGATTCTGGATGCGTCTCCGTTCTTTGAGAAGACGGATATCCAGAGTTCCGCTGCCCGTGCCAGCGGGGAGTCGTTCCAGATTCGCACCAACCGAAGGAGAGGCAAATGAGGGTCGGAACGCTCGACCGCAAGACCGCCATCCTCTGGATCTTCTGCGTGGCCGCGATCCTGATCCTGTATTTCTTCGTGCTGGCCGACCGGTCGCCGGCCGTGGTGGCGGCGTCCGAATCGGTGCCGATGGCGGAGAAGCGCCTGGAGCGGCTGCGCCAGATTGCGGCTACCGTCCCCGGCAAGGAAGCGCTCATGAAGCAGGCCACGGGCGAACTGGAAACGCGCGAGAAGGGGATGCTCAAGGCGGAGACCGGCGCGCAGGCGCAGGCCCAGTTGCAGGAACTGCTGCACAAGGTGGGCGCCGCCAATGGAATCGACATCCGCGGCCTGGAGGACATGCGCATCAAGCCCTTTGGCAGCGATTACGGCGAGGCTTCGGTGACGGTGCGCTTCACCTGTCTGATCGAGCAACTGGTGAACCTGCTGGCGGCGTTGGCCAACGAACCGGAACTGCTCTCCACCAACCAGATCCAGATCACCGGCGGCCCCGACAAGAATAAGACCATCCAGGTGCGGCTGACTCTCTCGGGCGTGGTGTCCAAGAAGTTGGCCCAGGAGAAGAAAACCGGGGGCGCGTTGTGAATCGCAAATTGGTGTTGTTGAACGCCGTGCTGCTACTGGTGGTGATTTATGGCGGCGTCCAGTTGCGCAACGAGTACAAGGCAGCCAAAGCGCGTGAAGCGGCGTTGCGCGCGGTGCGTATTTCGCCGGCGCCGGCGCCGATATTCACCCCGCTGGCCAACGACCCTCCGGTTCTACCGTCGGGGTACAAGGATGTGGCGATCAAGGACCTGTTTCATCCTTCGCGCAACCCCGACGTGCCGGTGGAATTGCCGCCACCGCCGCCACCGCCGCCGCCCATGCCGGCCCTGCCGGGTTATCACGGGCAGATGAATCTCGGGGATGGACCGATGGCGCTGCTGGTGGAAAAGCCGGGAATGCCGGAGAAAGCGATTAAACCGGGGGAGACCATCGGCCAATTCAAGCTGGTGGACGTCAATACTAGTGAGATCACTTTTGCCTGGACGTTCAACGGCGAGTTGGCACGGCGCTCGCTGCGCGAGATAGCGGACAACACGGCGGTAGCCGCGGCGCCGGATACCCGGTCTATAGCGGCCGCCGTCGCGCCACCGCCGCCGCCGGTAATCAAGTCGGCCATCGGGCCGGGCGAACTGACGGGACAGGGAACCAGGACTTGCGATCCAAACGACAGCACGCCGGTCGGCGCCGTGGTCGGTGGTTTCAGGAAAACCGAGGGGCGCACACCGTTCGGCTCATTCTGTGTGTGGGATCCAGTGAAGTAGGACGTAAAGAAGAGATCATATGAAACTGTTTTTCGTAGTTTTCGTTGCCGCCCTGGCGCTTTCGGCTCAGGACCCTCAGTCTCCCAAAAAACAGACGCCGCCGACGCCGAAGGCGGCAACCAAGGCAGCGCCTAAAGTGACGGACGCCTCCAAGCCAACAGCCATTCCGGCGGAAGCGGTGCAGGACGCCGACGGCGATTACCGCTACACCGACCCCCAGGGCAAGAAGTGGATCTACCGTAAGACGCCTTTCGGGGTCGCGCGCCTGGAAGACACCCCGGAACGTACTGCCGCGAAGGCGGCGGCCGCCGACGGCGCCGGTATCAAGGCCACGGAAGCTGGCGACACAGTGCGGTTCGAGCGGCTGGGACCGTTCGGCGTCTGGAAATGGGAGAAGAAGAAATCGGAACTGGATGAGACCGAGAAGGCCGCCCTGAAAAACTCCCAAGCCAACAACAAGACAGTCTCCAAACAGGACTAATCATGCGCTTCTCGATCCATTTTCGGTTGATCCTGGCGGCACTCGCCTCTAGCGCCGTGCTTTCGGCGCAGGTTGCTCCTTCCCGGGTGATCGGGCCGCCAGATCCGGCCGAGCAGCAACCGCCAAAGCCGCCGCCGCCGCAGCCGCAATCGGGACAACCAGTGGCCACCCAGCCGCAGAACGCACCCGCCACGAATGCGCCGCGGCTCACCGATAGCGGGGCGTTCATCATGCCCAACGCCTCGCTGACCGAGATGATCGATCTGCTGGCCAAAAGGCTGAAGATCAACTACATCCTCGACCCGAAGGTGCAGGGTACGGTGTCCATCTTCACTTACGGGGAAGTCAAGCCGGTGGACTATATGCCGCTGCTGGAGACGATCCTGCGGGTGAATGGCAGCGCCATGGTGAAGGTGGGCGATACGTACCGCATCGTACCGGTGAACCGCATCAACCAGTTGCCGCTCTCGCCAATGGTCAACATAGATCCGAAAACCCTTCCGGACGATGAGCGGATGGTGATGAACCTGATCTTCCTGAAGTACGCCACGGCGGTGGAGATCCAAAACCTGGTGAAGCCGTTTCTGGGGGAAGGCGCGTTTGTCAGCACGTACGATCCGGCCAACCTGCTGTTGATCGAAGACAACGCGCGCAGCATGAAGCGCACCATGGACCTGATCGCCCTATTCGACAGCGATCAGTTCGCCGGACAGCGGGTGCGATTGTTCGAAGTGGAGCACAGCCGTCCGAGCGATTTGCAGCACGAGTTGGATTCGGTCTTCAAAGCATACGCGCTTTCGGACAAGGCGGCGGGTTCGGTGAAATTCATTCCGGTGGACCGCATCAATACGATTATCGCGGTGGCGCCGAATCCGGGGATTTTCACCCAGGTGGAGAGCTGGATCGGCAAGCTCGATATCGAAGTGAAGGCTTCGTCAGGTTCGGTTAACAGCTACGTCTACCGGCTGAAGTACGCGCGGGCGGACACGGTGGCGATGGCGATCATGGCGCTGTATAGCGGCAACCCGTTCGCGATGATGGCGCTGAGCCAGATGGCGAATCAGCAGGGCATGATGGGCGGCGGCGGCATGGGCGGCCAGTTTGGTGGCGGGTATGGCGGCCAGATGGGCGGCGGGTATGGTGGCGGGTATGGCGGCGGGTATGGCGGCGGGTATGGCGGCCAACTGGGCGGCGGCATGGGTGCGTACCAGATGATGGGCGGGGGAGCTTATGGCAACCAAGGCTTGGGGGGGTATCCTCAGCTTCAGGTGAATTCGCCGCTGGCGGCCGGCGTCAACATCCCGCAAGGTACGGCTGGTCCGGCCGACCTCACCGGCAGTTACCTGGGCGCCGGGGCGGCCGGGGGACAGAGCAATCAGCGCGTGCCGCACGTGATTCCCAACCCGTTCGACAACACGATTCTGATTCAGGGGACACCGCAGGAGTACGGGCAGATTCTGGGACTGCTGCGCCAACTGGACATCCCACCGCGGCAGGTGCTGATCGACGCCAAGATTTATGAAGTGGATCTGAAAGGGGCGTTCGCGGCGGGCGTGACCGCCTACCTGGAGCAGAAAAACTCGGGCACCGGGGGCGCGGCCGCGCGCATCCTTAACGCGGCTTCGGGCGCGGGCGGAATCGCGCTCACCACGGGCGCGCTGGTGCTGCGCAGTCACGAACTGCTGGCCGCGATGACGGCCTCGGAGACCAAGGACTATACGCGGGTGATCTCGGCGCCGAGCATCATCGCGACGGATAGTATTCCGGCCACGATGAATGTGGGCGATGACGTGCCGGTGCTGACCTCGCAGGCCGTCGGCGGGGTTACGCAGGGCGGAAATTCGCTGTTCACCAACACGGTGTCCAGCCGCAGTTCGGGTGTCACGCTGAACATCATGGCGCGGGTGAACTCGAGCGGCATCGTGACCATGATGATCAACCAGAATGTGAGTTCGCCGCAGGCGGCGGGGGCATCGAGCGCCATTCAATCGCCTTCCTTCTCGAACCGGTCTTTCCAGACGCAGATCACGGTGCAGGACGGCGACACGGTGGCCATCGGCGGCATCATCCAGGAGAGCAACCTGCAGAGTTCGGCGGGCGTGCCGTTCCTGCACAAGCTGCCGGTAATCGGCTCGCTGTTTGGCGCGCAGAGCATTACCAAGTCGCGCACGGAGCTGGTGGTTTTCCTGACGCCGCGCGTGATCTACGACACCAACCAGATGGTGGAAGCGACAGACGAAATCCGCAGCAATATGAAGAGGATTCCGAAGCTGATCAAAGAGCAGTAGGACACCCGGGGACTGACAAGACTGCCATGGATTTCCGGCGCCCTTTGCCGGAAATTCGCTGGCAGTCCTGTCTGTCCCCGGTCCCCGCACTCTCAGGCGACGGTGAGCAGGGCGCGCAGTTCGTCTTCGGTAAGGGTGCAGATGCCGAGTTCCCGGGCTTTGGCAAGTTTGCTACCGGCATCCTCGCCGACCACGACGTAGCTGGTCTTTTTGCTCACGGCGCCAGAGACTTTGCCGCCGGCCTGCTCGATCAACTGCTTGGCCTGATCGCGGCTCAAGGTGGGCAGGGTTCCGGTGACGACCAGGGTCTTGCCCTGGAGGGGGCCCGCCTTGGGACGGGAGGAGGCGTAGGTGAACTGGAGGCCGGCCTTGAGCAGGCGGCCGACCAGATCGCGGTTGCCGGGCTCGCTGAAATACTGCACCACGGCCTCGGCGACCTTGGGTCCGACTTCCTCGGCCAGTTGGAGCTCTTCGAGCGAGGCGTGCTCAATCGCGACCATGCTGCCGAAGGCCTCGGCGAGAAAGACGGCGGTGCGCTCGCCGACGAAGCGGATACCGAGAGAGGTGATGACTCGCGGGAGAGGGTTCTGGCGGGAGCGGTCGATATTGCGGATCACGTTGCCGGCGCTCTTGACGCCCATACGCTCCAGGCTCACCAGGTCTTCGATTTTCAGGTCATAGAGATCGGCCACGTTGCGCACGGCGCCGCGATCCACGAGTTGATCGACGAGAGCCTCTCCCATACCATCGATATTCATGACGCCGCGCGAAGCGAAATGGAGCAGAGACTCCTTGAGGCGGGCGGGGCAATTGGCATTGATGCAGCGGCTGGCGGCCTCGCCCGCTTCGCGCACCACCTTGCTGCCGCAGACGGGGCAATGGGAGGGCAGGCGGAAAGCTTTGCGGTAACAACCCTGGGAGGAGATGCGGACGACTTTGGGGATGACGTCGCCGGAGCGTTCGACGACGACCTCGTCACCGATCTGGAGACCGAGGCGCTCGATCTCATCCTCGTTGTGAAGCGTGGCCCGGGAGACGGTGACGCCGCCGACTTCCACGGGTTTGAGGCAGGCGACGGGGGTGAGGGCGCCGGTGCGGCCCACCTGGACCTCAATGGCTTCCACCGTGGTGGTGGCCTGTCGCGCGGGGTACTTGTAGGCGATGGCCCAGCGGGGGGCTTTGGCGGTGAAGCCGAGTTGGCGCTGCTGCTCCACGGAATCGACCTTGACGACGACGCCATCGATGTCGTAGGGCAGTTCTTCGCGCTTGCCTTCCCAGGCATTACAGAGCTCGAAGACTTCGTCGATGGTGCGGCAGATCTTGCTGTGGGGGTTGACCTGGAAGCCCAGATGGCGCAGTTCCTCGAGCGAGCGCCAATGGCTGTCGAAAGCGGGGCGGCCTTCGGTGAGCAGGAAGTAGGTGTAGTATTCGAGGCGGCGTTCGGCGGTAAGCCGCGGCTCTAGCAACCGGAGCGAGCCGGCGGCGGCGTTGCGCGGATTGGCAAAGCGGGAGAGGCCCTTGGCATCGCGCTCGGCGTTGAGGCGTTCGAAGGCGCGGCGGCTCATGACGGTTTCGCCGCGGACTTCGAAGGCGGTGAGCCCGCTCTTCACGCGCAGGGGAAGGGAGCGGATGGTGCGGGCATTTTCGGTGACGTCTTCGCCGACCGTGCCATCTCCGCGGGTGATGGCTTGGGTGAATTTGCCGTCGCGATAGTGGGCGGCCATGGAGAGTCCGTCCAGCTTGAGTTCGGTGACGTAGCGGTATTCGGCGCCGCCGAGGAGGTCGCGGACGCGCCGGTCGAAATCGCGGAGTTCGGCTTCGTTGAGGGCGTTATCGAGGCTGAGCAAGGGAGAGCTGTGCGGGACCTTGATGAATCCCTCACGCGGTTTTCCACCGACGCGCTGGGTGGGAGAATCCGGCGTGAGCAGTTCGGGGTGCTGGGTTTCCAGGGCCTGGAGCCGGCGCATGAGCGCGTCATATTCGGCGTCGGCGATCTCGGGAGCGTCGAGGACGTAATACTGGTGTTCGTGGTGGCGGAGCTCTTCAGAGAGCTGCTCGATCTGGACCGCGGGATCTTTCATTGGCCTCTCATCTATAATTTAACGAGGAACCGGGAGCACATACCATTACAACCTACAGGAACACCGTACTCATCTACAACCCCCAAGCGGGTAAGGTCACACGGAGCGGCGGCGCACTGATCCAGCGTGCGGTGGAAATTCTCAAACGGGAAGGGCACAGCGTGACGGTAGCCCCGACTACGGGGCCGAACCTCGCGGGCGCGATGGCGCGCGCGCATATCGCCGGCGGGGCGGACCTGATCGTGGTGCTGGGCGGCGACGGGACGATCAACGAAACCGCGGAAGGCATGATCGGCACGGAGGTGCCGCTGGGGATTTTGCCGGCGGGTACGGCGAACGTGCTGGCGACGGAGATGAAGCTGGGCGGCAACCTGGAGAAGGTGGCGCGCCGCTTGGGCGAACTGCGGCCCAAACGGATTTCGGTGGGACACGTGACCTGCGATGGCGGCGCGGTGTCGCGGCACTTTCTCTTGATGGCGGGAATCGGTCTGGATGCGCACGTGGTGCACAGAGTGAATCCGGCGTTGAAGGCAAGGACGGGGAAGTTCGCCTACTGGGTGGCGGGTTGGAGCCTGTTGGGCAAGCGGCTGGCCGAATTCGACGTGGAGATCGCGGGCGAGAAAAGGAAATGCTCTTTTGCGCTGTTGAGCAAGGTGCGAAATTACGGGGGCGACTTCGAGATCGCGCGCAGCGTGACGCTGTTGCACGATGAATTCGAAGTGGTCCTGTTCGAGGGGGGCACCGCAACGAGTTACGTGAAGTACTTTGCCGGGATGGCGCTCAACCGGCTGAGCGGGATGAGCGGAGTGACGGTGGTGCGCGCCGATCGGGTGACGATTTCGGCGGCGGACGACCGGCTGGCCTACGTGCAAATCGATGGCGAGATCGGCGGGACACTACCGGCGGAAATTCGGATTGTGCCGGACGCGCTCACGCTGCTGGTGCCGGAGGGGTACGGAGAACCCGGGGACGAAGAACCTCGCACATAGGGCCCCCCCAACCTGCCAGACGGGGACAGACAGGCCTGACAGCGAATTTCCGGCAAAATGCGCCGGAAACTCACGTCAGGCTTGTCAGTCCCCTTCACACGCCCCAGCAGTAGTCTTCCACGGCTTTCTCGATGCTGTCGTCTTGTTCGGTGAGACGCATCAACTCGAGGCGGATGGCGTCTACCAGGGCTTTCCAACTGGCGTCGATGACGTTTTCGCTGACGCCTACGGTGCTCCAACTGCGGCGGTGGTCGCTCCATTCGATGAGGACGCGGACATTGGCGGCGGTGCCTTTGCCCGAATCGAGAACGCGGACTTTGTAATCGGTCAGGCGGACGTCGGCGATTTGCGGATAGAGCTTGGAAAGGCACTTGCGCAGGCAGACGTGGAGGGCGTCGAAGGGGCCGTGTCCGGATTCGGTTGCGGTGTGGACATCGTCCTGCGCCTTGACCGTGACGGTGGCGGTGGAAGCGGTGGTGTTGGCGGCGGCGCGGGTGAAGACTTCGTAGCTTGCGACGTCGAAGAAGTGCAAGCCGGGGCGGAGGGCTTCGCGGACCAGCAACTCGAAGGTGCCTTCGGCGGCTTCGAGTTCGTAGCCTTGGTACTCCAGTTGCTTGATGCGTTCGAGGAGTTCGCGGCGGGAGTTTTCCTCGAGGCGGCCGGCGAGGCCGTGCTGCTTGAGCTTATAGATGATGTTGCCGCGGCCGGAGAGGTCGCTGACGAGGACGCGCTGGCGGTTGCCGACGAGTTCCGGCTTGATGTGCTCGTAGGTGGCGGAGTCCTTGAGGACGGCGCTGACGTGCACGCCGCCCTTGTGGGCGAAGGCGCTTTTTCCAACGAAGGGCTGGTCGTTGCGTAACGGAAGGTTGGCCAGTTCGGCGATGAAGCGGCAGACGCCGGCGAGAGAGGCGAGTTTCTCGGGGCCGATAGTGGTGTGGTGGAGTTTGAGTTCGAGGTTGGCGATGACGCTGGCGAGGTTGGCGTTGCCGCAGCGCTCGCCGTAACCGTTCATGCAGCCCTGAACGTGGGTAACCCCGGCTTCGACGGCGGCCAGGGTGTTGGCGACGGCGAGATCGCCATCGTTGTGGGTGTGGATGCCGATGATGCCATCGAAACGGCGGCGGACTTCGGCGACGATTTCGATCAGGCGCGGGGTGACGGTGCCGCCGTTGGTATCGCAGAGGCAGAGGACATCGGCGCCGGCTTTATGGGCGGCCTCCAGGGTGCGGAGGGCGTAATCGGGGTTGGCGATGTAGCCGTCGAAGAAATGCTCGGCGTCGTAGACGACCTCCTTGCCGTGGTCCTTGATATAGCGGACGGTTTCGGAGATGAGGACGAGGTTTTGGTCGTTGGTGATGCCGAGAGCGCGTTTGACGTGGAGGTCCCAGGTCTTGCCGAAGATGGAGACGACGGGGGTGCCGGCTTCGACGAGGGCGCGGACGTTGCGGTCCTCATGGACGGGGTTCTTGGCGAAGCGCGTGCTGCCGAATGCCGTGAGCCTGGCGTGGTGCAGGGTGAGAGCGGCGGCGCGCTTGAAGAACTCCTGGTCTTTGGGGTTGCTGCCGGGCCAGCCGCCCTCAATGTAATCGATACCCAGCTCATCCAGTTTCTGGGCAATGACGATCTTGTCGTCCACGGAGAAAGAGATGGACTCGCCTTGCGTGCCATCGCGGAGAGTGGTGTCGAAGGTATGGATTTTCATTGAGATTCACCAAGAAAGCATGGACAGGCCGGGAGGCCTGTCCTACAACACCGGGACGCCAACTTCTTTTTTCTTTTTGAGGAACGGCATCATGTCGCGGAGGCTCTTGCCGACGGTTTCGATCTGGTCGGTTTGGGCGGCTTGGCGCATGGCAAGGAATTTGTGGCGGCCGGATTTGTTCTCGGCGATCCACTGTTTGGCGAATTCGCCGGACTGGATTTCGGCGAGGATTTTTTTCATTTCGGCGCGAGTCTGAGCGTTGACGATGCGCGGGCCGCGGGTGTAGTCGCCGTATTCGGCGGTGTCGCTGACGCTGTAGCGCATGTAGCTGAGGCCGCCTTCCTGGATGAGGTCCACGATGAGTTTGAGTTCGTGGAGGCACTCGAAGTAGGCGATCTCGGGGGCGTAGCCGGCTTCGACCAGAGTCTGGAAACCAGCGCGGATGAGTTCGGCGGTGCCGCCGCAGAGGACGGCCTGCTCGCCGAAGAGGTCGCTTTCGGTCTCTTCGCGGAAGTTGGTGTCAATGACGCCGGCCTTGAGGCAGCCGAGCGCGAGCGCGTAGGCCAGGGCGCGTTCCAGGGCCTGGCCGGTCGAGTTCTGGTGGACGGCGACCAGGGCGGGAACGCCGACGCCTTCGGTGTAGAGTTCGCGGACGCGGTGGCCGGGGGCTTTGGGCGCGACCATGGTGACATCGATATCGGCGGGGGGAGCGATCTGGCCGAAGTGGATGTTGAAGCCGTGGGCGAACATGAGAGTCTTGCCGGCGGTCATGTGGGGGGCGATCTCACTGTTGTAGAGATCGGCCTGGATGTGATCCGGGACGAGGATCATGACCACATTGGCCGCCTTGGCGGCCTCGGCGGGGGAGAGGACCTTGAGGCCGGCGGCTTCAGCCTTGGCGATGCTTTTGCTGCCGGCGGGGAGGCCGACGACGACATCGACGCCGGAATCGCGGAGGTTGAGGGCGTGGGCGTGGCCTTGGCTGCCGTAGCCGATGATGGCGACTGTGCGGCCGGCGAGGTAATCGAGATTTCCGTCTTTTTCGTAGTAACGATTTGGCATTGGGGCTCCAGAGTTATTTTTGTAGGGGAAGGGCATGGCCCTGCCCCACGGTGGAAACGGGGGGTTGGAGGCGCAGCTTTTTGGCATCCAAGGCGATAGCGAGGGCGCCAGAGCGGGTGACGTCGACCTCGCCGTAAGCACTCATGACGTCGACGAATTCGCCGAGCTTTTCGGGGTCGCCGGTGACTTCGATGGCGTAGCCTTCGACGCCGGAATCGACCACGCGTCCGCCGAAGATCTCGGCTTCCTTGAGGACGGCGGTACGGCTTTCCTGAGCGATGCGAATGCGCAGCAGGACGAGTTCCCGGATGACGGCGGGACCTTCGGTGAGGTCGTTGGCCTGCAGCACGTTGATGAGCTTATTCATCTGCTTGATGACCTGGGCGCGCTGGAGGGAATCGACGTCCACCACGATGGTCATGCGGGAGAGTTCGGGGTCGAGCGTGCGGGCGACGGTAAGACTTTCAATGTTGTAGCCGCGCTGGGAGAGCAGGCCGGTGACGCGCATCAGGGCGCCGGGCTTGTTTTCGAGCAGTAAAGAGATGATTTGCAGCATA
>Ga0208587_1001078_pt1 | contig 14667 bp, 17 predicted proteins | sample NGESurdeep092012_7_FD_184472 | JGI IMG/M metagenome (GOLD analysis project Ga0208587, IMG submission 184472) | Arctic peat soil microbial communities from Barrow, Alaska - NGEE Surface sample 210 deep-092012 (SPAdes) | ecosystem: Environmental > Terrestrial > Soil > Wetlands > Peat ...
GGGGAAGACTGGAGGCAATATGCTGGTACTGCGCTTCGGTGATCTCCATGCATCGCAGCATATCACAGAATTACGAATTAGTGTTAACAGGCCCTAGAAGAACAGCTCCGGTGAGACGTGGAAACGCTGGCTGAGGCGCCTAATCTGTTCTTTCGTCACCTCTCGCTTACCATTTATCACTTCGGAAACGGTGCTGCGCGTACCAAGGATGTCTACCAGGTCTTTCTGCTTGAGGGCGTGCTGCTCCATCAGGAAAGACAATGCTTGCCGCGGTGTGGCGCGCGGCAACTGGTACCGCTTCTCCTCAAAATCTTCGATCAGCAGCGTCAGCAGGTCAGTCAGATATTTCTCTTCTCTCGTCAACCTTCGCTTTTGCTCAAGTGCGTAAAGCGCATTGATGTAGTGCTCGTTCTCGGCTTCACTGCGGATGACCTTGGGAGGAATTCTCGCCAGCAGCTTGGCATAAACGGGGCTGTGCGCAAGAGTGTGCATTGTTGCTACTTGTCCACCGGAACGCAAGCGCGTATCCAGCGGGTTCGCATCAGAATTTTGTAAAACCCATCAAGATTCTGGCATACAGAGCAACATTTCCAAGCCGTCAGGGACTTATCTACACTGCACCGAAGTTATAAGGGAAGCTTCGGACGTCACAGTCCTGTCACCTGTAGATCTCGCGACGGTGACCAACCTTGAGGACGACAATCACCAAGCGTTCCTCTTCAAATTTGCAAATCGCCCGATAGTCGCCGATGCGATATCGCCAAAGCCCGCCTTTATCCCCAGTGAGGATTTTGCCGAATTGACGAGGGTTATCGGCGGCCAAAATGCGATCGCGAAAATAGCCGACGATGCGCCGCTGAGTGGGGCGGTCGAGTTTTGCCATCTGTCTCTGGGCCGTAAGCAGAAACTCAACCGTCCAAGCCAAGTTCTCGCTCCAGGTCTTCCAGCGAAATTCTTGGCTCGTTGCGCTCGAGGGCAGCGATGCCCCTTAGGTAGTCCTCGCGGTCTTCCAGGAATTGTTTGATCGCTAGTTTGGCGTAGTAACTCTTGGTACGGCCGGTGTCTTTAGCCAACCGCTCCAACCTAGACTCGAGTTCTGGATCCAATCGGATGCCTAACATTGCCGTACTCCCATCACACTTACATGTTAAACATGTTTAACGGAAACCTAAAGCCTAAAGTTTGCGCCTAGGTCAGCAGCTCGTGCGTTAACGCTTCAAGGCTCTCTTCTACCGAGGAGCAGCTGGTGTTGATGGTGGCGTCGGCCTTGCGATAGAGCGGCTCGCGCACATCAAGGATGCGCCGCAGGTCCGACATCGATTCGCGGTTGTCGGCCATGGGGCGCATGTCGCCCTGGGCGATGACGCGCTGCATGTGCTCTTCCGGCGTGGCCCGCAGCCAGACGGTGAAGCACATGGTAAGCAGACGCTCGAAGGTCGCGGGTTCGGAGACCAAACTGCCACCGGTGGCTAGCACGAACCGCGGATAGCGCTCGATGACGTGGTCCAGAACGCGGCGCTCCAACCGGCGAAAGCCGCTCTGGCCGTAGAGATCGAAAATCACGCTGAGGCTGACGCCACTCTCTTGCTCGATCAGGCGATCCAGTTCGAGGAACGGTGCCTCGATGCGGTCGGCGAGCATGACTCCCAAAGTGGACTTGCCGGCGCCACGCAGCCCGATCAGCGCGATGCGCCCGCGCCTCGCGTACAAGTCAACGCCGCTGAAGTGTTCCACCAGCAGGCGGCGGGCCTCCAGCAGTTCCGTCGCTGGCAGTCGGCGCAAGAATTCGGTGGTATGCACCAAGTCCACAGGCGGCTCGGGCCCGTCGAGCACAAGCGCCTGCAGAGGAGTGTCGAGCGCCTGCGCGATCTGTCGCAGCAGTAAAATCGAAACATTGCCTTGACCGGTTTCGAGTTGCGCCAAGTAGCGTTCGGAAACTCCCGAATCGCGGGCGAGGATCTTGCGCGTCATGCCGCGTCGAGCGCGCGTCTCCCGGACTCGTTCCCCCAGCAACTTGAGGTAATCGGATTCGGAACCGGGATCGGCGCTTGCGGAAATCGCTGCGGCGGAGCTCACTGCCGTCTCGGTTTCCTCTACATGCACTATGTCGCGCTTTCGGCCCACGGTGGATGCATTATACTTCCGTGCCGCACGTATAATAGTGCCTTGGGGTGAGGACGCACGCATGGGGCTCGACATCACGATCCTGGTCGGAACCATGACCGGCACGGCCGAGATGGTGGCGCAGGAGGTGCAGCAGGCGCTGGAGGCGGCTGGCCATCAGGCGACGATTCGGGCGATGGACGGCCTCGACGCCAGCGTCTTTCGGAGCGGCGGCACCTTCCTGATTTGTACTTCCACCTATGGACAGGGCGACGTTCCCGACAATGCACAGTCACTGTTCGGCAGTCTTGAAAGTCAGAAGCCGAACCTCACCGGGGTGACCTACGGGGTGATCGCGCTCGGCGATCGCACCTACAAAGATACGTACTGTCACGGCGGTATTCGCTTTGACAAGCTGCTAACCGAACTCGGTGCCAAGCGGGCCGGCGAAATCCTGACCCACGACGCAAGCTCGGGCACCTTGCCCGAAGAGGTAGCGGCGCAGTGGATCGTGCCCTGGGTCGAGCAGCACGTCGCATCATCGTCGGAGATTGCATAGATATGGCTGCTACAGTACTGCAACAACGCGGCGAAGTTCTGGTCGATGGCAAGCGGTTGGAGACGCTATGGATCGAGCCGGCGGACAAGGATCGCCCGACGATCGTCATGTTGCACGAGGGCTTGGGCTCGGTCGCGCTGTGGAAGGATTTTCCGCAGCGTCTTGCGTCGCGCACGGGCTGCGGCATACTTGTCTATTCGCGCTACGGACACGGGAATTCCGACAGGCTGCTGGAAAAGAGGCCGGTGGAATTCATGCACCATGAGGGCGAAAAGGTGTTGCCGGAGTTGCTCGACAAGCTGAATATCGTAAAGCCGATTTTGCTGGGCCATAGCGATGGCGGCTCGATCGCGTTGATCTTCGCGGGAAAATATCCGGACCGGCCGCGTGCGTTGGTCCTGGAAGCGCCGCACGTCTTTGTGGAAGACCTGAGCGTCGCGAGTATCACCCAGGCCAAAGTGGCCTACCTGACGACCGAGCTGCCGCGGAAACTTGGGCGGTATCACCAGCACGTGGATGCGACCTTTTGGGGCTGGAACGACATTTGGCTCGATCCGCAATTTCGGTCGTGGAACATCGAAAAGTATTTGCCGGCGATACGCTGCAAGATTCTGTGCATTCAGGGCGAAGAGGACGAGTACGGCACGATCGCGCAAGTGAGGGCAATCCAGGCGCGCGTGCCTGCGACCGAAATTCTGATGCTGCCGAATTGCAAGCACTCAGCGCACCGCGATCAGACGGAAGCGACGCTGGAGAGAATGGCGGAGTTTGTGGCAGAAGTTGAGGGGACCGAGGGGGCGACGGCGGCGATGAAGAGTGCTGTAACGGAACAAGAGTGCGTCGCCACGGTAGGGTTCCTTCGACTCGCTGTGCTCGCTCAGGATGACAGAACTGCAGGGCCGTTGGCGAAAAGCTGAGCGCGAAAAGCGAATCGCGAAAGGCGAAAGGCGAAAAACATGGCTGACTGGGTCCATACGTTCAAAGGTGCGGTTCTGGCGTCGGAGTATGATTTCGCGAGCCACATGAACTCGCACATGTATGTTTCGCGCTTCGACCAGGCCACCTGGTTCTTGCTGCACGCGATCGGGATGACACCGGCTTCGATGAAACAAAAAAATCTGCGGATCGCGATCGTTCGCCAGAACTATCAATTCCTGGAAGAGTTGCGCGGGGGCGAACTGGTGGAAATCAAGAGCGGCTTCCTGGCCGTCGGCGAAAAGTATTTTCGCTTTATCCACCAGATGTACAACGACGAAACCGGCAAAATGGTAGCGACCTGCGATAGCGTCGCGGTGCAGGCCAGCCTGGAGTCAGGCAAAAGCGTGCCCATGACCGAGGAGCTACAGGAAAAGGCGAAACGGCATCTGGTGACCACCAACGTCCCGCTCGACGGGGAAACTGGTTAAGCTAAGAGTCAAGCTAATCGCCTGGTGAGACGATAGTCTGGCTCTTGTCTTGCGGTGGGGTATCTTCGGGGTCGCTCTCGCCCTCTTCCTGCCAAACTTCCTTCAGCATCTGGTCCACTCTCGGACGAGCCAGTGCTGAGGCAGCGCTCAAGACGACGGTCACCCACCCTACGCCGATCACCACCTCGACACAGGCGAGTGTCCGGGTAAGGGCATCGGACGGGATGACGTCTCCGTATCCCAGCGTGGCCATGGTGACCACGGAGAAGTACACAAACTGAGCGAAACTAGGAGGCACGGGCGACATCAGATTGATGCCTTGGAAAGCGTAAATGCGGTTATGCTGCCATGCCGCGGCGTAGAAACAGGCGAAAATGAAAATGATGGCAGCATAGCCCAGCAGGAAAGCCAGAAGCGCCTCCCACATCTGCTGCAGTATGCGGAACACGCCCACAAGCACGCGTAGCCGTGGTCTCAGCCAGTCTCCCAGGAACCACGCGAGATTAGTGGAGATCAGGACCGCCAGGAGGATGATGAACAGCAAACGTGGAACCGGATGGATCTCGATCTCCGCGATCAGTGCGCTGCCAAAGGCGGCCAGTATCGAGAAGTACATCCGCTCGGAGGTGTAGACGTAGCGAGTAAACTCGCGCATGGCGTGATAGCGCAAGGGAACTGCTTTGACGTTAGGAGTTCCTAAACGAATGAGGAGTGCTTTGCTGGCCCAGTTGAAGACGCCCTTGCCGGTGAAGCGAAATCCACCGTACAGCCCCCCCGCAAAACCAATGGCGCCGCAGACCGCCATTATTTTCATCAAGTAGTCGATTGTGTTCTGCCGGGGAATGAGCGACGTCATCTCGGGGGCCAGGGAAGCTCGCATCATGCTGCCGAGCATACCGGTCGCCAGCGCAACCACCACCATGAATCGGGGCGCGAAGCCCACGCAGGCGTAAGCGAGAACCAGTCCCGCGACCGCGTAGATGCCTCCTGCCCGGAGCGAGCCCATGCCCCCGATCCCGTAGCCATATGCGGCGATGGTGACGGTGGCAATACAGTAGAGAATCGCGATTGCGACCGGATTGGATTTTCCCTTGAATTCCACGAGGCGGTCCCGTATGTGTGTTCGCAGAGTTTGCACCGGAACCGGCTTCCGGCGCAAGCCGAAATGCGCAGGACCGGGGCGAATTGGAGAAAGCGTTTAGGGATGCCGGTTTTCAACGGCGTGGCTAGCGGGTAAGATGTTCCTCAGGTGATCCCATGAGCCTCGAGTCTCCAGAAGAAAAGTCTACCCCGACCCAAGAGACCGGCGCGGTTGAGCACGTTGCCGAGGCGCACCGCATTCTGAGCGGCCTGAGGCAGCAACTCGATAAACATCCCGACTTGGATGAGGCCATCGCCAAGCTGGAGATGGCGCTCAATGTTCTGACCACGAAAACCGGCGGGATGTTGTAGATCAGCATTATGTTTGGAGCCAGAGCGTGGCCCTGGCTGCCGGCGGTGGCTCTGGCCGTCGCCACTACGCTTGTCGCCCAGGACTTGCCGAAGATTGAGGGCGATAGCCTAGCCGGCCACCAGGTTACCTTGCTTAGCATCGAAATGCCGGGTGATTTCTCCCATAAATCAAAACATTCCATGAACTCGTGCTATAGTCTGCAACCCTGTAAAGACTGTTTGGCATCATCCGCAGAGTAGCGCGGGACGGAGGTAGGTTAGTGACGAGCCGTATCGCTGTGGCCGTTTTGCTGTTTGCGTTATTGCAGTCGGGGAATGCAGCCAACAATCCCGAGCCCATGGATGGCTACGCGCCCGCGCATGCGGTTGGGGAGCGCGATTGGGAATCGAAATTCCGCAACCTCCCCGATCCTGACGCGATGCGGGACTCCATGCAGCGCTTGAGCGCCCGGCCTCACAACGTCGGTTCCCCATACGACAAGGAAAACGCGGAGTGGATCCTGTCGAAGTTCCAGCAGTATGGCTTCGACGCCCACATCGAGACCTTCGAGGTGCTGTTCCCGACCCCGAAGGAACGCCACCTCGAGCTGCTGTCGCCTACGCACTTCGTCGCCAAACTGCAAGAGCCGCCTCTGAGCATCGATCCGACCTCACAACAAACCTCCGAGCAACTGCCCACCTACAACGCCTACTCCGCGGACGGGGACGTCACGGCGCCGCTAGTGTATGTGAATTACGGCATGCGCGAAGACTACGAGCAGTTGGAGCGGCTGGGAGTTTCCGTGAAAGGTGCGATCGTGATCGCGCGCTACGGTGGCGGCTGGCGGGGGATCAAGCCGAAGCTCGCGGCCGAACACGGCGCCGTCGGCTGCATCATCTATTCCGATCCCAAGGAAGACGGCTACTTTGAGGGGCAGAATTATCCCGCTGGGCCGTACCGTCCCGAGGAAGGTGTGCAACGCGGCAGTGTAATGGACACCGAGTATCCCGGCGATCCCTTGACTCCCGGAGTGGGGGCCACGAAGGACGCGAAGCGCCTGAGTCTCAAGGCAGCCAAGACCATCACTTCGATTCCGGTGCTGCCAATTTCTTACGGAGACGCGCAGCCCCTGCTGGCGGCCATCTCTGGGCCGACTGCACCTGACACCTGGCGGGGGGCGCTCCCCATTACCTACCGGATAGGTCCTGGTCCGGCCAAGGTCCATTTGGTGGTGACGTCGAACTGGGACCTGAAGACCATCTACGACGTGATCGCCAAGATGCCGGGCAGTGAAACTCCCGATCAGTGGGTGATTCGTGGCAATCATCACGATGCCTGGGTCAATGGAGCCGACGATCCAATTTCTGGCATGGTGGTCGAATTGGAAGAGGCAAGAGCGCTGGGCGAGCTGGTGAAGCAGGGCTGGCGTCCGAAGCGGACCATTATCTACTGCGCGTGGGATGGCGAAGAACCGGGCCTGCTGGGTTCCACCGAATGGGTTGAGCAGCACCAGGATGAGCTACGTCAGCACGCGGTGCTCTATCTGAACTCCGATTCCAGCGCGCGCGGTTACCTGAATATCGCCGGCTCCCACACGCTGGAACGCGCGGTCAACCAGGTGGAACGTGAGGTTCAGGACCCGGAGAAGCACATCACAGTGTGGAAGCGCGCTTATCTTCGGCGCGTGGGACGCGCCGGCAATCCGGAGGATCGCGAGGAGTTGCGTGATCGTGCCGACCTGCGACTGGGAGCGCTGGGTGATGGTTCCGATTACACGGCATTCCTCGATTACGCGGGCGTGGCCGCGCTGAACATGGGATTCGGTGGCGAAAGCGGCGGCGGTGTTTATCACTCCATTTACGACGACTTCTACTGGTACACACACTTCGGCGACACGAAATTCGTTTATGAGCGCGCGTTGGCCCAGATGGCCGGGAGTACAGTCATGCGCTTTGCCGATGCTGACCTGCTGCCGTTCGATCCTACGGGCTCCGCCGATACCATCAAACGCTACGTCGCGGAGCTGAAAAAGGAGCTGAAGCAACAGCAGGAACGAGCGCGCGAGCGCAACCGCGAGGTGGAGGAAGGCGTTTTCACCGCCACCGCCGATCCCGAGAAACAGTACGTTCCTCCTCCGAAGCAGCCGGTGCCGCCTTATTTGAACTTCGCCCCTTTGGAAAATGGTGTGGAAGCCTATGCTCGCGCGGCGCAGCGCTATCGCCAGGCGGTCGCGAAATTGAACGACAACGATGGCGCGGCGTGGCGGTCTCCCGCGTTGCAGGCAATCAACGCCAAGCTTCTCTTGACCGAGAGGACCTTCACTCTCAGCCAGGGCCTGAAGGAGCGTCCCTGGTTCAAGCATCAGATCTATGCCCCTGGCGCGTACACAGGTTACGGAGCCAAGACGATTCCCGCGGTACGCGAGGCGATGGAAGAAAAAAAATGGAAAGACGCCGATGACGGTGCAGTTATCGTTGGTCAGGTGCTAATGAACGAGGCCAGCTTGGTGGATTCCATCGCACAAGAGTTGGAGGAGGCAGAAGGCCAGCGGCCCGCGATGCAACAGGCGAAACAAATCGATACGAAAGGACAACAAGTGCAGAAACAGCAGAGCGGAAGGTGAGCGATGGACAACGAACCCGCACACCCGAGGTTCGGCGCGAACGGTGTGAGCGACGCACTAAAGACGGTCCGCCATTCATCACACAGGATCATGACGGTCCACCGTTTTTCTTTCCCGCCCTTTCGCAAGAGAGGCGAAAGGATGGGGCACCCGGCGAAAAGCGAACAGCGACCGCTATGCCGTCCCCAGCCGCTTCAGCACGTTTTCCCGGAAGCCACGGCTCAGCGTTAGTTTGGTGCCGTCACGCAGCAGGATGGAATAATCGCCATACAACGAGGGCCGCAAGGTCTTGATGCGATCCACATTCACCAGCGTAGAGCGATGCACGCGCAGGAATTGCCGGTGTCCCAAGCGTGATTCCAGCGAGGTGATCGTCTCCCGCAGAATGTGGGTGGCCGCTCCGACGTGGAGGCAGACGTAGTTGCCTGCCGATTCGGCCCAATCAATCTCGTTGGGTTTCAGGCAGACAATTTCTCCGTCCGCCTTGATGACAATGCGCTGCGGGGTTTGCTGCCGCGATTCCAGATCGGCCAAGAGATCGAGCAGTTTGCGCTGAAAAGTCGCCTCCGACGGATGCGACAACTGTTTGCGGGCGTGACCCAGGGCCTCGGATAGGCGGTCTTTCCCCACCGGCTTCAGCAGGTAGTCGAGGGCATGCACCTCGAAGGCCTTCATCGCATACTGGTCGTAAGCGGTGACAAAGATGGTAAGCGGTACGTGCTCTCCTTGTAGGGCCGCGATCACGCCGAAGCCATTCACCTCCGGCATCTGAACATCGAGGAAGACGAGGTCAGGCTTTTCCTGCTCGATCAGCGCGATGGCCGACTTGCCGTCGCCGCACTCGGCCACGATCCGCAGGTCGGGTTCATCTTCCAACATTCTGCGCAAGCGCTCGCGCGCCAGCGATTCATCGTCACTAAGCAACACTCGAATGGGCATTGGTGGTCACGACCTCCTCGGAACTTTCGCGAAACGGTATGTGGATTTTGACGATGCAGCCACCGCCGGACTGGTCCTCCAGGGTCATCCTGTGATCGCCGTTGTAGAGTTGCTGCAGGCGGGCGCGCGTGTTGCGCAGTCCCACGCCTTCCGGTGGCACGCCGCCCCGTTGGCTGGTTAGCCCCTGGCCATTGTCACCGATCTCCATCCACAGCTCATCGAAGACCCGGCGCGTCGAGATGCGAATCCATCCCGGGGCGCGGCGCGGGCCTATGCCGTGGCGAATGGCATTCTCGACCAGCGGCTGCAGGATAAGGTTCGGAACCAACGCCGACCGGGTGTGCGGCTGGATATCCATTTCCACTCGCAGGCGGTCCTGGAACCGCGTTTGCTGGATGTCGACATACTTCTGCAGGAAGGTCAGTTCGCGACTGAGCGGCACCTCGTGGACTCCAACCGCGTCGAGCGACAGGCGCAGCAGGTCCGCCAGTTGCAAAGTCATATGTTCGGCGGCGGGGCCATCGTTTCTGGCCAGGGCGGCGATGGAGTTCAGGGTATTGAACAGGAAGTGGGGTTCGAGCTGGATCTTCAACACCTCGAGTTGCGCGTATGCCAATTGCGCTTCCAACTGCGACGATTGCAATTCGCGCTCCCGATACTTGCCGTAATAGCCGATCGCCTGGGTAATCAGCAAGACATACCAGTAGTGCTGGAAATCCATGAGGGCGCGGGAAAAGGTGTGCGCGAGAAACGGGGCGTGGGTCTCTGGAGTCCAAGTCACCAGTGGGATCAAGGACACGATCAGGGCGGCCCCGAGCAGCGTCAGCACCACGCTGGCAATCAGATGCAGCGGGAGCGCCAGCTTCCAACTGCTGCGGTCAAAGGTAAACCGGCGAGCCAACGCGTACACCGGCGGCGTCAGCAACGACCAGACAAACGAGATCGTGACGTTCCAGGCAAGCAACTGCGCCCAGCTCTCCGGGCTGCCCATGGACGCGGTATAAACATGCGCCCCGGCAGCACTCAGGAAAGCCAGCAGTGTCCACAGCACGAAGCCGATGGCCCAGACGCGGCCCCACTGTTTCAGCATGGTGAGCTACCTACTCTGCATGAACCCAAGACAATTAGAGACGAGCTGCACCGACGGAGTGATAGACGAAATCCAGCGGCGGATGTTTCCGAAAAAATAGAGAAATGAAGTACAGTGGGCACTAAAGCGTTACCAGCCCCGAACGGGGCGAAAGAGCTTAGCCCAGCGCGGAAGCGCTGGGTAAAGTGGAAGATAAGATGGAGTCCCTTCAGGGACGACACCGTTACTCACACCCGCTCTTTAGCGCTTGTGACACGTTGCTCGAAACCGCTGATTCAGTCGGCTTTAGACGTTTCTGGAAGCTTCCCATGCACGAATTAGGCATCGCCGCCTCGATTCTCGAGACCGTTCAGGCCGAAGCCCTCCGTCACCCCGCCGGTCGCATCACCAAAGTAGGCGTTAAAATCGGGGAACTGTGTGGCGTTGACCGCGATGCACTACAGTTCGGCTTCGAGGTCCTGGTGAAAGACACCGAATGGGAGCCAGTCGTGCTGGAATTGGAATATATTCCGCGCGTGCAACGCTGCTCGAAGTGCAGGCACGAGTTTCGCATGACCGAATTCGACCCGCAGTGCCCGCAATGCGGCGAATTCCTTACCGATTGCATCGGCGGAGAAGAACTCGACATCGCCTATATGGAAGTGGATGAATGAACCGCATCGAAGTGGAAAAGAAAGTCCTGAACGAAAACCAGATTCTGGCCGAACAGTTGCGGGAACGCTATCGGCAACTCGGTGTCCTATGCATCAATCTGATCAGCGCCCCCGGCTCGGGCAAAACAGCTCTGCTGGAGAGGACGCTCGAGCGCATGGACAAGGGCTCGCGAGTTGCGGTGCTCACCGGCGATCTGCAAACTGAAAATGACGCGAAGCGGCTGGCGAAGTTCGGCTTTCCGGTCAAGCAGATTACTACCGGGGGAACTTGCCACCTCGATGCCAAGATGATTGGAAAGCATCTTGAGGACTGGAAGCTGGAGGACCTCGACCTGCTGATCGTGGAGAACGTTGGCAACCTGGTTTGCCCCTCCAGCTACGATCTGGGAGAAGACGCAAAGATCGTTCTGCTAAGCACATCGGAAGGGGAAGACAAGCCGCTCAAGTATCCCTCCATTTTTCTTAAGTCGGAGTTGATGCTGCTGACCAAAATCGATCTGCTCCCCTACGTTCCCTTCAACGCGGACGTGGCGCGCGAGAACGCCAGGCGCATTCATCCCCAGATGGAAATCATCGATGTTTCCAGCACCACGGGAGAAGGTCTCGATCGCTGGATGGAATGGCTGCAAGCGCGCCAGGAGCGGGCGAAAGCGAAGCTGCAAACCGTACACTCGTAAATTTCCGGAACAGAGGGCGCCGAAGCGCCGGAGCTTCGAGTTTTTTCACCTTTAGAGTGAAGCCACGCAGGGAGCCATGCGCTCCCCTTGACCAACTCCCGTTTACAATTGTTCTTTACTCTGAGGTCGTGATGTCCTTCATTCGATACTTGATGCTGTTGTCGCTGGTGATCTGGATTGGCGGGCTGATCTTCTTTGCGTTTGTGCTGGCGCCGACAGTCTTTGCCGTCTTGCCCACCCGGCAACTGGCCGGCAACGTGGTCAATCGCAGCCTGGGCATCATGCACTGGATGGCCATCTCCTGTGGCGTGGTGTTTGCCGTGATGTCCATGATCGATTCGCGGATCGTGAATGGCGTCGCCGAGCCTTTTGCAGCCCGCAACCTTTTGATCTACGCGATGATCATTCTGACTTTAGTCGGAATGTTTGGCATCGCGTCGCGCATGCTGGTCCTGCGTCAGCAGATGGGCGTCATCGATGACGTGCCACCGGATGACGCCCGCCGGATCGAGTTCAATCGCTTGCACGTGTGGTCGACGCGCATCGAAGGATCGGTATTGGTGCTCGGGCTGGCGCTGCTGTTTCTGACCGCGCGACGGATGACGTGAGAGCTGTCAGCCATCAGCCATCAGCTTTCAGCCGTCAGATATTGCGGTGAGCAGCCTATGATCGTCTTACCTTCGCACCGAAGTTCTTGCTCTGCGCCAAAGAACGTATCCCTGCAACTCTGGCTGAAAGCTGATTGCTGACGGCTGATGGCTAAGAAAGGAGCAGCTTCTACCGGCAGCTCAAGCTGAGAGCTGACGGCTGAAAGCTAAGATCATGAAAACCGGAATCATAGGCCTGCCACAAGTGGGGAAGACGTCGCTGTTCGTGATGTTGACCAAGCGGCAGGTAGGACAGCGCACTGGAAATCCTCGCGAGGCGCATTTGGGGGTTACCAAGGTCCCCGACGACCGCTTGGATCGCCTGGCCGCGCTCTATAACCCTAAGAAGCTGGTGCATGCCAGCGTCGAGTTTACCGACGTGGCGGCGCTAAGCCAGGAGGCGCTGAACGAAACCGCCTTCGCTGCGAATCTGCGCAATGTGGACGCGCTCGCTCACGTGGTGCGCGCCTTCGAAGATGACTCCATCCCTCATGTTGGTCCTATCGATCCACTGCGCGACATCAAGAACATTGATTTCGACTTGATCGTCAACGATCTTGGGCAGGTGGAAAAGCGGCTGGAGCGCGTCGAAAAAGACTTGAAGAAGATGAAGACGGCGGAGCTGGAGCGCGAGCACGATTTGCTGAAACGCGCCAAGACCCATCTCGAAACCGAGCGCCCGCTGCGCGAGATGGAGATGACGCCCGAGGACAAAAAGCGGGTGCGCGGCTTCATGTTCCTAAGCGAGAAACCGATCCTGTACGTGCTCAACATCGGCGAAAGTCCGACGCTGGGAAAGGACCTGGAGGAAGCCGTCGCAAAATACGGAGTGACGGAAGTGGCCGCGCGTCCTAACACGGGCGCACTCGCGGTGTGCGCGAAAGTCGAAGCCGAACTCGCCGAAATGAGCGACGAGGATGCCGCCGAGTTTCTCTCCAGCTACGAGCTGAAGGAAAGCGGACTGGTGCGGCTCATCCGCAAGACCTACGAGTTGCTGGGGCTGATTTCCTTCTTTACCGTAGGCGAAGACGAGTGCCGCGCGTGGACCGTCGAGCGGGGATCGAAAGCGGTACACGCTGCTGGCGCCATCCACACTGACCTGGAACACCATTTCATCCGCGCCGAGACCATCCACTGGGACCAACTGCTCGATGCGGGCTCGGAAGCCGAAGCGCGCGTCCGTGGCACGCTACGCCTGGAAGGCAAGGAATACATCGTCAAGGACGGCGATGTGATGCATATAAGACACAGTGGTTAGGGGCTAGGGGCTAGTTTCGAGTTTCAAGTTTCGAGTTCCGGATTGTGCTAGCGAGACACCTCAATGAATTCGGTGTTCCTCCGGTGGTACGGTCGCAAGTAACAAGAAGGGGTTCGTAGATTGCCTTCAAGGATTTGAGATTGCACGGTACGAGCTCGACAAAGATCATTGGACTGAAGCATTCATCGTCGACTGAAAAGTTCTGCTCCCTTCACTCGAAACTTGAAACTCGAAACTGGAAACTTCTTCGCTAGCCCCTAACCCCTAGCCCCTAGCCCCTGCTCTGTTATCCTTCTCCCTGCGCAATGCATCCCATCCTAACCAGCATTCTGCTTGGTTTAACGGCTGCCGCCGCCAACGTTTTTGGCGGCGCGGTCATCGTGCAGAAGAACTGGGACCGCAGCTACCTGCGCTATTTCGTGGCGCTGGGTGCGGGTTTCATGCTGGCAACCGCTCTGGTTGAAATGGTCCCCGAGAGCCTGGCGCTGGCTGGGCGCAACGGAGCGTTGCTGCTTCTGGGCGGTTATCTGCTGGTGCACTTTTTCGAGCACACCATCACCCCGCACTTTCACTACGGAGAGGAAACCCACTCCGACGAGTATCTCCACTCGCACCGTCGCCTTTCGGTGCTCTTTGGATTGATGATCCACGCCTTCTTCGACGGCATCGCCATCACTTCCGGCTTCCTCATCTCGTCATGGCTGGGATGGATTATTTTCCTCGCCATATTTCTGCACAAGATCCCCGAGGGCTTCACCGTAACTTCGGTGATGCTGGCCAGCGGATTGAGCAAGACACGGTCGTGGTTCGCTTCCGTGATGTTGGCGCTGGCTACGATGGCCGGTGTGCTCACCATGGCTATCGGTCAGCATGCGGTTAGCTACGGCTTGCCTGTGGCCGCCGGAGTAACCATCTACGTCGCGGCTTCCGATCTCATCCCGGAGGTGAACCGCGAACCTGGGGTGAAGATGGCACTGGTTGTGTTCATCGGAGTGGCCGCCTTGTTCGTGCTCGATCGCCTGGTGCATTTGCATTAAGGAGTTTCAGGGTTGGTGTATCCGTCTGCATGCGCAGCCGGGTCTTCAGTCGCATCGCCGTCGCGGGTTAAAGAGGTGTGTGAGAACTGTGCCGTCCCTGAAGGGACTCGTTGATTTTCCCACTTTACCCAGCGCTGAAGCGCTGGGCTAGAGCGGTTCCGGGGTAGCTGTATCCGATAATAAATACCCACAGTGGCGAAACCAAGCGGTGGCGTTGTGAGGCGTAACGGCGGCGATCGCTGT
>Ga0208587_1001080_pt1 | contig 14662 bp, 12 predicted proteins | sample NGESurdeep092012_7_FD_184472 | JGI IMG/M metagenome (GOLD analysis project Ga0208587, IMG submission 184472) | Arctic peat soil microbial communities from Barrow, Alaska - NGEE Surface sample 210 deep-092012 (SPAdes) | ecosystem: Environmental > Terrestrial > Soil > Wetlands > Peat ...
GAGGGGTGCCGGCGGCGACGCCCCCGACCGGGTCGCGCCACACGTCCATCGGCACCATGCCGACCGCCCGCCCGTCGTCGGCGAGTACCCGGCCCATGCGCTTGACGGTGCGCAGCACGACGCGCCGCTCGATGATCTCTAGGTCCGCGACGCCTCGCGCGAGCGACAGCTCGAAGCGGTGCACCTCGTCCACGGTACGCAGCCAGGCCACGACGATCAGGCTCGGCGTGCCCGCGAGCGTCGCGCAGAGCCGGACCGGTCGGAGGCGCCCCAGCGTCCGGGCGACCTCGTCGAGCCGCGCGGCGGGCGCGTGTCCCGACAGGATCACCGACACCGGCCAGCCGGCGAGCGGGGCGGCCATCTCGGTGCGCAGCAGCACCGCACCGGACTCGATCAGCCGGTCGGTGCGGCGTCGCGCCGTCGCGGTGCTGACGCCGGCGGCCTCGGCCAGAGCGACGTACGACGCCCGCCCGTCCAGGCCGAGGTTGACGAGGATGTCGCGGTCGCCGGGGCTGACAAAGGAACCGGTCTCGCCGAGCCCGCCGGTCCGCCACCGCTGCAGGGTCGCCAACCGGTCGGGGGAGAGCGCACCGAGCCGCCAGGACGAGCCCTCGGTGTAGAGCCGGGTGGCGATGCGGGCGCGCGAGGCGGTGATGCCGGGCATCCGATCGAGGCGCTCGAGCAGGTAGCGCGCCAGGCTGCGCAGGTCGGGAGTCGCGACCGTCACGAACAGGTCGGACCCGCCCGAGGTCAGGTCGACCGAGAGCGCGTGCGGGTCCGCCGCCAGATGCTCGGCCACCGCCACCTTGGCCGCCGGCTCGCAGGTGATGTCGATGTAAGCCACGCACGACGCGTCCCAGACGCCCGGCCCGGGGGTGCCGGTGACCCACGCAGCACCGTCGTCGAGCAGCCGCTGCCACCGCCGTACCGCGGTTGCCGGCGTGACGCCGACTGCCTTGCTCAGCGCCGACCACGGGGCTCGCGGCGCCACCTGCAGGGCCTCGATCAGCGCCAAGTCGCTCTCGTCGAGAGTGACGTTTTTCATCGGAAGTTGCCCCTTTCCTGACAGATTCAGTCTATTTTCCTAGCATTACATAGTCGCAAATGTAGCGTCCGCGGCCAACAGAGAAAGTTGATCTTCTCGCGATCCGGACATGAAACTAGGCAGGTGGCCGTGGGACACAACGTGGCGTTGCGCGACGACGCACGCGAGATGGTGCCGGAGTTGGCGGAGCTCCGGCACCGGTTGCACCGTCGGCCCGAGCTGGGGCTGCACCTCCCCGAGACCCAGGAGACGGTGCTGGCGGCACTGGACGGGTTGGGACTGGAGATCAGCCTCGGTACGGCGCTGTCGTCGGTGACCGCCGTGCTGCGCGGCTCGACGCCGGGGCCGGCGGTCCTGCTCCGCGCCGACATGGACGCGCTGCCCGTCGCCGAGGCGACCGGCGAGGATTTTGCGAGCACGGTCGACGGCGCCATGCACGCCTGCGGCCACGACCTGCACACCGCGATGCTCGTTGGCGCCGCACGGCTCCTCGCGGCCCATCGAGACAGCCTCGTGGGCGACGTCGTGTTCATGTTCCAGCCGGGCGAGGAGGGCTGGGACGGAGCGGGCCACATGCTGGCGGAGGGTGTGTTGGACGCCGCCGGTCAGCGGGTGTCCTCGGCGTACGGCATGCACGTGATGTCCTCGGGCATCCCGCTCGGCGTCTTCACGACGCGGCCCGGGACGTTGATGGCTGCGAGCGACGGCCTGCACGTGACCGTGCGCGGGTCGGGCGGCCACGGATCCGCCCCGCACCTTGCGCGCGACCCGATCGCGATCGCCGCCCAGATGGTCGGCGACCTGCAGACGCTGGTCACGCGGCGGTTCGACGTGTTCGACCCCGTCGTGATCACCGTGGGCTCGTTCCACGCAGGCACCAAGCGCAACGTCATCCCGGACGAGGCGACCTTCGAGGCGACGATCCGCACGTTCTCCGAGCGCGCTCGCGAGCGGATCCGCAGCGAGGCGGTGCATCTGTGCGAGAGGGTGGCGGCCGCATACGGGCTCGAGGTCGACGCTGTCGCGGTCACGGAGTATCCGGTCACCGTCAACGACGCGGCACATGCGCAGTTCGTGGCCAACACCGTGGCCGACGTCTTCGGCGACGAGCACTACGAGCCGATGCAGTTCCCGCTCGCCGGCGCGGAGGACTTCTCCCGCGTGCTGGCCGCAGTGCCGGGCTGCTACCTGATGCTCGGCGCCAGCTCTGCGCCGGACTACCTCACTGCGGAGAACAACCACAGTTCGCGAGCGCGGTTCGACGACGGCGTCCTGCGTCTCGGTGCGCAGATGCACGCCGAGCTCGCCGTCCGCGCGCTGCGCCGCGACGCAGCGGTCGCGTCTGACCACCTCACATCCCCGGTCCCCTAGGTACGGAGTTGAAGATGCTGAAGTACAACACGTTCTCCATCACCGCCCGTTGTCATCGCACCGGTGAGCTCGGCGTGGCGGTCTCGACGAAGGTCCCGGCGGTGGGCATGCTCTGCCCCTTCGTCCGGAGCAACGTCGGCGCCATCGCGAGCCAGTCCTTCGTGAACCCTTACCTCGGTATCTGGGGGCTGGAGTACCTGGCGGAGGGTCACACCGCAGAGGAGACCCTCGCGCACCTCAAGAGCCGGGACGCCGGTATCGAGTACCGCCAGCTCGGGATCGTCGACTCCCACGGCGGCAGCGCGGCCTTCACCGGCGGTGACTGTGACACCTGGCGTGGTGACCTGACGGGTCCCAACTACGCCATCGCCGGCAACATGCTGGTCGGCGTCGAGACGCTGGAGGCGATGAAGGAGAGCTTCGAGTCCGACGACTCGCGGCCTCTCGTGGAACGTCTCCTTGCCGCGCTCGCGGCGGGTCAGGCGGTCGGCGGCGACAAGCGCGGTCGGCAGTCGGCGGCGGTGAAGGTGTACAGCACTGAGGAGTACCCCGCGCTCGACCTACGGGTCGATGAGCATCCCGACCCTGTCGCCGAGCTGCAGCGAGTGTACGACGTGGCCCGGGTCGGCTTGGTGCCGCTGCTCGAGATGCTTCCCACGCTCGACCATCCCGAAGGCACATTCAACTTCCAGCGCTCACGAGAGTTAGGACTCCTTCAAGATGAAGCACGCTAACCGGGCAGCTGGTCTCATCGCCGCGTTCCTCGCTGTTGCCGTCGCATTGACCGGCTGCAGCTCGGCCTCGGGGAACAAGTCGAATGCCCAGGCCAAATCGACCCCCAACCAGCTCACCATCGCCTACGAGGCCGACTCCACCAGCCTCGACCCCGGCCAGGTGACCGACATCAACACGATGAACGTGCTCGTGCAGATGTACGACACCCTCGTCAAGTGGGACGCCGGCGGCAACCTGGTGCCGTCGCTGGCCACGAAGTGGGATAAGTCCGCGGACGGCCTGAAGTACACCTTCACGCTGCGCAGCGACGTGAAGTTCTCCGACGGCACGCCGCTCACCGCCAAGGACGTGGCCTACTCCTTCAACCGGATGCTGCAGGACAAGGCACCCGGCGCCGAGTTCGGCCCGTACCCGTTCGGGAAGTTCTTCTTCGGTTCGGTGTCGAGCGTCAAGGCCGTCGGCGACCACACCGCGGAGTTCCAGCTCTCGTCGCCCAACGGTGGCTTCCTGCAGACCCTCACCACGCCCACGGCCGAGATCGTGAACTCGGTGGCGGCGCAGAAGGTTGGGAAGAACTTCGCCCAGGAGGGTGGTGGCAGCGGCCCGTTCATGCTCGCCCGCTGGCAGCGTGGCACGCAGTTGGTGCTGAAGCCCAACCCGCACTACTGGGGCACGAAGCCGACGCTGCAGCAGATCTCCTGGGTGCCGGTGGCCGACGCGAGTCAGCGCGTCACCAACCTGGAGGCGGGCACCGTCGGCCTGTCGATCAGCCCGCAGTCGGCCAGCGTGCCCAAGCTCGAGAAGGAAGGCTTCACGGTGGCCTCGGCCACCGGACCGCACACGTGGTGGATCGGTCTCAACGCCTCCAAACCGCCGCTGAACAACGTCAAGGTCCGCCAGGCGATGAACTACGCGATCGACCGTGACGCCATCGTCAAGGGCCTGCTGTACGGCACCGCGGTGGCCGCCAACCAGCCGAACGGCGAGGGGCAGCCGGGCTACGCCAAGGGCGCCGAGGCGTACAAGTACGACCCGGCGAAGGCCAAGGACCTGCTACGGCAGGCGGGCTACCCCAACGGTTTCTCCGTGAACCTGATGGTGACCACGTCCGGCTCCGGCATGCAGGAGCCGGTGTCCATGGGTACGGCGGTGCAGGGGTACCTCGCCGCGGTCGGAATCACGGTGAAGATCCAGGAGTTCGACTGGGGCACGTTTCTGAGCAAGATAGGCGCCGGCGCGCAGAAGTCCGGGATGGACATGTGGGAGATGTCGTGGATGAACACGGCGGTCGACCCCTCGCTGTTCTTCGGGCCCCTGCTGACCAAGGGCTCGTGGCCGCCCGGCTTCAACACCGGCTTCTACAGCAACCCCGAGGTCGACAAGGCGGTCGCGGACGCCCTCACCGAGAAGGACCAGGCCACACGGATGGCCCTCTATGAGAAGGCGTCGCTGCTGGTCAACCAGGACGCGCCGTGGATCTTCATCGACCACGGCAAGGCCGTGTTCGCCCACAGCAAGAACGTGCAGGGCCTCAAGCTCAACAAGGCGATGCCGTTCCTGCTCACGGAACTTAAGGACGTCACCGTCGGCTGAGACAGCGTGCTTGGCCCGGTGAGCGACGCCGTCGCTCACCGGGCCGACACGGGCCTGAACGACAACTAGATAAGGAAGGGATCTTCCTCGTTATGGTGCGGCGCAGCCTGCTCGTCATCCCGGTCCTCCTGAGTGTGTCGGTCGTCATCTTCGTCGCGCTGCACCTCGCGCCAGGTGACACGGCCACCGTGCTGCTCGGACCCACCGCCTCGACCGAGAGGCTGGCCGCCCTGCGGACCGAGTTGGGCCTGGACCGCCCTCTACCGCTGCAGTACCTGTCCTGGCTCAACAGCCTTCTGCACGGTCAACTCGGCTACTCCGTGAGCTACCGCGAGGACGTGTGGAGCCTTGTCTTCAGCCGGTTCACGAACACGCTGCTCCTCGCCGTACCCGCCTTCATCCTCGCGACGATCGTCGGCGTTGGCGCCGGCATCGTCGGCGGCCTGCGGCGCGGCGAGTGGGTCGACGCCCTGCTCAGCACGGCCGCCTTCACTGGCCTCTCGATGCCGGCGTTCTGGCTGGGACTGTTGCTGATCCTCTACGCCGGCCTGGAGCTCGGCATGTTCCCGGTCAGCGGCATGCAGTCGGCCGGCCTGACGACCAGCGCTGCCGACACAGCCCGGCACATGGTGCTCCCGGTGCTGACCCTGGCCGTCGCCCCGGCCGCCGTCGTCGCGCAGGTGACTCGGGTGGCTTTGATCGAGGAGATGGGCAAGCTGTACGTCCGGACCGCCCGGGCAAAGGGCTGCTCCCGGCGGCGAGCCACCCTCGGCCACGCGCTGCGCAACACGTGGATGTCGGTGGGGACGACGCTCGCCCTGGAGGTCACGTACGTCGTCGGCGGCGGTGTCCTGGTAGAGAACGTGTTCAACTGGCCCGGCATCGGCAAGCTGCTGGTCGAGTCCACCGTCGCCCGCGACTACCCGGCGGTGCTGGGCGCGAGCCTGGTCCTCGCGGTCCTCTTCGTACTGGTGAACCTCACGATCGACCTGCTCTATCCGTTACTCGACCCGAGGGTGGCCCACCATGGCTGATCCAGTCGTCGTCAGCGGCGGTGTCCCGCTCGGCACCGCCGCCGGCATCGACGCTTCGACGGCACGCGGGAAACGCGGCAGACGCCCGAACAACTACCTGCTGGTTGGCGGCACCCTGGTCGTAGTCCTGGCGCTGCTGAGCGTGCTCGCGCCGCTGTTGGCGCCGGCCGACCCCAACGCCCTCGGCTCGGGGAGCCCGCTGCTGCCGCTGGGCGCACCGGACCACCTCCTCGGCACCGACATGCTCGGGCGTGACCAGCTCAGTCGCCTGCTGTACGGCGGCCGCATCACGTTGCTGGCCGGCTTCTCCGCCGCGATTCTGTCGGCGGTCTTCGGGGTGCTACTCGGGATGGTGGCCGGGTTCCTCCGTGGCCCCGTCGACTCGGTCATCATGCGTGTGCTCGACGTCCTGATGAGCTTCCCGTTCATCCTGCTGGCGATCCTCATCGTGGCCTTCGCTGGCCCTTCGGTGTTCCATGCGCTGCTCGCGATCGCTATCGCGAACGTGCCGTTCCTGGCACGGGTCATCCGTGGCGAGACGCTGCGCGTCCGGGAGTACGAGTTCGTGGTGGCGGCGACGGCGCTTGGTGCCTCGCGGACCTGGATCCTGCTGCGGCACGTGCTGCCGAACGTGCTGCCGCTGGTGCTCTCGGTGCTGTTCGTGAACGTCGGGTGGATGATCAGCCAGACGTCGGCCCTGAGCTTCCTGGGTCTGGGTGCCCAGCCGCCGACCGCTGACTGGGGCACAATGCTCGCCGAGGCACAGAGCTACATGGCGCTCAACGGGGGCGTTGCGATGATGCCGGGCCTGATGATCCTGCTTGCCGTCGTCGGCTTCAACCTGTTCGGCTTGGGCCTCAAGCAGATCCTGCTGCCCGAGGACGGCGCCCGATGACCGCGAGCGACCCGTCGGTGCTGCTGCAGGTCGAGGACCTGCGGGTGTGGTTCGACACTCCCACCGAGGTGGTGCGGGCCGTCGACGGGATGAACCTCACCATCCGCAGGGGCGAGACCGTGTGCCTCGTCGGTGAGTCCGGATGTGGCAAGAGCGTGACCGGCCTCGCGCTGATGCGGCTGATCGACCCGCCCGGCCGGATCCAGGAGGGCAGCCGCATCACGTTCGAGGGCAACGACCTGCTGGGCCTCTCCGAGAAGCAGATGGAACGCATCCGGGGCAACGACATTGCAATGGTGTTCCAGGAGCCGATGAGCTCGCTGAACCCCGTGCAGACGGTTGGTGCACAGATCGTCGAGGCGGTGCGGCTGCACCAGGACGTCTCCCGCAAAGCGGCGAGGGCGCAGGCCGAGGAGGCGCTCGCGCTGGTCGGCATGCCGTCGCCGAAGGAGCGGATGGGCAACTACCCGCACGAGATGTCCGGCGGCATGCGCCAGCGCGTCGTCATCGCTATGGCGATCGTCTGCCGACCTAAGCTGCTCATCGCCGACGAGCCAACGACCGCGCTTGACGTCACCGTGCAGGCCCAGATCATGGAGCTGCTGGAGCGTCTGCAGGACGAGTTCGGCATGTCGCTGCTGCACATTACCCACGATCTCGGCGTGGTGGCCGAGACCGCTGACCGCGTCGCCGTGGCGTATGGCGGGCGGGTGGTGGAGGAGGGCTCGGCGGCTGAGATCTACGGTCACCCGCAGCACCCATACACCGAGGCGCTACTGCGCTCGATCCCCGTGCTCGGCATGACCCACACCCAGCACCCGCTCAGCGTCATCAGGGGCATGGTGCCTGGTGGCGCACACTGGCCCAGCGGGTGTCGGTTCGCGCCGCGCTGCGATTACTCCTTCGACCTATGTGCGGAGTACCCACCGATGGTCGACCTGTCCTCGGGCCAGTCCGCGGCCTGCTGGCTGTGCGAGTCCGGCCCCCGGTCCCTGACAACGCTTCCCACGGCAGGGCTGGCCGATGTCTGACCTGCTGCGCGTCGTCGGGGTCAAGAAGTACTACCCGGTGGGCCGACCCCGGCTCGGCAGGCGACGGCCGCTGCTCAAGGCGGTGGACGGTGTCGACCTTACTGTCCGCCGCGGCGAGACCCTCGGCATGGTCGGCGAGACCGGCTGTGGCAAGTCGACGCTGGGTCGCACCGCGTTGGGGCTGGTCGAGCCGACCGACGGCGAGATCTGGTTCGACGGCAAGAACGTGTCGCGGCTGTCCCGGGCGCAACTCAAGGACCACCGCAAGGAGGTGCAGGTCATCTTCCAGGACCCGATGGGCTCCCTCGACCCGCGGATGACCGTGGAACAGCTCGTGGGGGAGGGCCTGGCGATCCACGGGATCGGCGACCGTGCCGAGCGGCACCGCGTGGTTGCTGACATGCTCGAGCGGATGGGTCTGAGCCCGTCGGTCATGGGTCGCCGGCCGGCAGAGTTCTCCGGCGGACAGCGCCAGCGCATCGGCATCGCGCGCGCGCTGGTGCTGCGGCCCAAGTTCCTGGTCGCCGACGAGCCCGTCTCTTCCCTCGACGTCTCGATCCAGTCGCAGGTGCTCAACCTGCTGGCCGAGCTCAAGCGTGACTTCGACCTGACCTACCTGTTCATCGCACACGACCTGGCGGTGGTGGGCTACATCTCCGACCGGGTCGCCGTGATGTACCTAGGCAAGATCGTGGAGATCGCGCCCACCGCGGACCTCTACAAGAACCCCCTGCACCCGTATACCCAGGCGCTGCTGTCCGCGATCCCAAAGCCGGTGCCCGGCCAGCGGGCCCGGGCCATCCTCAAGGGCGACCTGCCCAGCCCGATTGACCCGCCGTCCGGGTGCCGGTTCCGGCTGCGCTGCCCGCTCGCGCAGCGGATCTGCGCCGAGCTAGAGCCTCCCCTGCAGGAGAAGGAGAACGGACACCTGGCCGCTTGCCACTTTGCCGGGGAACGCATCGCGGGCTTCCAAGAGTTCGTCAAGTAGCCGGCACGGAAGGCTGATCGATGTACGCGAACGTCAATGGCTGCAGTCTGTTCTTCGACGTCGAGGGCAGCGGGTACGTCGCACAGGGCGGCGTGCTCAGCGAGCAGCCGGTCGTCTTCGTGCTGCACGGCGGACCTGGCTGCGACCACTCCAACTTCAAGCCGTGGCTGTCGCCGCTTTCGCAGCACGCCCAGCTCGTCTACGTCGACCACCGCGGGAACGGGCGCTCCGACGACGCCGACGAGAGCACATACACGATCGAGCAGATGGCCGACGACGTCGAGGGGCTGCGCTGTCACCTGGGTCTCGGCCCGGTCGTGGTGCTGGGCCACTCGTTCGGCGGCATGGTCGCGCAGGTCTGCGCGATCCGGCACCCCCACGCCATACGCGGACTTGTGCTGTCGTCGACCGCGCCGAGCGCGCAGTTCTGGGACGAGGCCCAGGAGATGGCCGACCGGATGGCCTCGCCTGAGCAGAAAGAGGTCCTGACCGCGCTCTTCGAGGGTCGGATCGGCTCGCAGCAGGAGTTCGACGAGTGGTGGCGGGTTTGCCTGCCGCTCTACTTCCACGACCCCGACCCCGAGGCGCTCGACGAGATGCTGGACCGGATGCGCGGACGGGTCGACGTGGCGAACTACATGATGGCGACCCAAATCCCGGGTTTCGACATACGTGACCAACTGCCCTCTGTCAGAGCGCCCTCGCTCGTGCTGTCCGGCCGGCACGACTGGGTGACCCCTGTCAGCCAGTCGGTGGTCATCACCGAGGCGCTGCCCGACGCCACCCATGTCATCTTCGAGCACAGCGGGCACATGACCTTCGCGGAGGAGAACGACCTCTACCTCCGCCACGTCATCGACTTCGTCGCCGCACTGCAGGCAGGTCCTGCGCTGTGACGACGGACCCACAACGACCGGACTACTGCTGGGAGATGGTATGAGCACGACGAGTTTCATGATCCGGAACGTGACGCTGTTGGACGGCACCGGCCGGGTGCCGGTCGCCGACCAAGCAGTGGTCGTCGACGGACGACGCATCGCGTGGGTCGGCTCGACCGGCCAGGCTCCGGCTGTCGCCGACCAGGCAGTCGTGGACGGTACGGGCCACACACTGCTCCCGGGTCTCATCAACTGCCACGTCCATCTGTGCAACGACGGGGCCGCCGACCTCTTCGCCCAGGTGCGCGAGGACAGCATCCCGATCGCGACGCTGCGCGGTGCACGCGGGGCCCTGCTGACGCTGGAGTCCGGGGTCACGACGGTGCGCGACTGCGGCGCGGCGAGCGGCATCGCCATCGAGCTGGCCAAGGCGATCGAGCAAGGGTTCATCCCGGGACCCCGGATGAAGGTGGCCGGTCGCGTCATCACCATGACCGGGGGCCACGGGCACTTCATCGGTCGGGAGGCCGACGGCCCGGACGCGATCCGACGGGCAACCCGGACCGAGATCAAGGAGGGCGCCCACTTCATCAAGGTGATGGCAACCGGTGGGGTTCTTACGCCTGGCGTGACGCCGACGCAGACGGCGCTGCTGCCGGAGGAGCTCGACGTCGTCGCCCAGGAGGCGCACAACGCCGGCCGGCGGGTGGCGACGCACGCGATCGGGAACGCGGGCATCAAGAACGCGCTCCGCGCCGGGATCGACTCCATCGAGCACGGCTTCTACCTCGACGACGAGGCACTGGACCTGGCCGTCGCCAAGGGCGCCTTCCTCGTCCCCACACTGCTGGCGATCAGCCAGATCACCGCGAACGGCGTCGCCGGTGGCATCCCGGACTGGGTGGTGCGCAAGGCTGAGCAGGAGGCCGGAAAGCAGCGGGAGAGCTTCAAGGCGGCCGTCGACTCCGGCATGAAGATCGCTGCGGGGACCGACGCGGGGACGCCGTTCAACCGGCACGAGGATCTCGCGTTGGAGATGGGGCTGATGGTGGAGTATGGACTGTCCCCGATGCAGGCGATCCTCGCCGCGACGCGGAACGCGGCGGAGAACCTCGACGTCCTCGACAGCGTCGGCACCGTCGAGGTCGGCAAACTCGCCGACCTCATTCTCGTCGCCGGCGACCCGACCCAGGACATCGGCGCCATGCGCCAGGTTGCCTTCGTGGCCAAGGAGGGCGTCGTCTATCGCAACGACGTCACGGCGGGCGGCGACCCGGCGTACGGGGGTGGCGTCGCGATCGAGGGAGTGCGCTAGTGGGTGGCACCGGCACCTGCCCAGTGATGATCGACGCGGCGACCATGGGCCGTTACGTCACCGAGCTGGGCAGCCGCGGTGAGCAGCCGGGAGGCGGGCTGCTCCGGCCGCAGTACAGCGAGGCGTGGGTGCAGGCGCGCGACCTGCTGGCCGACTGGATGCGCGACGCAGGGCTCGAGGTCCGCCACGACTCGGTGGGCAACCTGTTCGGACGGCTGGTCGGGCGCGACGACCGCCGGACCATCCTGACAGGCTCGCACATCGACACCGTGCGTCTCGGCGGCAAGTACGACGGAGCGCTGGGCGTCCTCACCGGCCTCGCCGCGCTCGCCGCCCTGCGCGCGCAGGCGGGCACGCCCGCCCGGTCTCTCGAGGTGGTCGCGCTCTGCGAGGAGGAAGGCAGCCGCTTCCACGCCAGCTACTTCGGGAGCCGGGCCATCCTCGGGCTCGTCGGCGGCACGGACTTCAACGGCCTTCGCGACGAGGAGGGCGTCACGCTGGCCCAGGCCATGCGCGAGGTCGGCCTGGACCCCGCCCGCTACCGCGAGAGCGTCCGTCACGAGATCGACGCATTCCTCGAGCTGCACATCGAGCAGGGCCCGGTGCTGTACGAGGCGGGCACCGACATCGGGGTGGTGACGGGCATCACCGCGCTGTGCTGGCAGACGGTGACGGTCACGGGCCGCGCCGACCACGCGGGCACCACCCCCATGGACGCCCGCCGCGACGCGCTCCAGGGGGCGGCCCGGATGGCGTTGGAGATCGCCGCGGTCGCGCAGCGACGGGGCCGCCCTGCGGTGGCCACGATCGGTATGTGGCAGGTGCGTCCCGGCGGTGCCAACATCGTCCCCCAGCAGGTGACCTTTTCGGTCGACATGCGTCACCCGGACGACGCCGAGCTCGCCGCCATGGTCACCGAGCTGCGGGCACGGTGCGACGAGGTCGCGCAGGCCGAGGGCCTCGGGCTCGACACCGAGATGATCAAGCGCGAGGCGCCCGCACCCACCGACCCACGGCTGCAGCAGGTGCTCGCCGAGGCGGCCGAGACCTGCGAAGCGTCCTGGCGGCACATGCCCAGCGGCGCCGGGCACGACAGCCAGCTCTTCGCACGGCACCTGCCGAGCGCCATGCTCTTCGTCCCCAGCGTCGACGGGCGGTCGCACTCGGCTGCGGAGTACACGCCGGACGAGGCGTGCGCGCTCGGCGCTCGGGTGCTGGCCACCGCGCTGCACCGTCTCGCCTACGCCTGACTCCTGAACCCCGCAACTCCCGAACTCTCGGAGTCCTGACGACGACTCAGGGCAATCTGGGGCCGCCGCCGTAACGGATCATGGGCATGACGCCCGCCGACACGACTCCGGGACGTCGCGACCGCACTGCCGCCGGAGCCCTTTCTGGTATGCGGAGTGCGGGTGTCGCGCTGGGCTTCGCGGAGGCCGTCGTCGCGTTCGTCGATGCGAAAGCGACACCTGTGGTCGTAGTCGACGGTGGCGTGATCGACGCGACTGCCCAGCGGCTCAAGGAGTTCGAGATCGCCGAGTTCGGCCCCAGCGACAAGTTCGCGCCCGTCCAGGACGCCCAGCAACGCCATGGCGTCCTTGGCCAAGGCATCGACCAGCACCCGCCGGGCCGCGGCTTGGCGGCCGCGGCCGGGGTATCGCGCCAGTCCCTGCATACCTGGATCGCCCGCTATCTGGCCGATGGGTTGGCGGGCCTTGCGGATCGGTCCCGGCGGCCGAGGTCGTGTCCGCACCAGGTGAGCACCGTGGTGGAGGTCAAGGTTGCGGAGATGCGCCGGGAGCATCCGCGGTGGGGTTCCAAGCGGATCCGGATGGAGCTGCTGCGCAAGCCGGTGGCGGGGGTGGTGGTGCCGTCGACGGCGACGATCAACCGGATCTTGACCCGTCAGGGTCTGGTGGTACCGCGTCCTCGCAAGCGGCCGCGGGATTCCTATGTGCGCTGGGAGCGGCCGGGGCCGATGCAGCTGTGCGGGATGGACATCGTCGGCCGGGTGATGCTGGTGAACCCGGTCACTGGTGAGCTGCGGGAGGCCAAGGTGGTCACCGCCGTCGATGATCATTCCCGGTTCTGCGTGAGCGCGAAGGTCGTGGAACACGCCACGAGCCGGGCGGTGTGCCTGGCGCTGGCGGAGGCGCCGGTTCGGTTCGGGGTGCCCGAGGAGGTCCTGACGGACAACGGCAAGCAGTTCACCGACCGGTTCGGCAAGGGCGGGGAGGTGTTGTCCGACAAGATCTGCCGCAAGAACGCGATCACGCACCGGCTCACGGCGCTGGCCTCGCCGAACCAGAACGGGAAGGTGGAGCGGTTCCATGGCACGTTCCGGCCGGACTTCCTGGACCAGGTGGGCCCGTTCACCTCGATCGAAGAGGCGCAGGCCGCGGTAGATGTATGGGTCGCCGACTACAACGCGCAGCGCCCGCACCAGGGTTTGGACGACAAGTTTCCGGTCACGCCCGCGGAACGGTTCGAGCCAGTCCCCGCTGCGGATCGCGAAAGCCTGCTCGGTAACCCACGAGACTGTGTGAGCGAGGCCCCGGCCCGCAAGAATACGTGGGCACCTACATAGCGTCTAGGGTGACCGGGTGCCCTGGTTTGAAGTCGTTGCGCTGCTCGCGGCGGGAATGGCTGCAGGGACTATCAACACGATCGTCGGATCGGGCACGCTGATCACGTTCCCCACGTTGCTGTTCTTCGGCTTTGCGCCGTTGGTCGCCAACGTCTCCAACACCGTTGGCCTCGTCGCCGGTGGCCTCACGGGTGTTCACGGCTACCGCTCGGAGCTGGTCGGCCAAGGCCGCGCCCTGCGCCGGTTGGTGCCGGTATCGTTCCTCGGCGCGCTGACCGGGGCGATCCTTCTGCTCAAGCTGCCTGCGTCCGCATTCGACGCCATCGTGCCGTTCCTCATCGCCGCCGCCCTGCTGCTGGTCCTGCTCGGACCGCGGCTGCAGGCATGGGCCGCCGCGCGCCATCCGGACCATGACAGCCTTGGCCGGCGCCTGCTGATGACCGTGGGCGTCTTTGCCGCCGGGGTCTACGGCGGCTATTTCGGGGCAGCGCAGGGCGTCCTGTTGGTGGGCATCATGAGCGTCCTGATGACGATCAGCCTGCAACGCATCAATGCGCTGAAGAACGTGCTGGGCACAGTGGTCAACGCCGTGGCGGCCGTCATTTTCATGCTCGTGGCCCCGGAGCGGATCAACTGGACCGTTGCCGCCTTGATCGCCGCGGGTGCACTCGCCGGCGGGTACGTCGGAGCAAGGGTCGGGCGACGGCTGTCCCCGGTAGTGCTTCGTGGGCTGATCGTCGTCATCGGGGTCGTGGCCATCGCGAAAATGGTTGTCTGACATGCCGATCGAGATAACCGATCCGGCCGACGAACGCGTTCGCGACTACTTCGGCCTAACCAATGTCGCCTTGCGCACCAGAGTCGAGCCCGCGCGCGGGCTGTATCTGGCGGGGAGCGTGAGGTCATCCGGCGGGCTCTCCCCGCCGGACATCGACCGCGCTCGTTCCTGATGGCCGAGCACTGGCTTACCGACCTGGTCGAGCAGGCCGAGTCCGAGCGTGTGCCGGTGTAAGAGAGTGCGCCAATAGGTGAGCTTTGACGGGGTTCGGCGCGCCGTCAACGTAAGAGGCACGGGCCGCTTGATCATCGAAGGACTTCGAAGGTTCGACGATGAGGAGCAACCCGTGCCTGCCCTGCCATCATGCCTGATTGAGCCCATCTGGGAACAGTTCTCCGCCCTGCTTCCGCAG
>Ga0208587_1001084_pt1 | contig 14649 bp, 9 predicted proteins | sample NGESurdeep092012_7_FD_184472 | JGI IMG/M metagenome (GOLD analysis project Ga0208587, IMG submission 184472) | Arctic peat soil microbial communities from Barrow, Alaska - NGEE Surface sample 210 deep-092012 (SPAdes) | ecosystem: Environmental > Terrestrial > Soil > Wetlands > Peat ...
CTCGCGGCGCGGGTGGCTGGGTGGTTGATACCCGGGCAGGTACTGCCGATGCTGCTGTTGGACCTGATGTTCGATGTTTGGCTCATCGTTGCGATCTTTAGTCCGATCCTGCGTGCAAAACAGCATGATCAAATCGGCATCGCGTCCAAACTGGTGCTGCTGATGCTTGCCAACCTTTGCTTTTATCTCGGCGTGTCAGGTGTGTTGGAGCAAGGCATCGTGTGGGGCTTGTATTCCGGATTGTATTTTCTGCTCGCACTGATTTTCAGCATGGCGCGGCGCGTGTTGCCGTTCTTCATCGAACGGGGTGTCGGCTATCCGGTGATATTAAAGAATCGGGCGTGGATAGATCGCTCCGGCATTTATGTGTTCTTGCTGTTCTGGATTGCCGACGTGATCTGGCGCAATGCACCGGTTACCGCTGCACTCGCCGGGTTGCTGTTCGCGATTCACACGATGCGACTGGCGGGGTGGCACACCAGGGGCATCTGGAAAAAGCCGCTACTGTGGGTGTTATACGTCGGATATGGCGGCGCCACATTCGGGTTCCTGCTCAAGGCGCTCACACCGTTTTTTTCCATATCGCCTTCTCTGCCGTTGCATGCTTTCGCATTGGGAGGCATCGGCATGATCACTGCGGGAATGATGGCGCGCATCGCGCTCGGCCACACTGGCCGCGATATTCAGCAACACTCGCGGTTGCTTGCTCCTGCTTTCATGTCATTGTTTGCGGCCTACGTTGCATGGGTTCTATTGCCGATGATGGCTCCGGGGCATTACCTGTTGTGGCTTGGTATGGCACAGGCGGCATGGTTGATCGCCTTTGCATTGTTTGTCTGGGTGTACGCCCCCATCCTTGTCAAACCACGCGCAGATGGGATGCCGGGTTAGCGGCTTCCATGAAAATCAAACGAGTCTCCATTTTTTCTGCACTTGCAAAAACTTATAATTTACTTATACTGGCGGTATGAACAGCATCGAATGGTCAGCCAAGGCAGTGCGGCAACTTCGCAAAATTGCGGACAAGCGCAAGCGGCAGGACATCTACGCCGAGGCACAGCAACTCGCAGACTGGCCGGATTGTCCGGGTGACATCAAACGCCTGCAAGGACGCGACGATTACCGGCTCCGTGTCGGCGACCATCGGGTGATATTTGTAATCGATCAGAGCGGCACACCCATCATCGTCACCATCACGCATGTGGAGAAACGAAATGAACGCACCTATTAACATCCAGATTCTGAAAGACGCGAAGGGCAAACCCGCCTTCGCCGTTATTCCATATGCGGAATACCTGAGCCTGTCCAAACAGCGCACCGAAACGATTCCCAACGCAGTGGTCAACAAAGTCATCAACAAGGACATGACACCCATCCGCGCATGGCGCGAACACCTCGGCCTCACCCAGACGGAAGTCGCGCGGCGCCTCGGCATTTCACAGAGCGCCTACGCCCAGCAAGAAGCCAAGGAACCCGTCAGGAAATCCACCCGCGAAAAAATAGCCAAGGCACTGGGTATCGTGCCGGAACAATTGGCGATTTGAGATTTAGAAACCGTGGTCTGTCCCTGATTGGTTACTGATTGATTAGGAAAAGCAGTGAAACCTGTAGGAGCGGGCCATGCCCGCGAGCGGCTTGATCGCGGGCACGAAAAACTTTTGATGGAACTACTAGCCATTCGACTAAGCGAGCAAAAAACGCTCGCCAAGTCGCTGGTTATGTCCGGGCACCCGCATGGCCCGCTCCTACAAAATGCAAACCATTGCCTCGTCGAGTTGACATCAGAACGAACGTTCTCTACGATGCGGTTGTCGTTTAGCCAACCGGTGACAATTTGTCACGGATTGAAATAACCCACATGGCATCCCTGAACCAGGAGTCCTGACAATGCAACCCCAGCCTGCCATCTTTGAAGAGCATGAAATCCGCCGCGTGTATGACGAGGCGACTGAGACGTGGTGGTTTTCGGTGGTGGACATCGTGCAGGTGTTGACCCAGCAGGCCGATTATCAGGCTGTTAGAAACTACTGGAAGGTGCTGAAGAACAGGCTGAGTAAAGAAGGAAGTGAACTGGTTACAAATTGTAACCAGTTGAAAATGACCGCTGAAGATGGCAAGCAGCGGCTAACCGATGTTGCTACTGCCGAGACATTGTTGCGGCTGGTGCAGTCCGTGCCCAGCCCGAAGGCCGAGCCGATCAAGTTGTGGCTGGCGAAGGTGGGTTATGAGCGGATGCAGGAGCTGGCTGATCCTGCATTCTCGTTAGAGCGTGCACGCGAGACTTGGCAAAAGCACGGGCGCAGCGAGAAGTGGATACAGCAGCGCATGACCGGGCAGGCGACGCGTAACAAACTGACCGATTATTGGGCGAACCACGACATTAAGGAGGGCGAGGAATACGCGATCCTCACCAATATCATTCATCAGGAGTGGGGCGGGTTGGCGCTGCTTATCCAGGATGCGCACATCGAAAAATCAAGGCGCGGATTGCTTTCTTGATCGCAAACGAACGAATTACCAGGGTCTGTTAATTGGGATGAATCACGAACACTTGGAGCTGCTGGTCATGCGCGAGATGCCTTACGGGAAGTATAAGGGCCGCTTGATCGCCGACCTGCCGGGAAACTATCTCAACTGGTTCGCACGGAAGGGCTTCCCGCCCGGCGAGCTCGGGCAGCTGCTGGCGCTGATGCAGGAGCTGGACCACAACGGTCTGTCGTCGCTGCTCGACCCGCTGCGCAAGCGGTGATGTCCGGTGATAAATCTGCGGCGATCAATATTTACGGGCGTTCTGCTTATTGCTCCGGATTGTCCATGCGTTTCATTCCGTCGGGAACAGTATTTCCCATAACTGTCGGCTTGCGCCGGTGTCGATCTCGTCTTGTGCCACGCGGCAGGGTGTCTGATTGTTCAGACGCATCCGGTGTTGTGTCTGGCGCAAAGTGCGGTACAGCGTGCGGGTCTGTTCGGCGATCCCGACCGGGATCAGGCCAAGCTCGCCGGCGAGTTTGAGCAGCGCGAGGTTGCCGACGTTGGCGGTCAACTGCGGGTATTGGTGGGCATAAGCCAGCACCAGGTATTGCACGATGAATTCGATGTCCACCATGCCGCCGCTGTCGTGCTTGATGTCGAACAGGCCGCTGTCATTCGGATGGCCGTCGTGCATCTTCTGGCGCATGTCGAGTATCTCCTTGCGCAGCGTCGCAAGGTCGCGTTTTTGGCACAGCACCTGCTGGCGGATCTGCTCGAAGGCCGCGCCGACCCTGGCATCGCCCGCGCTGAAGCGGGCGCGCGTCAAGGCCTGATGTTCCCACACCCACGCTTCTTTTTGCTGGTACTCTGAAAATGCCGCGATCGAACTCACCAGCAAACCGCTCGCGCCGTTCGGGCGCAGGCGCAGGTCGGTTTCATACAGACGCCCCGATGAGGTGTAGCTGCTCAGCATCGTGTTGATGCGTTGCGCCAGTCGCGCGTAGTTTTCCTGCGCATCGGGATGGTCGTCGTCATACAAAAAGATCAGGTCGAGATCGGAGGCGTAGCCCAGCTCTCTGCCGCCCAGTTTGCCATACGCGATGATCGCGAATCTTGCATCGTCGCGGTGGCGCTTGCGCGTGTTCACCCAGCATAATTTCAGCACGTGGCGCAGCATCAGATCGGCCAGGTCGCTGAGGTGATCGCTGAGCTTTTCCAGCGGCAACATGCCCTGCAGATCCATCGCCAGCAGATAAAAGACCTGCTCCTGCTGGGCATGGCGCAGCACATCCAGTTGCCGCTCGGTGTCTCCGGCGCAGTCGTCGAGGCGGGTTTGCAATTCCAGGTCGATGTGTTGCCACTGCGGCGGCTGATACATCTCGCGCGCATCCAGCAGTTCGTCGAACAGGGCCGGGTGCTGCGTCAAATATTCGCTTGCCCAGCTGCTGGCGGAGACCAGCGCGGTGAGGCGCTCCAACGCCTGCGGATATTCGGCCAGAAAGGCGAGATACGCGGCGCGGCGGCTGACGGCATCCAGCAGGGTCAGCAGTCTGGACAGCGTTGCGTCGGGATCGTCGTGTTGTGCGCTCAGGGCGATGAATTGCGGCACCAATTTGTCCAGCCGCTGCCGGCTCAGCTCGGGCAATTGCCGGTAACGATTGCCGGCGCGCAGTTGCTGCAAGAGCTTTGCGCTGTCATTCGCAGCGTGATAGCCCAAGCTTGTCAGCTGAGTGTTCAGTTCGTCATCGCTGATGCCTTCGCGCCACAATTGCGCATCGCTTTGTCCTTCATTCTGCGCGCCGAAGATCTGTTCGAATTGCCGGCTGACCAGCGCGCGATGCTGATCGAGGTCTACCAGCAGGGCGGCGTAATCTGCATAGCCCATCGCATCGGCGATGATCTGCCGGTCCTCTGTGTTCTCGGGCAATTCCTGGGTCTGCTGGTCATCGAGGTATTGCAGGCGGTGTTCCAGATCGCGCAGGAATACATAGGCGGCATCGAGGTCGGCGACGATCTGTTTGCCGAGTTGCCCGTTCGCGGCGAGCACTTGCAACACGCGCCGGGTCGGCAGCACCCGCAGCCTGGCATCCTGCCCGCCGCGTATCAGCTGGAATACCTGCGCGGTGAATTCGATCTCGCGGATGCCGCCCGGGCCGAGCTTGATGTTGTTGAGACGGTCGCGGCGCAGCACTTCCTGGCGGATCTGCGCGTGCAGGCGGCGCATCGAATCGATCGCGCCGAAGTCGAGGTATTTGCGGAACACGAACGGTTGCACCAGCTGTGCCAGTTCGTTAACGTAAAATTCGCGCAGCGATTCGTTTGCCTCCTCGCCCGCTTGCGGGATAACCAGCGATTTGGCTGCGGCTGTTTGCAGCCTGGTCGAATGGCTATAACCAATGACTTGACCAGCGTCCTTTGCTGGGTTAGTCAGATGGCTAGTAGTCATATCAGTTGTTTCATCCAGAGGGTTGGGGATAACCCGCGACTTAGCTGCGGTCTTTTGCAGCTTAGTCGAATGGCTAGTTGTTTCATCCAGAGGGAAGCGGGCCGGTGCCACGACGCGCGCCTTGATCCAGGCGTAACGTTCCCATTCGCGTCCCTGGCTGACCAGATATTCTTCCAGTGCGGCGTAGCTGGTCACCAGCGGGCCGCTCTCGCCATAGGGGCGCAGCCGCATGTCCACGCGGAACACGTAGCCGTCGGCGGTGAGTTCGTTGATCATGTTGATCAGGCGGCGGCCCAGGCGGGAGAAGAATTCATGGTTGCTCAGACTGTGCGCGCCGTCGGTCTGCCCGTCTTCCGGATAGACGAAGATCAGGTCGATATCCGAAGAGACGTTCAGCTCTTCGCCGCCCAGCTTGCCCATGCCGATGACCAGCAGTTCCTGCGCTGTTCCGCTGGATTCGCCGATCGGGCTGCCGAACAGCTGCAGCAGGGATTTCATCAGGCAGGCCTGCGCATGCTGCACGCAGATTTCGGCCAGCGCGGTCATGGTATGCATCACTTCGTTCAGGTCTGCCAGCCCGTTGAGGTCGCGCAGGATCAGCTTGACCATCACCTGTTTGCGCAATTGGCGCACGGTCCGCGCCAGTTCGGCTTCGTCGTTAAACGTAGATGTCGCATGAGCGACACCTTCGTCCCCTCCCCTGATTGCGGGGGAGGGTTGGGGGTCGAGTCCGGTCTGCTGCAGCGCAGCCTGCATTTCAGCGCGGTCGAACGGTGTAGTGTAATTATTTTGCAACCAATCCAGCAGTGCCGGGTCTATTTCGAGTACTCGTTTCGCATAACGACTGCAGTGCAGCGTCTTTTGCAGCAGGTCGCTGAAGGTCGCGGGCGGTGAGTTTTCGATATTCATGGTCTGCTTAAGTTAGAATACGCATTGTCAAACGATTGTAAGTCCTGGCGATTATATGTCGCAGCAAAAGATATGGCGCGTTTGCGCAGCCTATTTATAAATTATAGATGTTGAATCCTCTTCCCGGCCGCATGCTCTGGCGCAGTTTTAACTGGCTGACGCGATTTGTCATCGTTGTGTTGGCAACCGTTGTCGTGCTTATCGCACTGACCATCATGTCCCTGCGCTATTTGCTATTGCCCGATATCGAGCAGTATCACGACCAGATCACCGCTTTTTTGGCAGCGGCGATAGGTAATCCGGTCACCATCGGCAAGATCGAAGGCGATTGGCAGGGCTTTCAGCCGCGCCTTGATTTTTCCGATGTGCGCATCCTGGATGAGCAGCGCCAACCCGCCCTGGTGCTGAAAGGGGTCAGTACCAGCGTATCGTGGATGTCGTTGTTTACTGCGCAGCTGCGGCTGGCCAGTCTGGAAATCGATCAGCCGGAGCTGCTGATACGTCGCGATGTGCATGGGGGAATCTTTATCGGCGGCGTGGCACTTTCTAAAAAAGGCGGCGATAACGATTGGTCCGATTGGCTGTTGCACCAGTCGCGCATGGTGGTGCGCGACGCGCTGATCGTGTGGGTGGACGAGTTTCGCGATGCCCCGCCACTTGTTTTGCGGAAGGTGAATTTTCGGATCGAGAGCCTGTTCAGTCATCATCGTTTTGCCTTGCGCGCCTTGCCGCCCGAGGATCTGGCGACGCCGCTGGATGTGCGCGGCGATTTTTACGGAACAAGTTTTCATGAACTGGAAAATTGGCACGGCAATATCTTCACGCAGCTCGACTTTACCGATATAACGGCGTGGCGGAAGTGGCTGGACTTGCCCAAAGAGTTCAGTCAAGGACGCGGCGCATTGCGTGGCTGGCTGAATGTCGAAGGGGGCAAGGTTACCGGAGTCACTGCGGATATGGCGCTGTATAACGTGGTGGCCAAGCTGGCAGAAGATACACCGGAAATGGTGTTGACCAACTTGCACGGTCGCGCCGCATGGCAGGAAGTGAAGGGCGGTTTCGAGGTTTCCACACAGGGTCTGGCGCTGCGATTGCAAAACGGCATCGAGCTGCATCACACGGATTTTTATTTTCGCACTGCCAAAGCCGACAAAGAGCAACCGGGCGGTGGTGAGCTTCGCGCCAACTTGTTGCAATTGGACGGCCTTGTCAGCCTGGCAAAATACCTGCCGCTGCAAGCGGATCTGCGTTCCGGGCTGGATGCATACGCACCAAGCGGTCGCGTGACTGATTTGGGTGTGGCATGGCAAGGCACTCTCGAAAAACCGGATAACTTCAAAATCAAGGGCCGCTTCGACAACCTTGCTGTTCGTCAGGTCGGTAAAATGCCCGGCTTTTCCGGCTTTACTGCGGACGTTGATGGCAGCGATGCAAGTGGCAGTCTGAATATCGATGCCCATAAGATGGTCGTGGATGCGCCGGGCGTGATGCGGGAGCCGGTGCCTTTTGCTGCCTTGACGGGCCAGATCGGTTGGCAACGCAGGCATGGTGAATTGTCGATTACGATCAACAACGTCGCGGTCGCCAACGATGATCTGGCAGGCAAAGTGGATGGCAGTTATCAGACGCAGGCGGGAACCTTGGGCGTGCTGGATCTGACGGCCAATTTGACGCGTGGTGATATCAGGCGCGCTGCGCGTTATACCCCGCTGATTGCGCTGAACAAGGAAGGCAACGACTGGCTGAACGGTGCGCTGCTGGCGGGACACACAGAAGACTTTCAACTCCGCATCAAGGGCAATTTGAGCGACTTCCCTCTGGATGGAACCAAGGACACCCTGTTCGAGATCGGCGGGCATGCGCAGGATGCGGTGCTGGAATTCGACAAGGATTGGCCGCGCATCGAAAATATCTCCGGTGAATTTTTGATACGCGGCAACAAGCTGGAAGTGAAATCGCCATCGGCAACCATGGCCGGTGCCCGCCTGCAGAATGTGACCGTCACTTTGCCGGACATGATGAGCAAGGATCTGTCGCTGGATATAAAGGGCGAAGCGGTGGCTGCAAGCAATGTGCTGTTGCAATTCATCCAGAAGAGTCCGGTGCGTGGTTACATAGACGGTTTTACTGATGGTATGCGCGCCAGCGGCAACGGGCATCTGGATCTGTTCTTGCACATACCGTTGCTGGGCAGCAATCCGGTCAAAGTGGCCGGCACTGTCACCGTGCAGGATAACGATATCGACTTGGGCGAAGGTGTGCCCCTGTTGCGCAAGACACGCGGTGCGCTGTCGTTCACCGAATCGGGTATGCAAACCAAGGGAGTTTCGGCAGAGATATTGGGCGGGACAGCCAACATCAATATGCAGACCGGCGAAGGCGGGGCGGTTCATGCAACCGCGCAAGGACATATCAATCTCGATGTGTTGCGCAAAAACTCGCCGCTGCCGCTGCTGAATTATTTGCATGGCGGCGCGGCGTGGGATGCAGATATCAGCGTGAAGAAAAAATCCGCACAGGTCATCATCAATTCCGATTTGCAGGGGATCAGTTCCACGTTGCCGCAACCTTTTGCCAAATCCGCCAACGAGCCCATGCGGTTGCGGGTGAAAAGGAAACCTGTCCTGCAAACCCTGCGCGGGACAGTCACTCGAACAGCCGCCGGTGTTATGCCGGCCGACCAATTCACCATCACCGCGAAACTCGGCAAGCTGTTGTATGCGGATCTGATGGGCGGTTTAGAGGACGGTTCGAGTGTGATCGATAGCGGCACGATCACTTTTGGCGAGCCAGGCACCCCGGCTGTCACCAGGAAGGTGAGAGGGTCACGGAGGACCAAAGCCGGCCCCCTTCGATCCTTCGACAAGTTCAGGGCAGGCCAAGGCTCAGGACAGGCTTCGACTGGGCTCGGGACAGGAGTGTGGCTGGTCGGTACCTTGCCGGAGCTTTCGATGCAAGGTTGGGGAGGTTTGACAGGCGGCGAGGGAAAATCAGGACCGGCAGTTTCTATCGCCGGAGTAAACCTGGACATTGAAAAACTCACGGGTTACGGACAGAATATCGAAGCGCTGCATATCGATGCCAGCAAGCGCGGCGACGGATATGCGGCGCAGCTATCAAGCAGCGCGATGAACGGCGAGGTGGTTTGGCAACCGCACGGATTTGAAACGGGCGGAAAGCTCAGCGCGCATTTGCGTAACCTGCAATGGCAGTCGGTTGGCAAACAATTGCCAGCGCAACCGGAACCTTACGCGCAGATCAAAGTGATCGAGCCGACCGAGGTGCTGAAGCCGGATGATCTGCCTGCACTGGATTTTACGATCGAGAATCTGCAGTTAAAAAACAACCAGATCGGCCGCTTCGAACTGGTTGGACACCCGGATGGCAAGGATTGGCGATTGCGCCGTCTGAATATTACCAACCCGGACGGCAGCTTGTCGGGAGATGGAGTCTGGAGCAATACGGCTGGGCAGATGAAAACACAGGTCAAACTGGTGCTGGATATCAGCGATGCGGGAAAGATTCTGGGGCGTTCCGGCTATCCCAATACCGTCAAGGGCGGCAGTGGCAGGCTGATGGCTGACTTGTCATGGGTCGGCACGCCGGACGAATTCAGTAATGCTATTTTGAACGGGACACTCAAACTGGACACCAGCAAGGGCCAGTTCCTGAAAATGGATTCAAGTGCCGGGAAATTGCTCAGTATTCTCAGCCTGCAAGACTTGCCAAAACATATCGCTTTGGGTTTTACCGATGTGTTCAGCGAGGGTTTTCAATTCGATAACATCAATGGCAGTGCTTCAATCAAGGATGGTGTGATAGAGACACAGGATTTTCATATAGACGGATCGTCTGCCAAGGTGACCATGAAGGGCAGCGTTGATCTGAACCGGGAAACGCAGGATCTGCGCGTGAAAGTGTTCCCGACCCTGGGCGACAGTATGTCGATGATAGGTGTGTTTGTCATCAGTCCGGCTGTGGGCATCGGATCGCTTATCGCCAACAAATTATTGGGTAATCCGCTCGATAAGTTGGTGTCATTTGAATACAATGTCAGCGGAACATGGAGCAATCCCAATGTAGTCAAGATTGGCGGAGCCTCGAACCAGTCAAAACAAAATAATCCAAACGAATAGGAAAGAGAATGATGTCAGCAGGTGATACCACACAACAGCGCATTGCCGCGCAAGTCAACACATTCAAGGTTGCCGCCATTCAGATGGCTTCCGGCCCGAATGTCGCGGGCAACCTCAGCGAGGCGCGTCGCCTCATCGCCAAAGCCGTTGAGCAGGGCGCGCGCCTGGTGGTGCTGCCGGAATTCTTCGCGATCATGGGCATGAATGAGCAGGATAAGGTCAGGGTGTGCGAGCAAGCTGGTGACGGCCCGATCCAGTCATTCCTCAGCGAAACCGCGCGCCACTACAAGATCTGGCTGGTGGGGGGCTCGATCCCGCTGGCGGCCAGCACACCGGACAAGGTGCTGAACAGCTGTCTGGTGTTCGATGAGCAGGGCAAGCAAGTGGCACGCTACGACAAGATCCATCTGTTCAATCTGGAGTTGGGCAACGAGAGTTATCACGAAGCCAAGACTATAGAGCCGGGCAATCAGGTCGTGGTGGTGGATAGTCCGTTCGGGCGCATCGGCCTCGCCGTGTGCTACGACCTGCGCTTCCCCGAGTTGTTCCGCGCGATGAAGAACGTGGACATCATCGTGTTGCCCGCCGCGTTCACCGAGACCACCGGCAAGATGCACTGGGAAGTGCTGGTGCGCGCACGCGCAGTGGAAAACCTGGCGTATGTGGTCGCTTCGGCACAGGGCGGCTATCACGTCAACGGGCGTGAGACGCACGGCAACACCATGATCGTCGACCCATGGGGGCGGGTGCTGGACAGGTTGCCGCGCGGTTCCGGTGTGGTGGTTGCCGATATCAATCCGTCATATCAAGCCAGCCTGCGTACCAGCCTGCCGGCGCTGACGCATCGCATCTTATTTAGCTGCTGATGATGACTACTACCCTACAACAAAACCCCCCGTTCGATACGCTGTTTGCCACCGCGCAGCAATCGCTGTTTGTGCCTTATTCGATCGAGGCGGGCCATATCGAGCAGGTGTTTGCCAGCATGATGGCGCACCGGCTTGACTACGCCGATCTGTATTTCCAATACAGCCGTGCAGAGAGCTGGTCGCTGGAAGAGGGCATCGTCAAATCCGGCAGCTTCAACATCGACCAGGGTGTCGGGGTGCGCGCGGTCAGCGGCGAGAAAACCGCCTTCGCCTATTCCGACGACATCAGCCTGAACGCGCTGGAAAGCGCGGCGCAAGCCACCCGCGCCATCGCCAGGCAGGGCGGCACGCAGACTGTGCCTATCATTCCCCTTGGGATTAACCATGGTTCTCGGCGCGAAATCTATCTGCCGCATGATCCGATCGCCAGCCTCAAGGATGCGGAAAAAGTCGCATTGCTGGAACGCCTCGAAGGTTATGCGCGCGCGCTCGATCCGCGCGTGGTGCAGGTGATGGCGGGACTGGCCGGCGAATACGAAGTGGTGATGGTCGCGCGCAGCGACGGTTTGATGAATGCCGACATCCGCCCGCTGGTGCGGCTGTCGGTCACGGTTATCATCGAAAGCAACGGCAAGCGCGAACAGGGTTCGGCGGGCGGCGGCGGACGTTTCGACTATGCTTATTTCGACGATGCGATGTTGCACAAATATGCGGCGCAAGCCGTGCATCAGGCGGTGACCAATCTGGACGCCTCACCCGCTCCGGCCGGCAACATGACCGTGGTGCTGGGCAACGGCTGGCCGGGCATCCTGTTGCACGAAGCGATAGGCCACGGCCTGGAAGGCGATTTCAACCGCAAGGGCAGTTCGGCATTTTCCGGCCGTGTCGGCGAGCGCGTCGCGGCGGAAGGTGTGACCGTGGTGGATGACGGCACGATGGCAAGACGGCGCGGCTCGTTGCAGATGGACGACGAAGGCAATCCCACCCAATGTACCACGCTGATCGAGAACGGCATCCTTAAAGGTTATTTGCAGGACACGCTCAACGCGCGGCTGATGGGCGTGCCGGTCACGGGCAATGCGCGACGCGAATCCTATGCGCACCTGCCGATGCCGCGCATGACCAACACCTATATGCTCAACGGCAACAAGGACCCGAAAGAAATCATCGCCTCGGTGAAGCACGGCCTGTACGCGGTGAATTTCGCCGGCGGACAGGTGGACATCACCAGCGGAAAATTCGTGTTCTCCACCGCCGAAGCCTACATGATCGAAGACGGCAAGATCACCCACCCGGTGAAGGGCGCGACGCTGATCGGCAACGGCCCGGATGTGTTGACGCGCATCTCGATGATCGGCAATGACATGGCGCTCGATGCCGGTGTCGGCACCTGCGGCAAAGAAGGCCAGAGCGTGCCGGTCGGCGTGGGGCAACCTACGATAAGGATCGACGGGCTGACGGTGGGCGGGACGGCTTGATGGGAGCCTCTCAAAATCCAGATTTCATCCCAACTGCTGCGTTGCGAAAAAAATTTCTTGCTTACATATCGACCATATGCGGCGCTGCGAAATTTTTTCCGCGCCTTGCATTTGGGCGAACTCTGAATTTTTAGAGGTTCCCATAGCGTTACCGAGAATGCCATGGACCTTGCCATAGTGGTAGGGTAATGTCCCCGCGAGAGAAATTCATTAAGGTTGGCGGATCCACACATCCTAAGCCCGCGTAGGGCGCAATAACCAAAGGGCATTGCGCCGCATGTTTTAAAGATCAATGGTGCAATGCGCTACGCTTATTGCACCCTACTGTATAATTCGCCCGCTATGCAGATCCTTCGCGGACTTTATTCCATTGACTCCCAGCCTGTTGCACTCACTATCGGCAATTTCGATGGTGTGCATCTGGGCCACCAGGCATTGTTGAACGAGTTACTTGCTGTGGGGAAAGCGCGCGGCTTGCCGACAGCGGTGGTGATCTTCGAGCCGCATCCGCGCGAATTCTTTATGCCGCTGCAAGCGCCGGTGCGGTTGACCAGCCTGCGCGAGAAGCTGGAATTTTTTGTCGCGCTGGGCATAGATCGCGTGCACGTGTGCCATTTCAATGCAGGCTTTGCAAAAATGAGTGCGGAGGATTTCATACACGCGCTTCATGTGAAGCTATCTGCCAATTTCGTATTGATTGGTGATGACTTCCGCTTCGGCAGCGGGCGCGCCGGCGATTTTGCACTGATGGAAAAGATCGGCGCCAGGCATGGCTTTGCGGTGCAGGCGGTGCACAGCGTGAGGCTTGAAGGCGTGCGGATCTCCAGCACGGCGGTACGCGCTGCTTTGGCAGCCGGACAGATGCGCGCCGCGCAGGGTTACCTGGGGAGACACTACAGCATCAGCGGGCGTGTGGTGCATGGCGACGGGATGGGGAGAAAATTGGGCTTTCCCACCGCGAACATCCAGTTGAAACACAATCGCCCGCCGTTGTCAGGGATTTACGTGGTGAACGCTCATGCCGAAGGCCTGGGCGTGTTGCAGGGCGTGGCCAGCCTTGGTGTGCGCCCGACAGTGAAGCATGATGACAAGCCTGTGCTGGAAGTACATCTGTTCGAATTTTCGCAACAGATTTACGGCAAACATTTGCGCGTGGAATTTTTGCAAAAACTGCGCGATGAAGAAAAATATCCCGATGTGGCAACACTGACGCGGCAAATCGCGCTGGATGTGGAACACGCAAAGAAATGGTTCGAGCAACATGACTGATTACCCGAAGTGACTGACTACCCGACATGACCGATTATAAAAGCACCCTGAATCTTCCCGATACACCGTTCCCGATGCGCGGCGATCTCGCCAAGCGCGAGCCGCAGATGCTGGCGCGCTGGCAGGAACAGCAACGCTATAAAAGGATCCGCGCCGCCAAACAAGGCAAGCCCGTGTTCATCCTGCATGACGGCCCGCCCTATGCGAACGGCGACATTCACATCGGCCATGCGGTGAACAAGATACTCAAGGACATCATCGTCAAATCTAAAACCTTGGCGGGCTTTGACGCGCCTTATGTGCCGGGCTGGGATTGCCACGGCTTGCCGATCGAGTTGCAGGTGGAGAAGAAACACGGCAAAGCGATTCCGCCCTCTCAATTCCGCGCGCTGTGCCGCGCCTATGCCAAGGAACAGATCGAGCGGCAGAAGAAAGACTTCATCCGCCTGGGCGTGCTGGGCGATTGGGATCATCCCTACCTGACCATGGATTTCAAGACCGAGGCCGACATCATGCGCGCGCTCGGCAGCATCTACGAACGCGGCTATCTTTACCAGGGCTACAAGCCGGTGAACTGGTGTCTGGATTGCCAGTCGGCGCTGGCCGAGGCGGAGGTGGAATACGAGGACAAGAGCTCGCCCGCGATCGACGCGGGTTTCGAGGTGAAGGACAAGGCGGCGCTGCGCAAGGCATTTGGTGTCTCGCTGCCGGGCGATGCCAAGGTGTATGCGGTGATCTGGACCACCACGCCGTGGACATTGCCTGCCAACCAGGCGGTCTGCGTGCACCCGGAGCTGCAATATGACCTGGTCAAAACCCCCAAGGGCTACTTGATACTTGCATTCGATCTCGCAACCCAGTGTCTGGCTCGCTACCAGTTGGGGGGAAGCAATGACCGGGGCGACGGTATGGCCGCCACCTGCAAGGGTGCGGCACTGGAAGGATTGTTGCTGCAGCACCCGTTCTATGAGCGCAGCGTGCCGATCATCTGCGGCGACCATGTCACGCTGGAGGCGGGTACCGGCCTGGTGCATACCGCACCGGCGCACGGCCTGGACGATTATTTTGTC
>Ga0208587_1001085_pt1 | contig 14642 bp, 15 predicted proteins | sample NGESurdeep092012_7_FD_184472 | JGI IMG/M metagenome (GOLD analysis project Ga0208587, IMG submission 184472) | Arctic peat soil microbial communities from Barrow, Alaska - NGEE Surface sample 210 deep-092012 (SPAdes) | ecosystem: Environmental > Terrestrial > Soil > Wetlands > Peat ...
ACGGGTGATCGCCCTGCCGGTCGATCGGCACAATCCGTTGTTGCAGACGTTCGACATCATCACGAACGTTGACGGGGCCCCCGATTGATGAGCCATGTGGTTCAGTTCACGGGCACCCCGTCAGGCACAGAGCGCCGTCAGAACTACGCCACGTACCGCTGAAGGTCACAGGCACGCGAGAGAAGCTTCCCCCCGGACAGGTCTATCGGAATCGGATCACTGATCCCACGTGTTCTGCGGGTCCCGCTCGGAACGCTGGGATCAATTCGACGCCAAGCGGAATGGAGGAAGCGGTGAGCGCTCTGCTCGGCGTCCCGGTGTGTCAGCTCGAACCGTCATCCGCCCTCTTCAACTGGTGCCTCTGGTGCATCCCCGCCGTGCTCATCGTCGGCCCCCTATGGTTCACCTACTGGTTTCCCAACTATCACCGGCCTGCGGCACACGGGCCGAAGCCGTGACGATAAGCATCGCCTGAACCTGCATACCGACCAGCTGAGGAGCCTCGATGGACGTAGTGCGCACTCCCGACGAACGATTCGCCTCCCTACCCGACTTCCCCTTCGCACCGGGCTACGCCCACACTGCCGACGGGCTGCGGGTGGGCTTCATTGATGAAGGTCCAAAGGAGGGCCCGGTGGTGCTCCTCCTCCACGGCGAACCGTCGTGGTCGTTCCTCTACCGCAAGATGATCCCTGTCTTCGTCGACGCCGGCTTTCGGGTGGTCGCCCCCGACCTGATCGGCTTTGGACGCTCCGACAAACCGACAGCCCAAACCGACTACACCTACGCCCGCCACGTCGAGTGGATGCGGTCGGTGCTCTTCGACGCCCTCGACCTCACCGGCATCACGCTTGTCTGTCAGGATTGGGGCGGGCTGGTCGGGCTCCGCTTGGTCGCCGAGCATCCCCACCGGTTCGCTCGGGTCTGCGCGGCGAACACCGGGCTGCCCGACGGCACAGTCCGTCTCCCCGACGTGTGGTGGCAGTTCCGCGACTTCGTACAGCGCACTCCCGACCTGCCCATCGGAATGCTGGTCTCCAGTGGGGTGACGGTGCCCATGTCGGAAGATGTCATCGCCGCCTACGACGCTCCGTTCCCCGACCCCTCCTTCAAAGCCGGCGCCCTCTCCTTCCCCGACCTCATCCCCCAGAGCCTCGACAACCCGGCCACTCCCGACAATCAGAAGGCCTGGTCGGTATTGGAGGCATTCACCAAGCCGTTCCTCTGCGCATTCTCCGATCAGGATCCGATCACCCGGGGCGGAGACCGCCCCTTGCTCGAGCGCATCCCCGGGACAAAGGGTCAACCTCACACCACTATCGAAGGTGGCGGCCACTTCCTACAAGAGGACAGGGGTGTCGAGTTGGCCAAGGTGGTGATCGGCTGGGCCCAGGCCGATTGAGTCCGGTCACCCGGCGAGGCCGTCCTGCGGCCGTCCTCATCCCAGTGGACGAGTACGAGCGCGTGGCCTGAGGTGCGGATCGAGTTTTCGGACACTACGGACTCGGCACGTTCAAGGACCTGCCTGGCATTGGGATCGAACAAAGGTGAGGCGCCCGGAGACTCAGTTGGCCGGGCGGTCCGGCGCATACTGAGACCAGGTCAATAGACTTGGCGCGTGGCGAGTGCACTGCGTTCGGAAAAATCGGGGTCGGCCGCTCGTGCCGCGCCCCGCCGACGGCTGGGAGCTGATGTCCGCCGCGCTCAGCTCGTGGAGCTGGGCCTGGGGCTCATCAAGAGCCGCCCCTTCGATCAGATGCTCGTCGATGAGGTGATCGAGGCGGCAGGTATCTCCAAGGGCCTGCTCTTCCATTACTTCCCGACCAAACGCGACTTCCAGCTTGCAGTTGTCCAAGCTGCGGCGAAGGAGTTGCTCGCCGCATTGGAGCCCGACCGCTCGCTCGACGTCCTCGAACAGCTCCGCCGCGGGCTCGAGGCATATATCGGCTATATCGAGCAGCACCCATCCAGCTACATTGCAATTGTGCGGGGTGCCGGCTCGGACGATGGCCTCCTCGCTATTTTCGAGGAGAACCGCGACGCGGTGGTTCAGCTGATCGCCGAGCCGTTCTCGACAGAACCCAACGACATGCTTCGGCTTGTGATCCGCGGTTGGATCGCCAGCGTCGAGGAATCGACATTCCTCTGGCTTCGTGACCGCCCCTGTGACAGGGAGATGCTGGTCGAGCTCCTCTTGCGCGTCGGCCTGCAGCTTGTATCACTGATCAACGAGCTGGGTCCGGGCTCCCCTATGGCCATTCTCTGACGGGGAGGACATCCCGACTCATTTCCTATTGACTACAGGTCAATAAGGATTTACGTTGTTGAGTCCAGCCTCAATAGTGCTCGCCAGGGCCTCTTGGACCCGCCGGGACATTCAAGGAAGGTGTGCGATGGGTGGTTCTTCGTTCTTCGAATCGGTTCGTCAGTTGGACGTGGGATTCCGTGGTCATCTGATGAAGGTTCCGGCCTTCTACTACGACGGCACCGCAACGACGGCAGTCTTCCCGGCCCGATACGCCGGACTGCGCCGGCTCGTCCCCGACCCCAGGTTCGTGCCGGCGCGGCTGGCGCCTGGCCTGGGGGCCGTCACCGTCAGCGCATTTGAGTACCGAGACAGCGACATTGGTCCCTACAACGAGCTGGCCATCTCGGTGCCGCTCTGTGAGCCATACGCTGGCGCCAACCTGCCCGGCCGGGCGCTGCTCACCGCGCTGAGCCGCCGCCAGTTTCACGCCTGGGTCGAACACCTGCCGGTCACCACGGAGATAGCCAGGCTCGGCGGAGTCGAGTTCTACAACTACCCGAAGTTTCTGGCCTCCATCGACTTCACCGAGCCGGCCGGGCGGAGGACGTGCCGTCTCGCAGAGGATGGCGAGCACATCCTGACCCTGCAGAGCGAGTCGATCCCTGCACTGGGCAGCGGGCGCATCCAACTGTTCAGCCATACCTGGATGGACGGCCAGCCGCAGGGCTCGGAGTTCAAGATCAACGCGTTGGAGGCGGGGCAGAGCTCCCGGCCGGGAATGGCGACGTTGACCCTCGGTGACCGTCACCCGATCGCCCTGAAGTTGGACCGGCTGCTGGTCTCGCGGCGCGCCATCCACGTCCAGCAGCTGAACCGATTCGAAGGGATCCTTTACGGGCCCGACCACCTCACCCTCCCTACGCTCGCCAAGGCGTTGCGCGGGGAGGCATTCTCCGAGTCGACCGTCGAGGTGGACGCCGCCCCTGCCCCGGTGCGGACCCGTGTTTGAACGCGGGGTCAGTGCCACCGTGCCCCCGGTTCGATCCCTCGAGGAGGCGTTCCCCCGCTTCCGCGCCGGGGACCCGTCGACCGTTCGGGTGCTCGGGGACGTGCGAGAACGAGCCCACGCCTTCGCCCAGCAGCATGTGCGGCCTCTCGCGCTTGACATCGACCAGCGCGCCGCCGCCGATCCACGCTATGTCGACTGGGACCTTGTAAAGGCCGGTTGCGAGCACGGCCTGCTCAGCCTGGCGATTCCCTCCGCTGCGGGCGGGCAGGGTGGCTTGGTGCAGGAGATGTGCGTGACACTGGAGGAGCTGTGTGCAGCGTGCCCTGGGGTGGGCAACATCTTCGGTGCTCACGGACTCGGCATGCTGCCTCTACTCGTCACCGGGGTGACCCACTGGGACGGATTGCTCCACGACATCGCCGTCGCCGAGCGACAAGGCCGGCCGGTGCTGATGGCCTGCGCGGTAACCGAACCTGACGCAGGGACCGACGTCGAGGAGGTCGACCTCATGCGGCGGGGCAAGATCACCAGCCGGGCGGTACACGTTGCGGGCGGATGGAGGCTCAACGGGACCAAACGGTTCATCTCCAACGGGAGCCTGGCTGACTGGGTAACCGTGTGCATGCCGTCCGATCCAAAACGGCCGGCTGAGACCTGGACGTGCTTCCTCGTAGACGCCCACAGTGAGGGCTTCTCCGTGGGCCGGGTCGAGCACAAGATGGGCCAGCGGGCCTGCCCCGCGGCCGAACTCATCTTCGACGACGTATTCGTGCCCGACGAACGGGTTGTGGGCCGCCCCGGAGACGGAATGCCGTGCACTCTCTTGGTGCTGGCAGCATCCCGTCCGGCGGTGGCCGCCATCGCGACCGGGATCGCCCGCGGCGCCTACGACCGCGTCCTCGGCTGGCTGGAGCAGGAGCCGACCCTGATCGGTCGCCAGCAGGTCCAGCTGGCGCTGGCTCGCATGGAAGAGGAGATCCACCTTGCCCGCCAGGGCTACCTCGATGCAGCCACCGAGGTCGATGCCACGATCAGCCCCGCTCTGCACCACCCGCTCGTCCGAGCCATGCGGATGGTGCCCTCTGCGACGCGACGTCGACCGCTCGTCCGGCGGTGGATCACCTCCCCATGGGCGCGCCAGACAACTGTCGCCGTGTTGCGCCACACAGTGACGGATCGGGCGGTCACCCGCTCGCTGGCACTTTCCTCGTTGGCCAAGGCCCACGCGGCCGACGTGGCGGTGAGCGTGACCGGTCTGGCCCTGGAGCTAGTCGGGTTGGACGCCGGCGAGATCCGGGCCGAGCTCGAAAAGCTGTGGCGAGACGCCAAACTGACCCAGATCTACGAGGGCACCAACCAGCTCAACCGCCTGACGGTGTACCGAGGGCTGTCACGGCAAGAGACCATGGTGGCGTTGCCGCCGAGCAGGCTCCGCCTGGTTGGAGGACGGCAATGAAGACCGACCTACATGATGAGCTGCTGGGGGTCGTACGCGACCTCACTCAGCGGGAAGTGGCGCCCCGCTCTGCCGATCTCGATGCCGGTGACCGCGATGCGTTCGCTCACTGCTGGACCGCGGCGTGCGCTATCGGCCTCGACCGCGTTCTGCTGGCCGAAGAATTCGGCGGTGCGGGGCTTGGCCCGGCTGACCTCCTGGCAATGATTGAGGAGATGGCGGCGGGAGACGCCGGGCTTGCCGTCGCCGTGCTCCTGCACAACGTTGCGTTGGCGGCGCTTCCCGCTGAGGCCGTGGCCGCAGTGGCCGACGGTGAGCGGTGGTCCGTGACCCTCCCGCCTCTTGCTCCGTCCCTCGCCTTCGGTATCTCGAAAGGCTCCGCGGGTGTGTCCGGCAGAATCCCCTTCGTTCCGGGCGCGCTGGGTGCGGGCGGCTTCGCCATTCTCGATCCCGCTCCCGGTTCGGCCGCTCTCTTCTTCCACTCGACGGCGCCCGGGTTGACGATCCAGCCCTATCCCTTCCAGATGGGGTGGCGCTCTTCGCCGGCGGCGGGGCTTGTGCTCGACGAGGTGACGGCGACCCCCGTCCCTCACTCGGTGGGATCTGACTCAGGGGCTACCCGACTGGTGCGGTTGGGAGTGTCGGCCGTCGCCCGTGGGATCGCCGGGCGGGCGTGGGAGTTGGCTTTCGAGTATGCCCATTCACGCCACCAGGGCGGCGTGTTCATCATCGAGCATGGCGCGGTCCGTAGCCTTCTGGCCGGCATGGCCGTTCAACTCCAAGGAGTCGGGCCTGCTGCAATCTCTAGGGCATGGCTGGATGGAGACGACGGGGGAGCCATCGCCGCCAAAGTGTTGGCCTCTGACGCCGCGGTGGGGGTGACCACCGACGCCGTGCAGGTGTTCGGTGGCGCCGGCTACATGTGTGAAACCGGGGTCGAAAAGCTGATGCGCGACGCCATGTACTGCCGGCTGTACCCGGAGCCGAACTGGCTGGTGAGCGACCAGTTGGTGGCATCCTTCGAGCGGCGGCACTAGTCGTCGTCGTCGTGGTGCCCGGCGGCGACCTCCTTGGGCAACTGGGCAATGGCGGCATCGAGGTGAAGAGCACCAAAATGTCGATCGCTTCCCTGGATCTGGACTTGAAAGTGAATCTCCCTTGATGCGACTTTGGGGTGGCGGACCGACTGCGGACATCGTAGGCAGGTCGGCGGAAGGGAGTGCGATTGTTCCGTCCCTTGGAATTGAGCGGAAAGGTCTCAGCGCAATGTCCACCCCGATGTTTCAATTGCGTGCCGCCAGTGTCGTCTGTGCCGGCGCGTTCTGACCTATGTCCGCGTGGCTTACTCGCGGATGTAGGTCACAACTCATCCGGGAGGCGCTCCGTCGCTTTCTGCGAGCCGGCCAACCGGACAGGCGAGACAGGGCGTGCATGGCGCTACTCGATGGCAGCTCTTCGCTCAGAAGGTGAGCACACCCCGGGCCAGTTTGCCCGCCTCCATGTCCTCGACGATCTCGCGGAAACCCTCGAGCGGCCGTGACTCGGTCACCAACTCATCGAGCATCAATTTGCCCGACAGGTACAGCTCGACCATCAACGGGATGTCGTGGTGAGGACGTGACGACCCGTATCGACACCCGAGAAGGCCACGATCGACATAGGCCAAGGCGTTCACGTCCACTGATACTTCGGTGCCCTGGGGAGGAATACCGATGGCCAGTGCGTTTCCACCCCAGTCGAGAACGTCGAGGGCGTTGCGCAGGACGGCGGGGTGTCCCACGCAGTCGAACGACCAGTTGACTCCTCCGGTCCACCCGAGCGCCCCGGTGACCCGGGCCGGCCCGGGCGGGACGATCTCGCGGATGGCAGCAACCGGGTCAGACGACGAGGCGTCGACGAAGTGGGTGGCGCCGAACTGTCGGGCCAGTGTCTCTTTGGAGGCCAACGTGTCCACCGCGATGATCCGACTGGCCCCGGCCAGCCGTAGTCCCTGGATCACGTTGAGGCCCACGCCGCCCACGCCGAATACCGCCGCGGTCTCCCCTGCTTGCACCTTGGCCCGGTTGAGCACGGCACCCACTCCGGTCAGCACCCCACAGCCGATGAGACAGGCCGAGGTCATGGGCACGTCCTTGGAGATCTTGACGGCTTGGACCTCTTTGACAATTGTCGACTCGGCGAATACCGATGTGGCGGCAAAGTTCGATGCCGGCTCACCCTTGTAGGTGAAGGGCTGGGACACGTTCCCCAACGTCTTCACGCACCAGGTGGGATGCCCGGTGGAACAGGCCCGGCACGTCCCACAGCTGGCCAAGGTAGCGATGACCACGTGGTCACCCGGTTTCACCGACCGTACCTCTGACCCCACGGACTCGACCACCCCGGCGCCCTCATGGCCGAGCACCGAGGGTGCCTTCCACGGGATGGTCCCATTGATCACCGACAGGTCACTGTGACAGACCCCGGCAGCGCCGATCCCGATCCGCACCTCGGTCGGCCCCGGGTCACCCACAGTCAACTGGTCGGTGACTTCCACGTCGTCACCGGTGTATACGATGCCGCGCACGGCACTCCCCTCTCTGTCTACTAAGACTCGTTCTGTCTCGTGAAGCTCTGTCTACTGAAGCTGGGTGGCGTTGAACCTTTCACGCAGTTCACGCTTGAGTACCTTGCCGCCGGCGTTGGTCGGCAGTAGGTTGACGATCTCCACGAATTTGGGCGCTTTGAAGTTGGCCAGGTGATCCCGTGCCCAGGTGGGCAGGGTGTCCACCATCTCCTCGGTCGATGCCCCGGGAACCGGTACCACGAAGGCGCAACCCACCTCGCCCATGCGGTCATCGGAGACCCCGACCACCGCCACCTGGGCCACACCCGGATGATTCCGGAGCACCGCTTCGATCTCGGCCGGATACACGTTGAACCCACCTGACACGTACATGTCCTTCAGGCGGTCGGTGATGTCGACGTTGCCGTCTGCATCCATGACGCCGACATCGCCGGTGTGCAGCCAGCCGTACGTATCGATGGCCGCGTCGGTGGCTTCGGCATCGTTGAAATAGCCCCGCATCACGTTGTAGCCGCGGACAATGATCTCCCCCGCTTCACCCCGGGCCATCTCAGCCCCGTCGGCATCCACAATGCAGACCTCCACGTCGGGAATGGCCCGACCCGATGTGCCCGAGATGACCTCGGCCGAGTCGCCTTGTCGGCACATGGTGACGGTACCCGTCGCTTCGGTGAGTCCGTAGGCGGTCAGCACCGTCTCGATGTCCAGTTCAGACCAGAGCCGCTTCACAAGTTCGACGGGAATCAGAGCGGCACCGGTCACCACCAGACGCAACGACGACAGATCGAACGTTTTTCGGTCGGGGCGGTCGAGGATCGATTGGAAGATGGTCGGCGGCCCGGGCAACACCGAAATGCGCTCGCCGGCGATACGGCCCAGAAGTACATCGACATCGAAGATCGGCTCGGCGACCATGGTGGCCCCGGTCATCAGGCAGGCCAGGATGCCGGCTTTGTACCCGAAGGTATGGAAGAACGGGTTGACGATCAAGTACCTGTCACCCTGGTGCAACCCGACCACTTCGGCCCAGGTGGCGAAGGTCCGTAGCGTCTGGCCATGGGTGGTCATCGCACCCTTGGGAAAACCGGTGGTGCCCGAGGTGAAGATCAGATCCGACATGTCGCCGCTGGTGATCGAAGCCGTCCGACCGGCGGCGACATCACTTGGGACAGAGGCTCCCTCGTGTAGAAACACATGCCAGGGAACCACCTGGTCGCCCTTCTTGGGCCCGGGCGGCGGATTGTTGCCTCCAGTCCCTCCGGGCTCCCCAGTCTCGCCCGACTTCCCTGTCTCTCCGGTCCTCAGCACCACCACCCGCTCGAGGTCGGGAAGGGCTGTTCCGGCCTTCACCGCCTCGGCCAGCATGGCGGGGTAGTCGGTGCCCAGAAAGCCCTGCACGGTGAAGAGGAGTCTCGCCCCCGACTCTCTGAGAATGTATGCCGCCTCGGCGCCTTTGTATCGTGTGTTGAGCGGTACCAGCAATGCTCCTGCCCCCACCGAGCCCAGCGCCGCGATCACCCACTCAGCACAGTTCGGCGCCCATATCGCCACCCGGTCCCCACGTTCGATGCCATTGGCCAGCACCGCACGGGTGGCAGCCGCCACTTCTTCCGCCAACTGGTCAAAGGTGAGCCGGGTGGTCGTCCCACCAGGTCCATGGGCGTCGACCAATGCTTCGGATTCGCCGAACCGGGCGGCGGCATCCTCCACCAAACCGGGGATGGTCCCCCACTGGAGATCCCCGCGGGGATCCGCAATATCTGACACACCGTCAGGGTAGTGCATCGATCCGGGTGGCCTTCAGAACGCCTTCAGAACGCCGCGGTAGATGTCACTGCGATCCTATGGGTGTTGGCTACTGACCGACACCACCTCACCGGTCATGAACGTGGCGTAGTCACTGGCCAAAAACACGATGACGTTGGCCACCTCCCACACCTCGGCCCCTCGCCCGAAGACCTCCTTTTTGGTGAGCTCGGCCAGCTCCTCGTCAGGTATCACCTTGTTGAGGAACGGGTGGACAGCCAAGCTCGGCGAGACCGCGTTGATTCTCACGTTGTGGGGAACCGCCTCCACAGCCGCGCAGCGGGTCAGCGCCATCACCCCGGCCTTGGCCGCGGCGTAGTGGGATTGACCAGCCTGGGCCCTCCATCCCAGGACCGAGGCGTTGTTGACGATGACTCCCCCCCTGCCCTGGGCGTAGAGGTGACGAAGGGCGGCACGAGTACACCGGAACGTGCCGGTCAGCGTGACGTCGAGCACCAGCGACCACTGCTCGTCGGTCATGTCGACGACGTCCACCTGTCCACCCAACCCGGCGTTGTTGACGGCCACGTCGAAGTGACCGTGGTAGTCGACGGTGGCGTCGTAGAGGTGTTTCACCTGGTCCTCGTCGGTGACGTTGCACGGAATGGCCAATGGCCGTTGTCCCGAGAGCTCCGGCAGTTGGGCCAGCGCATCGGCCGCCTCGTTGAGTCGGCGTTCGTGGGCGTCGGAGATGACCACGGTGGCACCCTCCTCCACGCACCGTTTGGCGGTGGCAAACCCGATACCGGTGCCGGCCGCCGCGGTGACCACCACGATCTTGCCGGTGAGCAGCCCGTGACCGGGTGGTGGGGTGGGCGCCTGGGGAATCGGTGATGGCTGGGTGGTGGTGGTGTCGGTCATCGGGTTGCTCCCTTGGGTTCGGGCGGCAGGCCAAGGACCCGTTCGCCGATGATGTTCTTCTGGATTTCGTTGGAACCGCCGTAGATCGTCTCGGAACGGCTGAAGAGGAACGTTCGCTGAAACTCGTCGAGCTCATAGGGGAAACCCTCAGCCACCAGACCGGCGGGCCCCAACACGTCAATGGCCAGTTCACCCAGGTCGCGATGCCAACTTGCCCAATACAGCTTGATGATCGATGCCTCGGGAGGAGCCACCGGACCGTCGATGTCGGACAGGCTGCGCAGGGTGTTGAAACGGAGGATTTCGAGCTCTGCGTAGGCGCGGGCGAGCCTCTGACGCACCACTGGTTCCGAGGAGCGCCCATTGGCCCGGGCCTCTTCCATCAGGTGATCCAACTCACGCCGGAACGAGACCTGATGGCCCAACAGCGCCACCCCACGCTCGAAGGCCAGGGTGGCGAGAGCGACTCTCCAGCCATCACCCACCTCTCCGAGCACATTGTCCTTCGCCGTCCGGGCCCCATCGAAGAACACTTCGTTGAACTCGGACGTCTTGGTCAACTGGGTGATGGGCCGAACGTCGACCCCGGGCTGATCCATTGGCACCAATAGATAGGACAACCCTTTGTGACGAACCGATCCCGCTTCGGTGCGACAGACCACGAAGCACCAGTCGGATTGGTGGGCCAGCGATGTCCACACCTTTTGGCCGGTGACCACCCATTCGCCGGTGTCATCGTCGAGAACCGCCTTGGTCTGGACATTGGCCAGGTCGCTCCCGGCGTTGGGCTCCGAGTAGCCCTGACACCACAGCTCGCTCCCGGCCAGTATCGGTGGCAGAAACCGGGCCTTCTGTTCGGGAGTCCCGTAGTGGATGATGGTCGGACCGATGAGACCCTCACCCAGAATGCTGACCCGGCCCGGCGCCTTGGCCTTTACGTATTCCTCGTTGAAGATGACCTGGTGGGCGATGGACGCGCCCCGCCCGCCGTGTTCGGTGGGCCATCCGAGGCACGTCCAACCGTCGGAGGCCAGCACTTTCTCCCACTCGAGTCGGGTGGCGAACCCGTAGGTCTCATCCCCTGATCCCCCCCGTCCGCCCAGGGCGGCGAACTCGCCCACCACATGGTCGGTCAACCACGAGCGCACTTCGCGGCGGAAGGCGTCGTCCTCGGGTCGGTCTCGAAGGTCCATGGAATGGGGTTCGTCCTGGTGAGGTTGGTTGGCCCGCAGGTCAACAGGGGTCCGGCCAAATCTGACGCGACGTTAGCAAACGGCCTTCCCCTAATTTCGGGGGCCCACGGGGAACACCATCGGCCAAGCCGGGGTTCTACTGTTTGTTGGATGCCGGGGTCCGTGGCAGGTGTAGCCGCGACCATCCGGCCCAAGGAGGCCCAGATATGACTGACACCACAAAGACCGAAGCTGCAGGACCGGTGGAGCTGAGCGACGAGGAGTGGAAAGCGAAGCTGTCACCCGAGCGCTACGCGGTGCTGCGACAGAAGGGCACCGAGCCGGCTTGGTCGGGTGAGCTGCTCCACGTCGATGGCAGTGGCATGTTCACCTGTGCCGGTTGTGGTGCCGATCTGTTCCAGAGCGATACGAAGTTCGAATCGGGTTCGGGATGGCCGAGCTTCTACCGCGCCCTCGATCAGGGAACCGTGAACGAGCACGTGGACAAGACCTTCGGTAGCACCCGGACCGAGATCACCTGTGCCCGCTGTGGCGGTCACCTCGGTCACGTGTTTCCTGATGGACCGGCTCCCACCGGACTCCGTTACTGTGTGAACTCACTGTCCATCGAGTACAAACCCGGTTGAGCGGCCCGTTTCATCTGTGCAGTAGTTCGTCGATCCGGGGCTGCACTCGGTTTCGGGCTTCGGATCTGAGCGGGGTGTGAAGGCGCTAGCTTTGACGATCTCCCCGCCCTGAAGGACGGGGATTCTCGGGTCCACTCAGGCCGAACATAATTGCCGGTCCTCGCTTGCCCTTCCTGCTTCGCAGCCAACTGCCACCGATGCTGCTGGCGGACTGACACTGGCTCCACAGGCGTTTTGAGTCTCCGACCGTCCGTCGGCGACCAAACCAGATTGCTCGACTGCGAGCAGGCGCAATCCCTCGGTGAGGATATTGCGGGCGGAGTTGGCATCCCTATCGTGGGATACACCACAGGTTAGACAGGTCCAGTGACGGACCTTCAACTCAGCTCGGCCCTTCGGCCCGGTGAGGTCTTTGCAGGAAGAACACATCTGGGTGGACGGGAACCACCTGCCGATTTGCACAAATTTCTTGCCCTGGCGTCCGGCCTTCTCTTCCAAGAGACGGATGAACTGGGCCATCCCGGTGTCGTGGACCGACTTGGCGAGGGTGGTTCGAGCCATCCCCGCCACAGACAAGTCCTCCACGCAGATGATGTCGTGGGTGGCAACGATCTTGGCCGCCTGCTGGTGGGCGTGGTTGAGTCGAGTCTCCCGCACCTTGCGATGGGCTCTGGCAACCTTCACCTTCTGCTTGCCCCGGTTCTTCGACCCCTTCTGTCGTCGGGACAGCGACTTCTGGGACCGGGCCAGTGCCCGTTCCTTCCGCTTTAGATACCGCTGGTTCTCGATGGCAGACTCCACCACCTCGCCGGAAGCTGAGTCAATCGACACCACCGTGGCGAAGTGGGAAAGTCCTACGTCGATCCCACACGCCCGACCGGTGGTGTCAGCAGCCGACTCGGTGACCCGGACCACGAAGGACAAGTACGTCCTCCCGTCCGCCTCCCGGATGACTGTGACACTGGTTGGGTCCGATGGAAGCGGCCGGGAGAGGACGAACGGGATGGTCCCGATCCTGGGCAGGGTCACCTCCGCCCGCTTCTCGTGGACCTGGTTGATCCTGAACCGGGCGTTGGAAGTGAACCTGGCCGTGTGGCGGGAGTCATACCGGGACCGGAATCTCGGGTGCCCGACCTTCCTCCCCTTCCGCTGGCCCTTGATCGACCGAAAAAAGTTCCGATAGGCGACATCGGCATCGGCGATGGCCTGCTGGAGGGCGACGGCACTGACCTCTGCCAACCACTGGCGCTCGGGAGTCTTCTTGGCGTCGGTGATGAGGTGCCGGGACAAATCTCCAGTCTTCGGGAGGGGGAGACCTGCTTTGTGTGCCGACTCACGGGCGGCGATGAAGTCGTTGAACACCACCCGGCATGAGCCGAAAGTCCGCGACAGGGCGACGGTGTCTTCAGGGCTGGGGTAGGCCCGAAAACGGTATCGGAGGGTAGTCTCGCTCATGGTTCAAGTATACTTGGTTTATGGCAACTAAGGGCGAGATTCGTACAGGACGGCATTGTGTTTTTGCAATGCACGTTCATTTGGTCTTCGTCACCAAATTCCGTCACAAGGTCTTCGGCGATGTCCACCTGAACCGGATGGAGGAGATCATGCGATCTGTGTGTTCCGACTTCGAGTGCGAGCTGGTGGAGTTCAACGGTGAGCCGGAACACGTCCACCTGCTGGTCAACTTTCCGCCGAAGGTGTCGGTGTCCAAGCTCGTGAACAGCCTGAAGGGAGTCTCGGCCCGAAGACTCCGTCAGGAGTTCCCCTGGCTCCGCCAGCACTACTACCGAGCGAACAAGCTGTGGTCGGGTTCCTACTTCGCCGGATCGGTTGGCGGTGCTCCGATCAACGTCCTGCGGCAGTACATCGAACAGCAGGATCGGCCGGGTGCCTGACTAGCGATTCACTGCCGCCCTGAAGGACGGCGCACTCTCGCCAAGCTCGGGTAGCCCCCCCTGGGATTGAGGGGAGAAAAACTCCCCCGATCACCGCAGGGACTGCGTCCCAACTGGGTCTCGGATGGCGCCTTGTGCGGTGAGCGGACCGCCGGCGTCGAGGTAGGCCCTGATGGCGGCGGCGTACGCGTCGGCATCGTCGGCAAGATTGATGCGCATGCGCACGAGCTCGAGCATTCGGTTCGTGCGCCCAGCGTTGCGATAACAGAAGGCCCTCGGCTCCATGAACTCCCGGATCCTGGGCAGAACGGCGTCCACGGCCCCAGAGGCGTGGTGTGGTGGCAGGGCTGCCCTGTGGGCAGAGTTAGAGATGTCGTCTACGGTTCCACTCGATGCCACCGCTTCCTCGTGTCACGGGCCGGGAGGTCGTCCAAGCCCTCGGCCGATTAGGTTGGGTGGTGGTGGTCCAGAAGGGCTCTCACGCCCAGCTCAAGCACCCGATGCGCGGCGGACGCGTGACTGTCCCATTGCACGCGGGAGAGACGATCGGGCCAGGTCTGCTCCGGTCGATCCTGTCCCAAGCAGGTCTGACTACCGAGGATTTCCGAGCCGCCTTGTGAGAGGATGAAGCTGTGCGTACCTACACCATCGTGGTCAAACCTGACGAGACTGGTGACTTCGTCGTGTCCGTTCCTGCCCTGCCAGGCTGCTTCACCCACGGAAAGTCCATCGAGGAGTGCAGGGAACGCGCTGCTGAAGCCATCGAGGTTCATATTTCTGGACTGCAGGCCGACGGCGAAGCCGTCCCCGAGGAAGTCGAGACACCGCAGCTATTGACGGTGACGGTCGCTGCCTGACTTTTAGGTCCAAAAGGAAAGATCGAAGTAACTGTTCACCCCCTGTAGGGGCACGGTCCACCACCTGGGACAACGGCGCGCGTACCGTAGGGAATTCCGACCGACGCATCCCCTTCCGAGCCCAA
>Ga0208587_1001086_pt1 | contig 14637 bp, 16 predicted proteins | sample NGESurdeep092012_7_FD_184472 | JGI IMG/M metagenome (GOLD analysis project Ga0208587, IMG submission 184472) | Arctic peat soil microbial communities from Barrow, Alaska - NGEE Surface sample 210 deep-092012 (SPAdes) | ecosystem: Environmental > Terrestrial > Soil > Wetlands > Peat ...
AATATGGTCGTGGCATGGCTGGGCTTGCGGAGATCGCCATCTGCAGCCTACTGCCTCCCCTCACTTTCGGATATAGCTTCTAAGGAACTGCTCTAAGAAGAGCGCGCTGAGCGACCATGAGGTCGAAGCAGCGCTGCATCGGCCGATTGCAATGAAGATTCCAAACAGCTATGGCGAGATTGTGAATGCCATCAATGCCGGTACTCCCATTGAATTCGGTCACAGATCGGACTTGCCCGCGGCCTTCGATTATTGGGCGGACCGATTGACCGGAAGTGAAGGCGATAGTGCGCGCGCGACCAAAAGGTCCCATGGATGATTCGGACTCTTCGGATCGCGAGTTGAAGGATAATAAATGGCTAACGGAAAGAGCTTTGCCCCGGACATGCGCCTGGGTAGGAGTTGGACTTCGGCACGCAGCATGGGAGTCTCTCCCAAGACCTACCAGGACCTGAAGTCCACGCTCCATCGCGATCTACTGGACCTCATCGACCTGGAAAAGCTCACATCGCTCGAAGATGTCAAGGCCCGCAGGTGCAAGAAGTAATCCACGAACTCATGGCGAAATCGACTGCCCCTCTCAGCGCAAACGAGAGGGAGCGCCTGTCGCGGGAAGTGCTGCACGAAGTTTTCGGACTGGGGCCCTTGGAACCTTTGCTCCAGGATCCCACCATAAATGACATCCTGGTCAATACCCACAAGAAAGTGTACGTCGAGCGCGGCGGCGTGTTGGAAAAGACGAACGTCGTGTTCAAGGACGAGCCCCACCTTCGCCACATCATCGATAAGATAGTCTCCAATGTTGGAAGGCGAGTAGACGAATCGTCGCCTATGTGTGACGCGCGTCTGGCCGACGGATCGCGCGTCAACGTCATCATTCCTCCGCTCGCGGTCGATGGCCCGATTCTCTCGATTCGCCGCTTCGCAAAAATCCCCCTGGGGACCGAGCAACTGCTTGCCAATCGTACCGTGACCGGGCCGATCTTCGAGCTCTTGAAAGGCGCGGTGCGATCGAGGCTCAACATCGTCATTTCCGGCGGTACGGGTGCGGGCAAGACCACTCTGTTGAATGTCCTCAGCGGATATATAAGCGAAGCGGAACGTATTGTCACTATCGAAGACTCTGCCGAGCTCCAACTGCAACAGGAACACGTGGTTCGGCTGGAATGCCGGCCTCCCAACGTGGAGGGGCAGGGGTCCGTACGTCAGCGCGAGCTGGTCATCAACGCCCTGCGTATGAGACCTGACAGGATAATCGTGGGCGAGGTACGCGGAGAGGAGGCCCTCGACATGCTGCAGGCGATGAACACTGGACATGATGGATCGTTGACGACCATTCACGCCAATAGCCCGCGGGATGCAGTGGCTCGCCTGGAAACCATGTCGCTGATGTCCAACCTCAATCTGCCGGAGAAGGCGCTTCGCCAGCAAATCGCATCTGCGATTTCCATCATCGTGCAGATATGCCGAATGAGCGATGGGACCCGTCGCATAACCCACGTGACGGAAATCACCGGCATAACCAGCGACGTGGTGGCCATGCAGGATATCTTCGTCTTCGAGCAACTCGGACTCGACGCCGGCGGGCGCGTATTGGGACGGTTCAGGGCCACGGGGGTGGCGCCTAAGTTCGCCGAGCGGCTAAAGATGTCTGGCATAGTCTTGCCGCCAAGTATTTTCGAGCACTCATTTGTAATATAGACTGGAGCGTGTATCGCCATGATCACGATATTCCTACTTCTTCTGGTGTCAGTGTTCGCTACGGTCGCATATTTTACGGAGCCTTCGGACGCCGACAAGCGGACTCGCGAGCGTCTGGTTAGCCTGGGCCGGCGTGCGGGCAGTGAGACTGGCAACGACGCCATAGTAAGACAGGTCACGTTCAGCCGTGTCCCCAGCATCGATCGATTCCTTCGAAACAATGCAATCGCCATGCGACTGCAATTGATGCTCGACCAGGCGAAGGTACCCTGGACTGTCGGCCGGTTCTTCTTTTTCTCAGCAGTTCTGATGCTGATAGGTGCGACGATTGGCAATTGGTGGATACCGGCGGACTTCTTTGGATGGATCCCGGGAATCGCCTTGGGGGCCATGCCGCTAGTTTGGGTCATGTATCGTCGTGCGGGCCGTTTCCGCCGCTTCAATCTCATGCTTCCCGATGCCATCGATTTGATGTCTCGCGCTCTTCGCGCCGGACATGCCTTGCCTAGCGCCTTGTCCATGGTCGCTGATGAGACCTCGGAGCCGCTAGGCCCGGAATTCCGTCGCACCGCGGATGAGCTGAATTATGGTCTGCCATTTCGCGAAGCCTTGCTGAACCTCGAACGTCGCTTTCCGGTTCGGGATCTGCGGTTTCTGGTAACTGCGATTCTTGTGCAAAAGGAATCGGGAGGAAATCTCGTTGCCTTGCTCGACAAGAGCGCGGCGGTGCTGCGATCGCGCATTCACCTGGCCCAGAAAGTCAGGATATTCACCGCCCAGGGCCGGCTCACGGGCGTCATCCTGATGGCGCTGCCCTTCATCTGCTTCATCGCCCTGAACCTGGTCTCGCCGGGCTATACCCGCCCTTTGTTTGAGACCGAGATCGGCCGAAAAATGGTCTATGGGACGATTGTGAGCCTGGGGATTGGGTTATTCCTGATTCGGCGGATCATTCGGATTAAGGTCTGATATGAGCGTACTGTTTATTGCGATTTTTGCGGGCTTGGCACTGCTGGGTGTGAGTGCCCTGCTCATTTTTGCGGTCGCGGGAGATCAGTCGCCAACCGAGGCAAGACTCGCCGAATTGGGATCTCTTCCCGCGGCAAATTCCAGCTATCGAGTTGGCGACCTCTTCTCTCTGCTTACCCAGCCGTTGGCCCCTTTCCGCGATTGGTTGCGGTCCAGAGACGAGGAACTGACCTACCGGTTGAGCGTCGCTGGTTATCGCAAGCCTGAGGATGTCGATACCTTCCTAAGCGCAAAGCTGCTGGCTCCGGTTGTCGGCATCCTTCTCGCTACCTTCACTGGACGCGACAACATGCTTCTTTGGAGCCTGCTTCTAGGCGCCGCGGGGTTCTTTGCTCCGGACGTCTTCCTGATCTCCGCCATGAACCGGCGAAAGTCGAAACTTGCGCTGGCCTTACCGGACGTGATGGATCTGATGGTGATCTGCATGGAAGCAGACTTAGGTCTGGACCATGCCGTGATCAAAATCGCAGCAGAGATGGAAGTGGTCTATCCGGAGATGAGTGAAGAACTCTCGATTATCGGCCGTGAACAGCGAGCTGGCAAACCGCGAGTTGACGCCTGGAGAAGCATGGCAGATCGAGTCGATCTCGAGATGGTTCGCCAGTTCGCCGCGATGCTGATTCAAACGGACCGCCTTGGAACACCGATCGCCCATGCTCTGGGGCAGTTCGCAGATGCCTTGCGGACGCAGCGCATGATGGAAGCGGAAGAGCGGGCAGCCAAAACCACCATCAAACTGATCTTTCCGTTGGTTTTCTTTATTTTCCCCGCCATTTTTGTAGTACTTCTCGGGTCGGCGGCTATTGCGCTGATACAGGGCCTCGGTTAAGACGCAAAATAACGATTGGAGGATTCAATTATGGACAGCGTGTTGATAATTCGAATTATCGCGGGCGTGGTCGCCGTAGCCTTGCTGGCAATCATAGTTGCCAGGCGTAAACGAATGGCCTCAGCGAATCGCCTGACCTCAAAGCACTAAACGCGGTATAGAAATGCAGACGGTCAAAGTTCTCAACGCGACCAGGGATACTGTCCTGGGCGAGCGGATCGCTGTCGCCGATACGAGCATGACTCGACTGGTGGGACTGCTTGGCAGACGCGGTTTAGCGCCTGGTGAGGGGCTGCTTATCGTTCCTTCGCAAGCGATACATACCGTAGCGATGCGTTTTGCCATCGACGTTGTCTTCGTGGACCGCGACTGGCGCGTTATCCACCTGTCGCCAGCGGTGGCGCCATTCCGAATGACGGGACTGCACTGGAAGGCACGATCTGTACTGGAGCTGCCGGCCGGAATGATTGCGCAGACGTCAACGTCGGTTGGCGACCAACTCTCCATCGAGGAATAGGGATGCCAGCTGGCCCGAGATGACGGGCGACCTGCCACTCATTTGAAAAGTGGCAGACGCACTACGTGTTGCTATGGCGTACTCCGCTCGGGAAGCGATGGACGCTTACAGTTCGTTAGGATGAAGGCTTTCGATGAAACTATTGCCGACTTTGGTTGCGATGTTACTGGTCGGTCCAGTCGCCTTCGGGCAAGCCCCGGCCTCCACTTCAGCTGGATGCTCGAAGAATATCTCGTTCTCTGTCGCTGAAGGCGGACAGCCAGTGCCAGCCATTCCAAAGTTTGCAGCAAAATGGCTTAGTGACAAGAAGCACCAGAAAGACTACTCAGACTTGTGCTTCTCCCAAATACCCGACCCCAAAGCAAAGAACTATGTAGTTGTATTCTCAACATCGGACTCCAGCCTTGAGGGGCTCATTCCCACAGCTCACACCTACACCCGCGCGGGGCCGTCCTCTTTAAATGAGGCCGTAACCGGCAGCTACGGGGGAACTTGGGATTATTCATATGCTGGACCAGCGACCACGAACGCCACGGCAACCATGAGTTTGCAGTACGCGGACAAGTCTAAGTTCCTCTTTATTCGCGCTTACAACCAACAAGGAGCCCTGGTAGCCAGGTACAGTTCCTATACGACTCGTTCCAGGGAGAACATGCTTGAGCGCATAATTGCGGACATACGCGGTCATAGTCAGGCATCACCGAATCAGCGGCCTTTCGTGGCGCCTCTGTCAGTTTATTATGTCAATTGCGACGTTGACGGGCCACCTGCCGAGACGCCAGCGGCGCCTTCCTTGGAACCCGCTCGATCCGAGCCGAACCCGAAGCCAGTAGTGCAAGATGCCACTCTCGAGTTTTGGTCGAGTCCAATAGCCGCTGACATTTTTCTAGATGGCGCCTATGTAGGGAAGACCCCGTATTCCCTCACCGTGCCCCCAGGCCAGCACACAATCGCCATGCGGAAAAAGGATTTCGGGACATGGCAGCGAACCATGCAACTTCCTGCGGGGAAGCGCAGAGTCGCCGGCTATCTGGACCAGAAGACCGTCACTGTCGGCCTCGGCATGCAGTAGCAGCACGTAGGCCCGCTCTGGAGAAGTAGGTGGGCTTAAGCGCTTAAGCCTATGAGCTTTCGTCTCAAATAGGTTGGGCAATTAGGCTGGCGACCCGCATATCACTTGCAAAGGTCGAGAGGGCTTAAGGACACACATTCTGGTCGTTGGTCGTTACACTCCAGAAAGTCCTGTCGGAATAAGCACGACACAATTCCAAATCATTCGCGGGGCCTTTCGACCGTGCCCATAGGATCTTCTCGGCGTTGAACTCTGCCCCGTTATGCACGAGTTCATTTCCCGGGTAATGCCGTTCGAGATCGTACGACACCAGTACCAAATGCATTCCTGGTTTGCCTTTCAACTGCTGGGCCACGAGTCGTCGAGCGTCGGGAAAAGTAAAGGCGCTGTTCATAGCGGAGCTGCCCGTTTGCCGGGAGAGCGAAACCGCGACCACCGTGAGGCATACGGCAATAACGAAAGCCCGCTCGCCGTCCTTTTGCTGCTGCCAGAGATAACGCAGACCTTCCACCGCAAGAATGTACACGACGACTGTCGCCACCGCAGCATAATGGGGCATTGAATAAATAGAGAGAGCGAGAGCAATTCCCGTCGACAAGGCGACAGCGGCTACGATCCGCAAGCGTGGCTCCCGTAGGCTCGCGAACAAGCCCAGCAATACGGGAAACGATAATGCCGGGCCGACAAAGAAAAACCAATCGACCCCAAAGCGATCGGTTTCCAGGCCGATCAGGCTTGCGATGGAGGTAGTGTCCTGATACCGGTACTCCACTTCCGTGACTCTAAAGAATTTCTCAAACACCGGATCTCGGAATATTAGATCGGGCTTTGGCTTCTGCCCCAGGAACAATGGCAGCGGAGAGTAGGTACGCTCGTTCAGGATCTGAGGCAGCAACAGAGGATTGCCCGTGGTCCTCTTGTTGTAGTAGCCCATGAGGATGACCCCGGCGAGGCCGATAACCACGACCGGCAGCAGCGTCGCGCGAAGTGTCGTCTTCCTCCCAGTCCTGACCCGCACGGTTTGATAGCCGAAGTACGCCAACAACGGAATGGAGAATGCGAAACCTTCGTAGGGGCGCGACGTTGCAAGAATGAGCAGCGAGACCGCAAACGCACATGCAAGTATGCACCGTCGCCAGTTTGTAAGCCCGGGCTGGAATAGCCGGACGACAGCGCCGAGTGCAACAGCACCGCCAAGCGCCGCCACCGAGCCTCCCCAATACGAATTCATCCAGTAGCTGAAAAGCGCGATGCGGACCACAGCCAGCAACCCGCCCAGTAGCGCCCAGCCAGGAGACACAAAGGCTTGCAGGCACCAACAGATTGCGCCACACAGCAGCGCTGTGCTCAGATACACGCCGATCCAGGGTTGATGAAAAGTTATCTCGCCGGCAGCCAGCACCAACCCCTGAGATACCGGATATTTCGAATGATAGGTGGGCGTTAGGTTCACATGGAACGTCTCGAAATGCTGCCACGCCGGCGGGGTTGGATTCGTGAGCCGGTGATGGGCAAAGGTGTCGGCCATCAGCAGGTAGCTGTATTCGTCGTTGATGCGAGGTTCGGGAATACCGATGAAAGGCAGCAGCAGGGCCCGAGCGCACAGTGCGCATACGATCACGAACAATACGGCGCGTGAATTACTGGCGAGTATCCAATCGAGCCACTGCGGCCGGGTTAAAGATCGGTGGACAACATGGGTCAATGCGAATACGACAGCGAAAGCCGCAAGCAGCGTGCAGCTTTCCACCAGCAGCAGGCGGAGCCCATTAATCGGCACATTATTCATGGCGGAGTTATTGACTCAATGGACCGGCATCAAGTCAACAGGTTAGCAGCGCAGGGTCTGGTCCGCCATGATAATCCCTGTGACCGGGGCGTCTGCCTTCGAGACTAAAGGTTGTTTGTGAGGTTCGATCCGCTCTTGACTTCGGTCGCGACCCTTTTGACCAGCCGTTCCGCATCAAGAGACACTGTCTCACCGCGTCAGACGGAGAAGGATTTTAGAGGCAATGGTCTGAAAGACTTGCTGTAGTTGAGCTGTGCACTGGGACGATGGGCAACTGGGTGCGAATACCGCCAAGCCAGCTGGCTTGGTTGGATCATAGGTATCACTGAGGGGATCGTTAGCGACCTCTCGCAGGAAAGTCGTGTCGACGCCGGTGCCCAATCCGATGGAGTAGATTACGGTGTTAGGGACTTCGGCGTGCATGGCGCTGGCGGTTTGAAGGGCGTCATACTGAGCGTCGGCGGTCACGTATGCACGCGTGAAGGTTTTTATTGACCCGTCGATTGCAGAAGTGAATCCAGGCAAATTCCGCAAACAAGAGTTAGCAATCACAGTGGTGCAATTGCCGCTAGCATCGCATGAGTACCACGTACCGCTGCCGGAGCCGCTAGGGGGGTGTAGCGATAGATTTGAAGTCCGGTTGTGGGAATGAAAAAGCCAACATCGGTGTTGTTTGGGTCGTATCCTCCAAGATTGTAAAGGGTGGGGGTTCCATTGCAGGACAGAGTCTGCTGGATGATATTCACTTTACCGTCCGTGAAATAGACCCCCACCTTGACAATGTTGGCCGTCGTTACGACGCTGTCATTCTGGGCCTTCGCCAGAGTCAAACCGCCCGGGCCGAACGTACCACCGACGAAGGTCATGGCGTTGACTTTATTTGTAATCGGAGTTTTGAAACTATGGCCGATTGGAAAATCTACGGTCGCATTGGAGGCGAAGCTGACCATTGCGACATAGTCGTTGGTATCGTCGAAGTAATTTACGAAAGAGGTGACTGCGGGAGGAAGCGCCGTCGATCCGCCATTGTGGTTCATTGAATCCGAGCGGTCCAACACCACCGACATCACCAGCTTTGCGCGCGTTGCCTGGGCCCGGCAAGCAACCGGGACCGTCCTAAACTGCGGCAAAAGTCTGATGAAGAACGTATTGATAGTGGCCGTGCCGGTGACATTGACCAGCGTATTGCCGCTGCTGTCCGCGCCGAAAGCTATAGTAACCGCCGGAGGGATGGCGTCAAGACTGGTGGTGGGATAGTTTGCATTAAACGAATTCGTCCCCAGAGTTGTTGCCGTCGCTGTTCCTTGAGCTAGGTTCTTCATAGCTGTCAGGCAGGCAGCGTCCACAGCCTTGGATAGCCTCGCCTTCGTGATGTAGGCGAATCCCGCATCAATCGCCAAGCCTAAGAACAACAATAAAAGAGGCAGGCTAACGGCGAGCATCAAAAGAATCTGCCCCCGCTCATTTTTTCTTGTGCGGCTGTGACTGATAGAGTTCACTCTGTCGGCTCCTTGTCAGTAGTACGCCACATCGTACATTTAAGACGGCAAAATTGTTCTGGACAGTAATTTCCCAATCGGTGTCAACGAGCTATATTGGTAGTAGACCTCCGTCACAAAAACGGTTTGGTTGACTTGCGGAACGGCCGCGGGTGGAAGGTGGGCCAAGCCTCCGGAGACTCCTATCCGGCTAGCCGCCACAAACCCACCTTGGGATACTTGTCCGGTAACCTGAAGCACGCCGTTATTGTTGAAAACCGACGTCGCGATTACCCGCCCACTAGCGTTCAGATTCAGGGGGGCGGAACTCAAAATTACGGACGTAACTGTATCCGTCAGACTGGTTCCGCGCGAGGACATGCTGCATCCTTCACCTGTCAGGTTTGTGATCACCTGCTGGTCGTAGATAGCGCGGCTAAAATCGATCAGCCCAAATACTAAAATGAGCATTATTATCGCGGCGATGGCGAACTCCACCAACGCCTGTCCAGAATCGTCTGCGTTGATCTTACGGCGCCTTGTGTCGTCGTGGCCTGATACCGCCATTTTGCGTCTCTCTCTTTAGGCTGTATCGTTCGGAGCAAAAGGCTCGTTCTTCATGGTGACGCTAACCGTAAACGTATAAACACCGTTCCTAAAAAACTTCCCAACGATGGGCGTAATAAGCGGCATGTTGGTGGTCAGCGAGACTGTCACCGTGTCTCCCGGCCCCCCTGCACTGCCGCTTCCTCCAGTCAAACTGGAGATTTGAATATTAGAGACATCGAGCCCCACTGCTGTTTGCTGCGCAACTTGCATGATCGACGCTACTCGTGACAGGTTGTGGCCAGGGTGATTCGGGTCTGCCAGATGGTTACCGGTAATGGCATACCTTCCCGCCTGCCTTATCGCATTCTGAAGAGTCAATTCAACCCAGAACAAATGCGCGAAGTCGACCGTGGCAAAGAGCAGCAGCAAAAATATGGGCGCGATGAGGGCAATTTCGACGACGGAGGTTCCTTCTGTCGATCTACCCCTGCGCCGCTTGGCTTTTAGGTCACCAAGACGGAGTCCGGCATCGGCTGCGTATCCGAGGCTGCGAGAAGGCATTCGTGCTACCCCAATCACCTGCGTTAGCTAGTCTCCGTATGGAAACATCGCCACAAAGTAACTTTGCATTTCCGTTGCCCATCTATCTCACTGAAAATAAAGGAGGCTCAGTCCTTGGGATTGCAATTTGTTGCAGTAAACGGTCCCTCGTCTGGCGTCCGCGCCCGAGCCGGGAACCCTGGGTCTGCTCGCCACTGGAATCGTCGTGATAAAGAAGGCGGTTCGTGGAAGATGAAGTCGCTTGCCGGGAGCGAGACTTTGCGATGTCGGGCTGGTGCGGGTAGTGGGCCTTTAGAGGGTGTGTGAGAACGGTGCCGTCCCTGACGGGACTCAGATCTATTTCCCACTTTACCCAGCACTCCGCCTGCGGCTCCGTGCCGGGCTAAACTGAGCCGCGCCTACTTCCACCCCAGTTCGCCCGCCACGGCGGGGCGCGAACTGGGGACCCCGGCTACGGCGCTGGATTTTCGGCCAGCACATTCCACTGGCAAATACCAAGATCGGTTCTTACACACGCCCCGCAGGCCCAAGTAACACTCCGTCGAAGATCACGCTCTAAGTCCTTTTCTTTCAGTAAAGGCTTGGTAGCGTGATGTTCATCTCTATGGGTGGGCCGCAGGCCCATGTAACACTCAGGATGACACCTCAACATTTATGAATAGTCCAAGTTCAGGCCCGCGTTCCCGGGGTCCCTACAATTCCTAGCTTCAACCGCTGAGGTCAACGACCTCAGCGGCTGAAGCACTTTTCTTCCCTGCGCCCAAACGCGGCGCTAAAGCGCCGCTCTACCCTTGCTCGGAGGATACAGTTACTTTCGGACCGCTCTAGATGTCGTAGTACATCTGGAATTCGTACGGATGTGGACGCAAGCGCATGGCGTTCACTTCCTTCTCTCGTTTGTAGTCAATGTAAGTGTTCAGCATCTCCTCGGTGAAGACGTCACCCTTGAGCAGGAACTGATAGTCCCGCGCGAGCGCGTCCAGCGCGTTCTCCAGCGATCCTGGCATGGATGGGACCTTCGCCAGTTCCTCTGGACCAAGATCGTAAATGTCCTTGTCCAGCGGCTGACCCGGATCGATCTTATTCTCGATGCCATCGAGTCCCGCCATGAGCATCGCCGAGAAGGCGAGATACGGATTGCAGCTCGGATCAGGCGGACGGAACTCGACCCGCTTGGCTTTGGGCGAAGCCGAATACATCGGAATGCGACATGCAGCCGAACGATTCCTGCGCGAATAGGCCAAGTTCACCGGAGCTTCGAAGCCCGGGACCAGGCGTTTATAAGAGTTGGTTGTCGGAGCGATGATGGCCGACAAAGCCGGCCCGTGCTTGATGAGTCCGCCGATATACCACAACGCCATCTGCGAGAGGCCCGCATAGCCGTCGCCGGCGAAGAGCGGCTTCCCTTCCTTCCACAGCGACTGGTGGGTGTGCATGCCGCTGCCGTTGTCCTGGAAGAGCGGCTTGGGCATGAAGGTCACCGTCTTGCCGTATTGGTTGGCGACGTTCTTGGCGATGTACTTGTAGAGCATTATGGCGTCGGCGGACTTGATCAGCGAATCGAACTTCAGGTCGATTTCGGTCTGTCCGCCGGTGGCAACTTCATGATGATGACACTCGACCACCAGCCCGCAGCTCTGCATGGTCAGGGCCATTTCGGTGCGCAGGTCCTGGTAGTGGTCGGTCGGAGGCACCGGGAAGTAGCCTTCCTTGTAGCGCGGACGATAGCCGAGGTTGTTCTCCACGCGTCCCGAGTTCCAGCGGCCTTCTTCGGCATCGACGAAGTAATAGCCCTCGTGCTCGTTCTGGTCGAAGCGCACGTTGTCGAAGATGAAGAACTCAGCTTCGGCGCCGAAGTAAGCGGTATCGGCCAGGCCGGTGGAGGCCAGATACATCTCGGCCTTCTTGGCGATGTAGCGTGGATCGCGGTCATAGCGCTGCTTGGTGACGGGATCGATGACGTCGCACACCATCACCATGGTCGGAACCTCGGTGAAGGGATCGAGGATGTACTTGGTGGCATCGGGAATGAGCAGCATGTCGCTCTCATGGATGGCCGCCCAGCCCCGGATCGACGAGCCGTCCATGCCGAAGCCTTCTTCGAACGACGATTCGCTCAGTTGACCGATAGGATAAGAGACGTGATGCCACAGTCCGGGGAGATCGGTGAAGCGCAGGTCGAGGATTTGGACGTTGTTCTCCTTGACAAATGCCAGGACTGCTTTCGGACCAGGCTTGGTATCAGCCATTGGGATTCTCCTTGTCCGTCGCTCGGTCGGAGGCGCACACGCGTATGTCGTACGAGGACGGCGGTTGTGTTGCGGTGAAGACTTTGCGGAACGTCCCGCCCGTTCTAGCGCCAGCTTGCCCGGCGAAGCGGTGCGGCTTTCCGGAGTAGGAATTCGGAACTGCGGACTTCATTTGGTTAGGAAGTTTTGTGGCTGCGGGCGCGCACCCTTAGCGCACAGAGGAAGCATACGCGGCGCACCAACCGCTGGCTAATACAATGTTTTTATGGCTGGCATAATCCGGCTTTATGAACTGCAACCTAATGATTCTGCTGACGAAAAGCGTCACGCTCCCGTAGAATCGAGGTTGCCCTGATAAAACCCATTATTCCAGGGGGCCTTGTCCACTGCAAAAAGTGAGCTCCCATCTGTTGTGATTACGCACGCTGAGCGCTGAATGCTGATTTCTAATTGCTGTTTTTCTCATGGACTTCGATCAGATCGAAACATTTCTGGAGGTCGCACGGCTCAGCAGCTTCTCGCGAGCGGCCGAGCGGCGCTTTCGCACTCAGCCGGCGATCTCGTCGCAGATTCGCGCCTTGGAAGAAGAGGTGGGGGCCAAACTGCTCGACCGCAGCGGCGGCAAAGTGGCCGTCACCGGTCCGGGCAAAGTTTTCCAGAAGTATGCCGAAGATGTCCTGGAACAGCGCCGGGGCATGCTGGTCACGCTGGCGGAGATGCATCGCGTGCCTCGCGGCGAGCTGGTGGTCTCCGCCAATGAAGGGACGTGCCTGCATATCCTGCCGGAAGTTTTCGCCGAGTTCAAGCGGCAGTACCCGAGTGTCGCGGTCAGCGTGAAGCGGCTGGAGCACAACAAAATTCTTGAGGCAATCATCGAGAACTCGTGTGATTTCGGAGTCGTGTCCATGCCAGTGCCGGACAAGCGCCTCACAGTGGTGCCCATCCATCGGGATGAACTGATCGTGATCACGCCACCGCATCATCCGCTGGCCGGACAGAATAAAGCGACCGTAGCGGAGGTTGTGGAGTATCCGCTGCTGCTGCCCAAGGCGGGCCGCACGCGCGACGCGCTGGAAACGCTCTTTTACGAACGCCGGTTGAAGCCGGTGATTTCCATGGAGCTGGACTCGAGCGAATTGCTGAAGCGCTTCGTCGCTGCCGACGTTGGGGTCGGATTCATCCCACGCTCCCACGTGGCCGAGGACCTGCAAGCGAACGCGCTGGCCATGCTCAGGTTGGCGGACGCCAGTATTCAACGCGAACTGGCGCTGGTCTTCCGCAAAGACAAGGCGCTCAGCCGCGCCGCGCTGGCATTCATCGATATTGCGGTGAAGCTGAAGGTGGCGGCGCCCGCGGCGACCACGGCCCGATGACCAGACCGGATATTTTTCTCAATTCCCATCCTTTAATGCGGTTTTCACACAATCGTCTTGTTCCCGTGTGTTATTTTTGACGATCCGGTTACAACCACCTCTGCTTTGGAGAACGTAAATTGGCAAAAGACATGGTCCCCAAGCGCATCTTCCTCACCAAGGGCGTGGGGAAACATAGGGAGCGGCTCACCTCGTTCGAATTGGCGCTGCGCGATGCGGGCATTGCCGCCCAGAACCTGGTGCGGGTGTCGTCCATCTTCCCTCCCAACTGCAAGCTCATTCCGCGCAAGGACGGACTGCCGTACCTGTCGCCAGGAGAGGTCACGTTCGCGGTGGTGGCGGAGAACTCCACGCGCGAGCCACACCGCCTCACGGCCGCCTCAATTGGAGTGGCTATTCCTGCCGACCACAGCACGTACGGCTATTTGAGTGAGCATCACTCTTTCGGCGAGACCGACGACGTGGCCGGGGACTACGCCGAAGAGCTTGCCGCCGAGATGCTCGCCACCACGCTGGATGTGGAGTTCGACGCCGATAAGTCTTGGGACGAGAAGAAAGAGGTCTATCGGCTGTCGAACAAAATCGTACGCACCGCCAACATCACCCAGAGCGCTGTGGGTGACAAGCGCGAACGCTGGACCACGGTGATTGCGGCGGCGATATTGATCTTCGAGTAGCTTCACCACAGAGACACGGGGGCACCGAGAAACGCAGAATGTATGGGCCGGCTAGCGCCGGTACACGTTGGGCTCGGGGCCCTTCTCCAGCGTTTCGCGGTTCCAGATGAGCCCTTCCCGGCTGTAGTTCGCCATCTCAAAGTCCTGGGTCAACTCCAGCGCGTCGGTCGGGCAGGCGTCTTCGCAAAGTCCGCAAAACATGCAGCGGCTGAGGTCGTAGGTGAAGTCCGTCAGTTCCTTGCGCCGGGTGTGGGGATTGCGCTCGCTATTCACGACGATGAGATGCTCAGGACACGCCAACGCGCACAGGTCGCAGGAGATGCACAGGGTTTCGTCGGTCTCGGGATTGTTATTGAGGCGAGGCGCGCCGCGGAAACGCTCCGCGACTTCAGGCCGCTGCAGCGGATACTGCTCGGTGATGAGCTCTTTCGGGTCCTGATTGCGGAAGGTGACTTTCAGTCCCTTGATCAAATCCACGAACAGCAGCTTGCGCAAAACCGTGTTCATCCTCAACCCTCGGTGTGAGTGAAGTTTAGCACAGGAAGCTTTGTACCCGCTCTTGCCCTGAGCTGCGCAATCCGGCCGCTAGAGCAGTTCCAGAGTCGCTATAGCTCGAGTAGAGCGGGCCTTCAGAGGGTGTGTGAGAACCCCTGTCGTCCCTACGGGACTCGGATCTATTTCCCACTTTAGCCAGCACTCCGCCTGCGGCTGCGTGCTGGGCTAGAGCAGTTCCTTAGAAGCTATATCCGAAAGTGAGGGGAGGCAGTAGGCTGCAGATGGCGATCTCCGCAAGCCCAGCCATGCCACGACCAT
>Ga0208587_1001087_pt1 | contig 14635 bp, 15 predicted proteins | sample NGESurdeep092012_7_FD_184472 | JGI IMG/M metagenome (GOLD analysis project Ga0208587, IMG submission 184472) | Arctic peat soil microbial communities from Barrow, Alaska - NGEE Surface sample 210 deep-092012 (SPAdes) | ecosystem: Environmental > Terrestrial > Soil > Wetlands > Peat ...
GACCTGTGCGGCAGAACGAGCCGCCGGCGGCTCGAACCGTCGCACAACTTCGGCGCATGGCCGGTTCGGGCGTTTCTCGGGCCACTTCAAGCAACCTTCGCCCTGGCCACGATCTCCGGTAGCTTCTCGTCGTCCGCATGGTGGTTACGCCAGCCGAGGTAGCGGCGGATCATGCCGGCCTGCTCTTCGGGGCGAGGCGTGGTCGGTGCCGTCGAGGGCGCAGTAGCGCAGCGCCGGGAAATGCGCCGCGATCCGGGTGTCTAGCTAGCAGCGCGGTCATTGGGACACCGCAGCTAGATCGCGTGCGACCCTGCGAACAAGGCGATGCCCCTCGTGCTCAAGCCACCACTGAGCACCCGCCATGTTCGCCGACGGGCGGCCGCGGTCCTTCCTGGTGTGCAGGTGCGACGGCTGTTGTTCTGGCGCTACCTGCCGCGGTGGCGAAAGCCGATCAACCCGTATCGGTCTACGATCGTCGGCTGGGACGGGATTCAGATTCGGGCGCTTGTCGAGCGAATTTCAGGCTGCCTGGAGGTCGTGCCAGCCTTGGGGAGTCAGGGCATAGCCGCTGACCGCCTTGGAGGTGAGTAGGCGCTCAAGGGACGGCCGCAGCAGGCAGGCTAGCGCGGCGGCTGCCACCGGCACTGCGGCCAACGGGTCGCCGGCAACTGGAGTGAGCTCCTCGGTGCTGCCGGTGTAGGGCCCACTGCGGGTAGCGGCGCTCAGCAGTTCCCGCGCCACGCCGGCGCGACCCCGACCGGACTGCGCCGCGCCGAGCACGGCGAGCAGCAGCTGGTGCGTGCGCACACCCGGCGTACCGCCGACGACGGTCGAGGGGCCGGCCTGACCGCGGGCGAGCGCCAGTAGCGGGCCGAGCAGGTCGACTCCGCTGCGGGCTGCGTTGAACGGCTCGACCAGCCGCGGGTTGACGTCGATCCAGACCGGGCCGTCCTTGTCGAGGATCGCGTCCAGCGACAGCGCGCCGTGCCAGCCCAGCAGCTGCACGTCGTCGGCAGCGCCGGGCAGGCTGCGGCTGGTCTTGGTGCTCGCGCCGCCGCCGCCTTCCCGGGTTCGCTCGTTGGCGTGCAGCGCCAGCAGCCGACCGGCCGAGAAGACCGACTGCACCATCAACAGCGGCCCGGCGACCGGCTCCTCGACGAGCACGCCGCCGGCGGCGAACGCACCCGCCTGTTGAAACGCCGCGGCCGCCTCCCGGACCTGGTCGCGACCTCGCACGCGCTGCACCCCGGTGCTGACGGTGCCGATTGGCGCCTTGAGGAACGCCGGCCCGCACACGCCCCGGACCAGCCCAGCCGCGTCCCGGGCGACCCAGCTTGAGGGTCGGCGCAGCCCGGCTGCGCGCAGCGTCTGGTCGGCGGCGAGCTTGTCTTGTACCCGCTGAAGGGCCGCGAACGGCGGCACCACCGTCCCCACCCCGAGTGCGTCCAGGTCCCGCTGCCGGCGGCTGATGACCGCGACCTGCTCCTGGGTGGGCAGCAGCACGTCCGGCCGCTCCCGCTGGAGAACCCGCACCGCAATGTCCCACCAGCCCAGCGGATCCGGGCCGTACGGCGGCAGTCGGTGCACCCGACTCACGTGCCGCGTCCAGCGCGTCAGCGGCAGCGCCGCCGCCGCCAACACGGAGACGTCGTGGCCTTCCCGGGCCAGCAGCGTGGCGCACTGGCGCGACGTCAACCCCGAACCGTCCGACAGCAGCACCCGCACCGGGGAATCATGCCCGGCAAGACCAACGATCCGGCACCCACGGGTGTTCGCTGGGCGGACGGCGACCGGCCGCGCTTCCGCCTGCGGCCGAGACCAGGAGATCTTGTATCACACCTGGATCCTGTGTGACACGAGATCACGCGCACCGCCGGCCCAGCCGCGCCACCTCGCTCTCCCGGCACGCGCCCCGGCCAAGCGGGGACGCGTTGCCGGCGCCGGCCGCGACCTGCCCGTCCTGGCCGCCCGGCGCAGCGTCCGCCGCGCGCAGGCGATCGCCTGTCGGGACAGCCAAGGAGATTCCCTCGCGCCTGTCCGCCGGCCGCCGTACGGGACTCCCGGCTCGGACTGACGCGGGGGCAGAGGCATGGTCACGCTGTTCCGCAGGGCCGGGCAGACGAATCCAAACGTGCAGCCCGAATCGGCTCGCCGCCTGTCCGCATCGCTTGAGCACCTCCTTCAGCGCGCCCAGCTCGCGGCCGCCTCGAGTTCGGGCGCTCAACATCGGCGGAGAAGGTGTGGTTGTGACGGGCCGCCGCCGTCGCTGGTTCACGGTCCGTCGCCGTACGATGGCAGGGCCGCCGTCGGTGGCGCCTGCACCATCCTGCTCACACGTTAGCTGCCCAAGCTGCCCAGCCGCCTAATGACCCTGCGAGGTTCCGCCGTGTCTGCCGCCCCTTCGCCGCGCCCCGACGCCGACCCCGTCACCGGGTCGACCCGCGTCAAGCGGGGCATGGCGGAGATGCTCAAGGGCGGCGTCATCATGGACGTGGTCACCCCGGACCAAGCCAAGATCGCTGAGGACGCCGGCGCGGTCGCCGTGATGGCACTCGAACGGGTGCCGGCCGACATCCGGGCGCAGGGCGGCGTCGCCCGGATGAGCGACCCAGACATGATCGAGGGCATCATCGCCGCGGTCTCCATCCCGGTGATGGCCAAGGCGCGGATCGGTCACTTCGTCGAGGCTCAGGTGCTGCAGTCGCTCGGCGTGGACTACGTCGACGAGTCCGAGGTGCTGACCCCGGCGGACGAGAGCCACCACATCGACAAGTGGGCCTTTACCGTGCCGTTCGTCTGTGGCGCCACCAACCTGGGCGAGGCGCTGCGCCGGCTGACCGAGGGCGCGGCGATGATCCGGTCCAAGGGTGAGGCCGGTACCGGCAACGTCGTCGAGGCGACCCGGCACATGCGTTCCATTCGGGCAGAGATCCGCCGGCTGACGACGCTGGACGAGACCGAGCTGTACGCCGCGGCGAAAGACCTGCGCGCGCCGTACGGCCTGGTCAAGGAGATCGCTGAGGCGGGCAAGCTGCCGGTCGTGCTGTTCACCGCCGGCGGTATCGCCACCCCGGCGGACGCCGCGATGATGATGCAGCTGGGTGCCGAGGGCGTCTTCGTCGGCTCCGGCATCTTCAAGTCCGGCAACCCGGCGTCGCGGGCCGAGGCAATCGTCAAGGCGACGACCTTCTACGACGACCCGGATGTCATCGCCAAGGTGTCCCGCGGACTGGGCGAGGCCATGGTCGGCATCAACCTCGAGACGCTGCCGACCGATCAGCGGTACGCCGCGCGCGGCTGGTGACCCCGGGCTCCTCCGCGGCCGCCGGCCGGCCGGTAGTCGGCGTGCTGGCGCTGCAGGGGGACGTTCGCGAGCACGTCGCAGCGCTGGAGTCTGCCGGGGCGCTGGCCGTCCCGGTCCGCCGGCCGATCGAGCTGGCCAGCGTCGACGGCATCTTGCTCCCGGGCGGCGAGTCCACCACGATCGGCAAGTTGCTGGCCGTGTTCGACCTGCTGGAGCCGCTGCGAGCGGCGGTGGCAGCGGGGCTCCCGGCGTACGGGTCCTGCGCCGGCATGATTCTCCTGGCCGACCGGGTGCTGGACGGTCGTAGCGATCAGCCGTTGGTTGGCGGCATGGATGTCGTGGTCCGGCGCAATGCCTTCGGCCGCCAGGTGGACTCCTTCGAAGGTGTCGTCGAGATCAACGGTCTTGGAGCCGGGCTCGACCCGGGACCGATGCCCGCGGTGTTCATCCGCGCACCGGTGGTGGAGTCGGTCGGAGCCGACGTCGAGGTGCTCGGTCGGGTCTGCCGCAACTGCGAGAAGCCGGACCCGTACGGCGACGGCGAGCGCGTCGGTAGGATCGTCGCCATCCGGCAGGGCAACCTGCTCGCCACGGCCTTTCACCCCGAGCTGACCGGCGACCGACGTATGCACCGGCTCTTCGTCGGCATGGTCAATCAAGCCCGGCAGGGCGCCGGCCGGTAACGGGGCCGGGCTCGGACGAGGAGCACCAGTGAGCGGGCATTCCAAGTGGGCGACGACCAAGCACAAGAAGGCGGTCGTCGACGCCCGGCGCGGCAAGCTGTTCGCCAAGTTGATCAAAACGATCGAGATGTCGGCACGGGCGGGCGGTGGCGACCCAGCCGGCAACCCCACGCTCGCCGACGCCATCGCGAAAGCGAAGTCGAACTCGGTGCCCAACGACAACATCGAGCGGGCCGTCAAGCGAGGTTCGGGCGAGCTCGGGGACGGGGCCAACTACGAGGCCATCACCTACGAGGGCTACGGACCCGGTGGCGTCGCCGTCCTGGTCGAGTGCCTGACCGACAACCGCAACCGGGCCGCATCCGAGGTCCGTACGGCGATGACCCGCAACGGCGGCACCATGGCCGACCCGGGCTCGGTCGCCTACCTGTTCAACCGCCGCGGCGTGGCACTGGTTGCGGGTGACGGCCTGACCGAGGACGACGTACTGGGCGCGGTGCTGGAGGCCGGCGCCGAGGAGGTCAACGACCTCGACGGGTCGTTCGAGGTGATCTCCGCGGCGGCCGACCTGCACGCGGTGCGGACAGCGCTCACCGACGCGGGCATCCCGGTGGAGTCCGCCGACATCAGCTGGCTGCCCTCGGTCAGCGTTCCGCTGGAGGACGACGCAGCGCGGCGGGTGCTGCGGCTGGTCGACGCCCTGGAAGATCTGGACGACGTCCAGAACGTGTGGGCCAACTTCGACGTCAGCGACGAGGTGTTGGAGTCGGTCAACTGACCCGGCGTGGTGCGGGGTTTTCGTCGGTCCTCGACTCTAGGCTAGTAGTCGAACGTCAGTTCGGCTGTCGCGCCCACCGGTGCGGCCCCGACATTGCGGAGGTGCGGGTGCGGGTGCTGGGCGTTGACCCTGGCCTCACGCGCTGCGGGCTGGGTGTCGTCGACGGTGCTCCGGGGCGGCGGTTGGAGCTGGTCGAGGTTGATGTCGTGCGGACGCCGGCGGTGGACGACGTCAGTCGGCGGTTGCTCGGTCTGGACGACGCAATCACCCTCTGGTTGCGACGGCACCGTCCCGACGCGGTGGCGGTGGAGCGGGTGTTCAGCCAGCACAACGTGCGCACGGTGATGGGTACGGCACAGGCCGCCGCGGTGGCCATGCTCGCCGCCGCCCGGGTTGGCCTCCCGGTCGCCCTGCACACCCCGAGCGAGGTGAAGGCGGCGGTGTCCGGCTCCGGGCGGGCGGACAAGGCTCAGGTGGCGACCATGGTGACCCGGCTGCTCCGGCTGCCGGCCACGCCCCAGCCGGCGGACGCCGCGGACGCGCTAGCGCTGGCGATCTGTCACCTCTGGCTGGCACCCCGGCAAGTGGCGTCATGATTGCGTCGGTGACTGGGCGAGTGGCGGTCGTGGCCGGCTCCGGCGCGGTGGTCGAGGTGGGCGGGGTCGGGCTGCTGGTGCAGTGCACGCCGGCGACGCTGTCGTCGCTGCGGGTCGGCGAGCCGGCCACGCTGCATACCAGCCTGGTGGTTCGGGAGGACGCGCTGACCCTCTACGGCTTCGCCGATGCCGACGAGCGGGCGACGTTCGAGCTGCTGCAGGCGGCCACCGGAGTGGGCCCGCGGCTGGCCCAGGCGGTGCTCGCCGTGCACCCACCTGCGGCGGTACGGCGGGCAGTTGCCACCGAGGACCTGGCTGCCCTAACACTCGTGCCCGGCATCGGGCGCAAGGGCGCCCAGCGGCTGATCCTCGAGCTTCGCGACCGGATCGGCGAGGTGGCCGAGGACGGCGGCTCAGGCGCGGCTTGGGATGCCGGTCTGCGAGCAGCCGGTGTACCGGCGTGGCGAGAACAGGTCCGCGATGCCCTTTGCGGGCTGGGCTACACGGTGCGGGAGGCGGACGAGGCGGTGGCGCGGGTGGAGCCGGCCGGGGTCGGCACGAATGGATCCACCCCCGATGGGGCGACCGGGGCCGGGACCGACGTCGACGTCGCGGCGCTGCTGCGCGCGGCGCTGGCCGTGCTGCGGCCGCGGTGAGGTCGCGATGACTGCCCCCGTGCCCGACGGGCCGGACCTGCCGGACGTGCCGGACGTGCCGGTGGCGGGGGAGCCGGATGGCCCGACCGCAGGCTCGACCGCAACCCCGCCCGCCACGCCGACGCCCGCAGACATCGTCTCGGTGGTGGCCTCCGGCGACGACCGGGCGTTCGAGGCCGGATTGCGCCCGCGCCAGCTCGCCGACTTCGTCGGCCAACAGCGGGTCCGGGAACAGGTCGCGCTGTTGCTGGAGAGCGCGCTGCGGCGCGGCCGGCCACCCGACCACGTGCTGCTCAGCGGGCCGCCAGGGCTCGGCAAGACCTCGTTGGCGATGATCCTGGCCGCCGAGCTCGGCGCCGCCATCCGGCTGACCAGCGGCCCGGCCATTGAGCGGGCCGGCGACCTGGTGGCCTTGCTGACGTCGCTGGCCCCGGGCGAGGTGCTGTTCATCGACGAGATCCACCGCATCGCCCGCCCCGCCGAGGAGTTGCTCTACGCCGCGATGGAGGACTTTCGGGTCGACGTTATGCTGGGCAAGGGTGCCGGCGCGACCGCCATCCCGCTCGACGTGGCCCCGTTTACCCTGGTCGGCGCGACGACCCGCGGCGGACTGCTGACCGGCCCGCTGCGCGACCGGTTCGGCTTCGTCGGCCACCTCGACTTCTACGCTCCCGCCGAGCTGGAACAGGTGTTGACCCGGTCCGCGCGGCTGCTCGGCGTACCGCTGCGTCCCGACGGGGGCGCGGAGATTGCCGGCCGGTCTCGCGGTACTCCGCGAGTCGCCAACCGACTGCTGCGCCGGGTGCGGGACTACGCCGAGGTGCGGGCCGACGGCATCGTCACCCGGGAGGTGGCCCGGGCGGCACTCGCGGTGTACGACGTGGACGAGCTCGGCCTGGACCGGCTCGACCGGGCCGTGCTCGAAGCCCTGGTCCGACGGTTCGGCGGCGGTCCGGTGGGCCTGTCCACCCTGGGGGTCGCCGTGGGAGAGGAACCGGAGACGGTCGAGGAAGTGGCCGAGCCGTTCCTGGTTCGGGAGGGGCTGCTCGCCCGAACGCCGCGCGGGCGGGTCGCCACCCCGCACGGTTGGCACCACCTCGGGTTGGCGCCGCCGGAACCCCGGCAGCCGGGACCGGCGTTGTTCGATCTGCCGGCGCCCGCAACCTAGACTTGTCTGACGGGCGGAGACTTGTCTGACAGGCGGAGACCCGCACCCGAACCTCTTCGTACGGCGATTTCCTCGGCACGACGCCGGGTGCGTCGCACCCGCGCAATCTGACCCCTGACCCCAAATCGCAAAGGCGATGCCCGTGGCTGGCACCGAAAACATCTTGTTGCTCGTCCTGCTCGCCGCCGCCTTCTACGTGCTGATCCTGCGACCGCAACGAACCCGCGCCCGCGCGCTGCGGGAGGTGCGTTCCAGCCTTGCGGTCGGCGCGGACGTCCTGACCACCGCCGGCATGTACGCCCGGGTCGCGGCGGTGGACGACGAGGACGGCACCGTGCTGCTGGAGATCGCGCCCGGGGTGACTGCCCGGTACCTGAAGGCGGCGGTCGGTCGCGTCGTGACGCCGGCGCCCACCGCTGCAGCCGGCGGAGCAACTCCGGCCTTCGGCACCGAATCGCTGGGTCAGGAGGCGGGGGACTCCGACGCCGACGGTGGCCCAGCTCCCACCTCGCGGCCCCCGAGCTGACGAGCGCCCATAATCGGCGAGGACCGGTCGGCCGTCCGCCTCGCGTCCCGACGACGGAAACGGAAGAGTAGGACCCGTGGCTTCAGCCCCAGCGCAACGCGTCGGGCGTTATCTGGCCGGCCTGCTCGTGGTCGTGGTCGCGGCGTACGGCCTGCTGTTCTGGAAGGGTTACACCCCCAAGCTTGGCCTAGACCTGCGCGGCGGGGTGAGCGTGATCCTTACGCCGAAGGTGGAAGGGGGCGGCCGGGTCTCCAGCGCTCAGCTACAGCAGGCGGTCGACATCATCCGGCAACGGGTCAACGGCGTCGGCGTGGCCGAGGCCGAGGTGGTCACCCAGGGCCAGAACATCATCATCTCGGTGCCCGGCAAAGGGCGTGAGGTGGTGCAACAGCTCGGCAGCACCGCCCAGCTGCGCTTCCGCGAAGTGATCCAGGAGACGCCGACCGGCCCCGCTGTCGCGCCGTCTGCCGTCCCCGCGCCGGGTACGCCCGCGCCCACCGCACCGACGCCAGCGCCGTCGGGCGCCACGCCAGCGCCGTCGGGCGCCACGCCAGCGCCGTCGGGCGCCACGCCAAGCCCGCAGGGCCGCGCCCTGAGCGGTGCGTTGCTCGACACGGCTCCACCCGCGTCAACTGCCCCGGCCGCTCCCGACGTACCGACCCCGACGCCAGCCGCTGCGGCTCCCGCTACCCCGACGCCGGCCGACGCCAGCCCGCCGCCGCCGGGGGCAGCGACCGACCCGCTCGCCGGCGCTTTCGCCGCCCTGGACTGCTCCCAGCCGGCGAACCGGCAGGGCAACAGCAGCGTGGACAAGCCGACCGAAGAGATCGTGGCGTGCGACCGGGACGGCAAGGCCAAGTACCTGCTCGCGCCGGCGACCGTGGTCGGCACGGACGTCAAGGGCGCCACCGCTCGGCTGGACCCCGCCGGCACGAACCAATGGCAGGTTGGTGTCACCTTCACCGGTAGTGGGCAGAAGAAGTTCACCGACCTGACCGCCGCGACCGTCGGCAAGCAGGTGGCCATCGTGCTCGACGGCGTGGTCATCAGCGCCCCGGTGATCCAGAACACCATCCCGGGCGACGCTCAGATCACCGGCAACTTCAGCAAGGACGAGGCGCAGAACCTCGCTAACGTCTTGAAGTACGGCGCGCTGCCGCTGACCTTCACTACTTCCCAGGCCGAGGTGGTCTCGCCGACCCTGGGCACCGACCAACTGCACGCCGGCCTGCTCGCCGGCGGCATCGGGCTAGCGCTCGTGGTGCTCTACTCGCTGCTGTACTACCGCGGCCTCGGCCTGGTCACCATCGCCAGCCTGGCATTGGCCGGGGTGATCACCTACGCCGCGGTCGCGATTCTCGGCGCGCAGATCGGCTTCACCCTCACCCTGGCCGGTATCGCCGGTTTGATCGTTGCCATCGGGATCACGGCCGACTCGTTCGTCGTCTTCTTCGAACGGGTCAAGGACGAGGTTCGCGACGGCCGGACGCTGCGCAGCGCCGTCGACCGCGGCTGGGTGCGCGCCCGGCGGACCATCGTCTCGGCCGACTTCGTCTCTTTCCTGGCCGCGGCCTCGCTGTACTTTCTGTCCGTCGGAGCGGTGCGGGGCTTCGCCTTCACCCTGGGGTTGTCGACGATCATCGACCTGGCGCTGGTGTTCTTCTTCACCCATCCGTTGATGACTTTGCTCGCGCGCTCCCGGACGTTCTCGCGACCAGGGTTCACCGGCATGGGACGGTTGCCGGCCCCGGCGGTGCCGGTGCGCCGCCCCGGCCGGCCAGCAGCCCGTCGTGCGGTGACGACGAAAGGGTCCGGCCGATGACCCGGCTCGGCGATCTCGGCCACCGGCTTTACTCCGGCGACGTGTCCTACGACTTCATCGGTCGCCGGAAGATCTGGTACGCCGCGGCGCTGACGCTGATCGCCATCAGCTTCCTGGCGCTCATCCTGCGCGGCGGCTTCAACCTCGGGATCGAGTTCCGCGGTGGCGCGTCCTTCCAGTTCCCGGCGAACGGTCACTCCGTCTCCGAGGCTCGCGACGCCGCCCGGTCGGCCGGCGTGCAGGACGCGATCGTCACCACGGTCGGCCGAGACATCCGGGTGCAGACCGAGCCGTTGTCCGAGGCCCAGGTCGGCGTGGTGTCCAAGGCGCTGGCCACCCGGATCGGGGTGAGCGAGAACCAGCTCAACCCATCGACGGTCGGCGCGGCCTGGGGCAGCCAGATCACCAACAAGGCGGTTCGCGGTCTGGTCGCCTTTCTCGTACTCGTGATCTTCTACATCTCCTACCGGTTCGAGCCGCGGATGGCGGTCGCCGGGATCGTGGCGTTACTGCACGACCTGATCATCACGGCGGGCATCTATGCCGTGACCGGCTTCGAGGTCACCCCGGCGACGGTGATTGCTCTGCTGACGATCCTGGGTTACTCGCTCTACGACACGGTGGTGGTCTTCGACAAGGTGCAGGAGAACACCAAGGGCCTGGCCGGCGGCAGTCGGATGACCTACAGCCAGGCGGCCAACCGGGCGGTCAACCAGACGCTGGCCCGGTCGATCAACACCTCGGTGATCGCCCTGCTGCCGGTGGCCGGCCTGCTGTTCGTCGGCGCGGGCTTGCTGCACGCCAGCACGTTGAAGGACTTGTCGCTGGCGTTGTTCGTCGGCCTGGGGGCCGGGGCGTATTCCTCCATCTTCCTGGCCACGCCGCTGCTGGCCGATCTCAAGGAGCGCGAACCGCAGTACCGCGCGCTGGCGTCCAGGGTGGCCGCCCGGGAGCGGACCGGACGCGCGACCGGTGGCGGGGCGGTGGCGACCGGGCGAGCCGGCAAGGCCGGGTCGGTAGCCCCCCGGCAGCGCAGCGCCACCGCGGTCCTGGATTCGCCGGGTGGTGACTCCTCCGGGGGAGTCACCGGCAACCGGGACGGCGGCGGAGTCGACCCCGCCGAGGCGCCCGGCGGGGGAGTGCACCCGGCCGGAGGCGACGACGCTGCGGCCGACGACGCCCACGGCGCGGTCGGCGCCGGCGGGGCGAGCTCGGGGACGACGCCGGGCAGCGGTGGCGGTAGCCGGCCGGCCCGCCGCTCACAGCCGCAGCGCCGTGGCAAGGGTGGTCGCCCCAGCGGCAAGCGGCGACGATGACCGATCCCACGATGGAATCAACGACCGATCCCGCGACCGACTCGGTTTCGCACCACACCGCCAACACCGCCGCCGACACCGGGATGGTTGCCAACGGCCGGGGCCACAGCGCGAGTCGTGGCCGCGGACCACACGACCTCGGCGGACTACTCCGCGCCCGCATTCGCGACATCCCGGACTATCCCCAGGCCGGGATCGTTTTCAAAGACATCACGCCGTTGCTCGCCGACCACGTCGCCTTCGCGGGCGTGGTGGACGCTGTCGTCAACCACCACGGCCGAGGCACCGTCGACAAGGTGGTCGGGGTCGAGGCCCGCGGCTTCATCCTGGCGGCCCCGGTTGCCTACCACTTCGGGGCCGGCTTCGTACCGGTGCGCAAGAAGGGCAAACTGCCGGCGCCCACGTTCGAGGCGTCGTACCAACTCGAGTACGGCGAAGCGGTGCTGGAGGTGCACCGGGACGCCTTCGCCGGCGGGGACCGCGTGCTGATCGTGGACGACGTGCTCGCCACTGGCGGCACGGTGGCCGCCACCGCCGACCTGATCCGGCAGGCCGGCGGAGTCGTGGTCGGCTGCTCGGTGCTGCTTGAACTGGCGATCCTCGGCGCGCGCACGCGGCTGACCGACCTCGACGTGCACGCGCTGCTGCAGGTTTAGCCGGCCCGGAACGTTGGTGGTCGAGGGCCAACGGCTCAACCCGCCGCCACCGCGGATCGGCAAGCGCGGCCGGCCCAAGCTCGGCCCCGCCGCCGCGCTGCTGGCCCGGCTGGACCGTCACCGCGACGACGTGCTGCGCTTCACCAGCGACTTCCGGGTGCCCTTCGACAACAACCAGGCCGAGCGCGACGTGCGGATGGTCAAGCTGCAGCAGAAGATCTCCGGCGGTTGGCGGTCGGAGTCCGGTGCCCAGGCGTTCCTCGCGGTCCGCTCCCACCTGTCCACCGCCCGCAAGAACGGTCAGCACGCCCTCGTTGTGCTCCGCGACCTGTTCGCCGGCCCAGCCCTGGACCGCGCGGAGTACACCCGGCACGTCCTCGACGACGTCGTGGTCAACGGCCATCAGGGTGGGCAGCACCAGCGGGTCGACCAGCTCGTCCGCCGCCGCGGCCACCGCGCACAGGGCCACGGTCGGCAGCTCCTCGCCGCGGCGGCGCAGCAGCGGCCACAGCAGCTCCCGGTTCGCCTCCATCGCCGCATTCATCCGGCCGGCCCCCCATCTCGACTCGCGCCTGGCTCCCGGCCAAGCCAACCGCATCCGTCCGCGGCGACCCGCGTCGAGGAGGGGGGTCAATGGCGCAGCAAGGCCGGCCGGGACAAGTGGCTGAGCACTGCCAGTGGCAGCACCGCGGCGCCTGCCGGGACGCCGACCCTGAGCTGTCCTTCTATCCCGAGGGCGAGAGCGGGCCGGCGCGCGAGCGCCGGCAGCAGGCGGCTGCGGCCATCTGCGCGGGCTGTCGTTCGGGCGCAGTCCGGGCGTACGCGCTGGCGGCCGCCGAGCCCTATGGCGTCTGGGCGGGCTGCCCGAGAGCGCCCGCGATGCCATCTTGGGTCGGCCCGCCCGGGCGTCGTGACCGGACCAGCCAGCGGCGTTGGCCCGCCGGACCGGCTGGCTGTTGGTCTTCGACAACCGGTTCCGGTCAGCAGGCACCTCATCAGGCCCGCAGCGGCGTATCGCTCGGTGCCGATTCGTGCGATAGGATACTTCCGGCGCTAAGCTCGCCTGGATCTGTCCGGACCACGTGCTCCCTCGCCGCTCGTGGATCGACCGAAGGCAGCACTGAGTGCGATGACCGAACAAGTGGTCTGCCAGATCGCCTCTCTCCCGAGCACTCGTGTTGAGCTGGGTGCCGACGCACCCCCGGCGGTGCCCAGCGCCCATTGCCGGGCACTGATCCCGGCGGACTCCGTCGTCTACTCGGCCCCAGCCAAGCGGCTGGTGTCCGCGTCCGGCCCGGACTGCCACCGGCGGATGCCGCTGACCGCCTCGCCGTGGCGCCGCCGGAGTGCACTCAGGTCCGGTGCTCTTGGGATCTCCGCACCGTCAGGCCGCCGGCCGCAACGCGGTACCGGGGCGGCCATCGGCGTGGGCAGCATGATCCGGCCGCTGGCCGCTACTGGCGAGCGGCGACCTAGGAGCCGGCGTTCGATCGGGACGAACGTCGGGATCGGCCAAACGCTCGCCGCCGCCGGGCTGGCGCCGGTGATCGTCGACTGTGGCGCCGGGACCCGGGAGCTGCCTGCGACCTGCTGCGCTGGTCGCAGCTGTTGCCGCGTCCGCGCCCGCGCCCGCCGCTGGCGGACCGGGAGGCCACCGCGGGTGCGGTCCGGGACGGCCACTCCCCGGATGGCCCGCCAGTGGTCGTCGCGGCCCGCGGCGGACGTGCCCGGCCCCCGCCGGGTTCTGGCGACGCTGAGCAGCTTGGCCGCCGTGGCGATCGCCGCGGCGGCGGACACCACAGGTGCGCCGGTGGAGAGGAATCGAGGAGTCCGATGACCGACACGATGCCCGACACGATGACCGACACGACGATGACCGTGTCGGTGCCCGACACGGCGGTGCCCGACACGGTGCCCGACACGGCGGTGCCCGACACGATGACCGACACGGCGGTGCCCGACACGATGACCGACACGGCGATGACCGGCACGGTGACCGACACGATGACCGGCACGATGACCGGCACGATGACCGGCACGACGACCGACACGATGACCGGCACGATGACCGGCACGATGACCGGCACGATGACCGGCACGGTTGAGCACACGGGCACCACCACCGTTGAGGTGTTCTCCGTTGGCCGGCTCCGGGAGGTGCTCGACAGCCTGTCGGACGACACGGAGCTGAACCTCGGGGTGGTGGACCACCACCACTTCAACACCCTGCTCGGCACCATGTCGATCACTTCGGCGCGGGTGCTGACCAGCCCCGGCGTCGCCACGTTGATCCTGCACGTGCCGACCTTCTGAGGCCGGGACGTCTGCGAGAGTCGGGAGTCGGTCACACCTACAAGGCGATCAAGAGCGCCCGGGTGCCCCCGCCGAGACGGTGGCGGTCTTCGGGATCGGCGGGCTGGGGCACCTGGGGCTGTACTACGCCCGGATTGCCGGGCGTTCGTCATCGGTGTCGTACGTCGAGGAGCCCAAGCTCGAGATGGCAACCGAGCCTTCGGGGTCGGTGGAGAACTCGATGGTCTCGGACCGCCAGGGCCGCAGGTTCCACTTCCTCCAGACCTTGACGATCGTCACGTGCGACAGGCCGAGCTCGGCGGCCAGCGACCGGCTCGACCAGCGTGTCACCCCGAGCCCGACGGGCGGTGACCTCCAGCGTCCGGACGACGATCTGGGCATCGTCGATGACTGTTGCGGCTTGCGGCCAGGCTTGGGGCGGTCGTCCAGACCTGCCAAGCCCTCGGTGGCGTACCGACGCTTCCAAGCGATCACCCTCGGCTTGGACACCCCACGCGGCACACGATCTCCGCGCTCGAGTACCCCTCAGCTGCGAGTATCACGATCCGGTGCCCGCTGCGCCAAGCCTGCCTTCACCGAAGTCGGACGCGTCCAGAAGGTCAGGACCTCGGGGTCGTGGGCGGCACATTCACGGTCGACGGCGACGACATAGATCATTGTCCCAGAATACGGGCGCCCATCGCCCATCAAGCTATATCGCTACCGCGAACACCAGCGTCGCCGCTGTTAGGACAAGATGCGCGGCATGCGCGAAGTCGAGGTCACCCCCACTGCTGCCGGCCGGTTCGAAGCCGTCATCGGCGGCGACCGCTTCACC
>Ga0208587_1001091_pt1 | contig 14603 bp, 11 predicted proteins | sample NGESurdeep092012_7_FD_184472 | JGI IMG/M metagenome (GOLD analysis project Ga0208587, IMG submission 184472) | Arctic peat soil microbial communities from Barrow, Alaska - NGEE Surface sample 210 deep-092012 (SPAdes) | ecosystem: Environmental > Terrestrial > Soil > Wetlands > Peat ...
ATGTACAGACCACCCTGCATCTGTTCCTTCTCCTCGATCCGTTTGACCACGATGCGGTCATAGAGCGGACGAATCTTCATGGATTAACTACCTCCCACTTTCGGAAATTTTTGGGTATTTGATCTACGCGGGCACTCATGCGAAATTGCTGAGTTCCACAAGTATTATTAGCACACTTCATGGTAGAGTGACAAGATTTAGCCGTAAATATATAAAAACAATACAGTTAAAATACTTGACACTATCGCACTAAGATAATCTGCCGGGACGGATGGGTGGCTTGCCCAATCCCTCTACCGACTCGAAGATGCCCCTTTTCTTATCTTTACGCACTGAGTGCCACGGGAAGCACCGCCCATTCATCGCCACGTACACTCCCTCGCCCAGCGTCTGCACGAATGCCATGGCCGTGCCCAGGTTGAACAATCCATCCGAACTCCCAAAGGTGTAGGGCACCATGGCGCCGGTGATCACGACAGTTTTGCTCTTCAGTCCGGGGCCGAGCACGGCGGCCGTCTCCGCCATGGTGTCGGTGCCGTGGGTAATCACGATGCGCTTCTCGGGAACGGCCGCGCACCGCGCCAGGATGTGGCGGCGGCCGGCATCGGTCATCTGGAGGCTGTCGATCATCATGAGGGTTTCAATCTCCACCTCCAGCAGGCAGCGGCCGAGACGCAGCATGTCGCCGGTATGCGTGCTCTGGAAAAACAGTTCGCCGGTCAGTTCGTTGTATTCCTTGTCGAAGGTGCCGCCGGTGACGAGGATGCGGATGGGTTGCATGGTCGCGGGTTCCTCCAGCATAGCGCGCTGCTGGGGACTGACTAGACTGCCATGAATTTCCGGCGCTCTTTGCCGGAAATTCGCTGGCAGTCCTGTCTGTCCCCGGGTTTCTCCGCGCTATATTGGAGTCATCCCCATGCGAGGTATGCGCTGGCTCCTGCTGGTGGCAATAGCCGCGATCCTCGGCGGCGTGGTCTACCAATATCGGGCTCAAAAAAAACTACTGGCAGGGAATGTGCCGGCTGCTCCCCCGCCGCTTTCGACGGGACTGAGCGCCTCCGCCGAACACTGGCATTATCGCGATACAGACCTGAAAACCGGCCGCATCAGATCGGACATCGACGCCGAAGGCTTTCAACAGGTGAAGGACGCTTCCCGCGTGGATCTCAAGAACGTCGCCATGAAGATCTACGGGAAGGACGGCAAGACCTACGACATGGTGAAGAGCGCTGCTGCCGCCTTCAACACCGCGGAAAAAAGTCTCTATTCCCAGGGCGATGTCGAGATCACGCTCAATCTGCCGATCACCGGGCTGCCGGCCAGGCAACCGACCGTCATTAAGACTTCCGGCCTGACCTGCGACAGCAACACGGGACGCGTCGATACCGACCAGCCCTCCAGTTTCATCTTCGAAAAGGGCGACGGCAAAGCGACCGGCGCCACCTATGATCCGGCCAGCCACGAGCTGCTGATGAAACGCGACGTCGAGGTCCATTGGAATCCGCCGGGGCAGAACGCCAAGCCCATGAAGATCGAAGCTACTACGCTCGCCTATCACGAGACCACCAGCGAGATCTGGCTGAAACCGTGGGGCCGCATGACGCGCGAAAGCATGATCGTCGAAGGCAGCGACGTGGTGGTGAAACTGCAGGATAAGGTGATCCGCAACATCACGGCAGTCCGCGCCCACGGCAGCGACGACTATCCCAATCGCAAACTGCGCTACGCCGCCGACGAACTCGCCATGGATTTCGATGACGACGGCCTGGCGCAAAAGATCAACGGCAACCGGAATGCCAGCCTGGTATCGACCACGGACGCATCGGAGACCACGGTCACCGCCGACCGCGTCGACCTGAATTTCCAGCCGGATGGCCGGGAGAGTGTGCTGACCCGGGTGGCGGCCACCGGCAACGGCGTGGTGACCTCGAAACCGCTGGCGGTTGCGGGACGTCAGTTAAGCGAAACCCACGTGCTGCGCAGCCAGACGCTGGAGATGAAGATGCGGCCCGGCGGACGCGAAATGGAATCTGTGGTCACCAAAGCGCCCGGCACGCTGGAATTCCTGCCCAACCTGCCGGCGCAGCACCATCGTCTGCTGGACGGCAAGGATTTCGTGATCGCCTACGGCCCGCAGAATCGCGTGGACAACTTCCGCGCCACCAACGTGAAGACCCTTACCGACCCCACGGCGGAGGAACGCAAGCGCAATCGTGTGGCCAGCACGACCACCAGCCGCGATCTGGAAGCGCGCTTCGACCCCAAGACCAACCGCATGTCGACCATGCAGCAATCCGGCGATTTCGCCTACGAGGAAGGCGACCGCAAGGCGCGCGCCGCCAAAGCCACCATGGATGCCGACCAGAACCTGATCGTGCTCGACACCGCCGCGCGCATGTGGGACGCCACCGGATCGACGGCGGCGGACCACATCCGGCTGGATCAGCGCACCGGCGATTTCCTCGCCGAAGGCAACGTCACCTCCAGCCGGCTGCCCGATAAGGACCAGAAAAAGAACTCCGAAATGCTCTCCGGCGACGACCCTTTGCAGGCCACGGCGCGCAAGATGGACTCGCGCAATCGCAACCGCCTGATTCACTATGAAGGCGCGGTCCACATGTGGCAGGGGGCCAACCGTATACAGGCCGACGTGGTGGACGTGGACCGCGACCAGGATCCCCAGAAGCGCACGCTGGTGGCCGATGGGCACGTGGTGACGAATCTGTGGGAAGAGGCTCAGGATGACAAAAACAGGGACGATAAAAAGAAGAAGGCCGCCACTCCCGTGCTGACCGAAGTGCACGCCGGGCACATGGTCTACACCGAAGCCAGCCGTCTGACGCACTACACCGGCGGCGTCCAACTGAGCCGTCCGGGACTGCAAGTGAAGGGTCAGGAACTGCGCGCGTTCCTGGGCGAAGCTGGCGCCGATTCGCGCCTCGAGAAGGCCTACGCCGATGGCGCAGTGGAAATCTTCTCCACCGGGAAGGACCGCACCCGCACCGGCACCGGCGAGCACGCCGAGTACTACACCGCGGACCAGAAGGTCATCCTGCGCGGCGCCTGGGTCCGCATGGTGGAGAAGATCTTCACCAATCCGCGGCCCAATACCACGGAAGGCAAGGAAGCCATCTACTTCGCCAACGATGATAGGCTGTTGATGACGGGCGAGCCCGACAAGCCCGGTAACAGCCGCATCAACCGGAAGAAGGGAAAATAGGGCCTCGCGTCCCACCGCATGAGCAAACTCGAAACCCGGCAAATCTCCAAGACCTATCGCGGCCGCCGCGTGGTGGACGACGTCACGGTTTTCGTCCAGCAGGGCGAAGTGGTGGGGTTGCTCGGCCCTAACGGCGCGGGCAAGACCACGTCGTTCTACATGATCGTCGGCCTGATCAGTCCCGATTCCGGGCGCATCCTGGTGGACGATAAGGACATCACCGATCTGCCGATGTACCAGCGCGCGCGCCGCGGCATCAGCTATCTGCCGCAGGAGGCCAGCATTTTCCGCAAGCTGACGGTGGAAGAAAACCTGATGGCGATTCTGGAAACGCTGCCCCTGCGTGCGCGGGAGCGCCGCGAAACCATGGAGCGCCTGCTCGACCAGTTGGGCCTCGAAACCGTGCGCCGCAGCCGCGGCTACATGCTCTCCGGCGGCGAGCGGCGGCGCGTGGAAATCGCCCGCTCGCTGGTCATCAATCCGAGCTTTCTGCTGTTGGACGAGCCGTTCAGCGGCATCGACCCGATTCAGGTACTGGAGTTGCAGCGCATCATCTTCGATCTCAAGCGCTCTGGCATCGGGATCCTGGTCACCGACCACAACGTGAGCGAGACGCTGGCGGTCACGGATCGCGCCTACATCATCAACGAAGGGCGCATTTTTCGCGCCGGAAGTCCGGAAGCCCTCGCGCGCGACCCCGAGGTGCGGCGGGTGTATTTGGGCGAATCCTTCACACTTCGCGTGTGATACTGGAAACCAGGGGACCCCGGTACCCGTAACCAACATCATGAAACCACTGTGCCTGTTGTTTCTCTCGGCCGCGGCAGCGTTTTGCCAGCCATTTTCCTTCGGCGTCAAGGGTGGCATGCCCATGACGGACTTTCTGGCCGTGGCGCGCACGCAGAATATCAATTCCAGCACGACCACCAATCGATATATTGTGGGCGTGACCGCGGAACTTCGGCTGCCCTTCGGGCTCGGCGTGGAGGCCGACGTTCTCTACCGGCACTTCCGCTACAGTTCGAGCGGCGGCATCGGCAGCATCACCTCCAACTTCACCAGCATGGACACAACCGCCGGCGCGTGGGAGTTCCCGATTCTCGCCAAGTATCGCTTCGGGGGGAAGATCGTCCACCCGTTCGTCGCTGCCGGCGTGGCGTGGGACAAGCTGAGCGGCCTGACGCAGACAGTCAAAAGCGTGGTGGCCAGTGTCACGAACTCCACCACCACGTCGAGCCCGGCCGAGTTGAACAATGACACGACGCGCGGCTTCGTGATGGGCGGGGGGGTGGACGTGAAAGTGCTGGTGATCCACATCACGCCGGAAGTGCGGTTTACTCGTTGGGGCGCCAAGCACTTCATCGACCCGATCGGCTTGCTGAACAGTAAGCAGAATCAAGCCGAATTCCTGCTGGGCATCACGTTCTAGGTGGCATAAGGCTTCGCCTTGTGCAGGCGAGCGCCAACTCGCCTATAACCCGAAGGCGCTGGACCACCGGTAATCCTCGGGTCGCTGCACCACTCCCGCACTCACGGGGTTCTCTTCTATATAGGCGATGATCCTCTCCGATTGCCGCAGATCGCGCGACCAGTGATCGTACGACTCGTGCTGCCAGAACTGCCCCGAGCGCTGCAAAATGCGATTCGCCTCGCGAGCTGTAAAAGCGCGCACGGAGCGATTGATGCTCGCCAACGGCACGTGTGGATCGACGAAAACGGGCACGTGGTTGGACATGATGACCCAGGCGCGGAGATCATAGAGCTTGAGCACCGCATCCGCGTGATGCAGCGCCGCTGCCACACAGCCTGCTACCCGGTCGTCTTTCAGCCACGTGGGACCGGACTGCGCTTTGTCTAAGATACGATCCTGACGGACGAATTCACGCGCCGGATTGGGGTCACGGTGCGACTCGAAATATTCCTTGGGTAGCGACCCGTGCAGGCGCCAGGTCAGGAATATGGCGGCGCCCTCGGGTTGCCAGTGAGGGAGCGCACGTTCGTAGTAGGTCATTGTTGCAGGCGACGGGCGAGCTGCGCTCGCCTGCACAAGGCAGAGCCTTATGCCACAACATCTGTGCTTTAGATCTCTCTATATTCTCCTGTTTCTATTTCTTCACGTTCCAGCCGTCCACTTCCACGACACTCTTTGCCTGTAGGGGTTGATACGTCGCGGTGACCTGGCGCGTCTGGCCGGGGAGCAGCGGGAAATAGTTATCTTCCCATAGGACTGGAAGCACCTCTTCTCCGTCCTTGTCCTTCTTCACTTTGAGGTATACCGCGAAAGCCAGCGACTTACTGGGATTGGTCACGGTGACGGTGGTCGAGTGGTCCGTCGATCTCGACGCCACCTTCAACGTTACGGGCGGCAGCGTTTCGAGCGCCGTGTAATCGGCAAAGGTCTTGGTAGGCGTCGTGTACCAGGTGCCTTTGTCCCACTGCAAGGTTTCCGGGGTGGTGGAGAACCAGTAGAAGTTCTCGCTGACGGTGTCGTCGGAGGGGTCTTCCAGCTTCAGGCTGAGAAACCACGTCCCGCTCAGGCCCACGATCTCGGGCAGGGTGAAGACGCGCGTGCTGCTGTCGGGTTCGGCATTCACCTTCGCCTCGCGCGAAAACTTGACGCTCATATCCAGGTTGTACGCCGTGGCGACCACTTTCATATTCGCGAAGGGCTGATAGAACGAGTTGACCACCACGATGGAGCGGTCGTCGTAGGAATACTGCACGTGCAGCGGCTCGCAGGCTTTCTTAACCCCGAAGTAAGAGCCGCCGGGGCGCAGGTACCAATCGTAGAGGTGCCAGATCATACCGGGCCAGGCGTTATTCAGCATCCATTGGATGACACCCGTGGACGTGTACTTATTGCGGCCGAAGGCCTCGAACATGGCGCGATGGCCTTCGTAGGCCATCACCTGCGCCTTGCGCGCGTACTCCTCGGCGGATTTCGCCGGCCCGTAGCGCTTAGTCAGCGCCTCGGTGAAGACGCCGATGTTCTTGAACTGGCCGCCGCCCGCGTGATAGTCCCAGTCGGAATTGATGGGCCACAACTTGTCCGCGGGCAGCATGCGGCGCAGGCTTTCGATGGGCGGCGGCGCGGGACCCGGGCTGGTCTCCGTATTGAAACCGTGCGCCCCGCCTGCCTTGGTATCGAGCAGCCAGTAGGACGGCGCGACGTATTCATAGGGACCAGTCATCTTGACGCCGGTATCGCCGGCCGGAGTCTTCTTGGCGGTGGCGGAAGATTGATACGGGTTGGGCCACTCCACGTCTTTGATCACGTCGAGATAGAGTTGCTCGATCTTGGGCGGCGGAGGATTGTCGCTGCCGTAGAGCCAGTCGAACACCGAGGGGTGGCGCGCCAGGCGGCGCAGTTGATCGCGCAGGCTCTCGGCGGCCACCACCTCGTCTTCCTTATCCCACTGCGCCCACTTCTCCCAGTGATCGCAGCAGCACCAGCCGGCCAGCACCAGGATGCCCATGCGGTCGCAGAGTTCCAGGAAGTGGTCGTCCTCCAATTTGCCCTCGAAGCGCACCGCGTTGAGGTTCATGTCGCGGACGTAGCGCAGCTCGGCCTCCTGGCGTTCCTCCGAAGAGCGCAGCAGCATATCGAAGGTGTAACCCGCGCCGCGGATCAGGATGTTCTTGCCGTTGATGTGGAACAGGCGATGGCCCTTGGCGTCGAGTTCGCTGGTGACTTCGCGAATGCCGAACTCGGTGTGGCTGGCGTCGCTGGTCTTGCCGCCCGTCTCGAAAGCAAGGTCGAGCGGGTAGAGGCTCTGCGCGCCCACCAGCGCCGGCCACCACAGGCGCGGGCTCGGGACCTTGAGCGGTGCGAAGTGGATCACCTTGGTTTCGTGCGCGGCCAATTTCACGGGCTGCGAGAACTCCATCTTTTCGATTCTGCCCTTGAGCACGCCCTCGATGGGTTGCGCGGAGGCGTTCTTCACTTCGGCGCGTACGTTGAGTTGGGCGCCGAGTTGCAGACCGCCGGTCAGGTGCGTGGTCACCACGGGATAGCGTATGGCGACGGGCCCCGTGGCGGCGATCGAGACGTCGCGCCACAGTCCCATGCCCTTGTCCGGCGGCAACGGGTTCCAATCGACGAAGGTGATGGCGAGGTCGCCGGGCTCGGGCGGGAAGATCTCGATGGCGAGCGCGTTGCTGTCGCCGGGTTTGGCGGCGGCGGTGACGTCGAATTCAAAGAGACGCCAGGCCCCGGCGAGTTTGTCCGAAGCCGCGATCTGCTTGCCGTTCAGCCAGACGTTGGCGCGGAAGTTGATACCGTCGAAACCCAGCCACAGCGTCTTGCCCCGATACTCCGCGGGCAGTTTGAACTCGGTGCGGAACCACCACGATTTGCGGAAGGGGCTGTCGGCCGGCATAGGCGCGTTGGAGAAGTTGAATCCGATGGGGTAGCTGACGCCCGGCGCGGAGCGCAGGTTGGCGCCGAAGTACGGGTCGGGATAGACGCGCGCCGCCACCAGCGCGCTGAACACCGTGGATGGCAGGGTGGCGGGATGCCAGGCGCGCGGTGGGCGGAATCCGGTCACGGAGAGAGCGGCGCCGTTCTCGCGCACGTCGGCCGAGGACTGGATCGCCCAGTTCTGCCGCAGCAGCATTTTCGATTCCGGAGCGGCGAACGCCACGTGGGTAAGCAGAGCGGCGAGGAAGAAGGACCAGCAGCGCATACGAAGATTTCCTCCGCGAAAGAGAATTCCAGTGTAGTGGAATGTGGGACAGACCATCGCCTTTTGTGGTCTGTCATGCCTCGCGAGAGCAGAGAAGGTTGACAGACGACACAAACCGATCGTCTGTCCCACAATTTCCTCCACAAAATAACTTCCAGTGTAGTGGAATGCGCGCCTCGCGGGTCTTTGAGTTGAAGCGTCCTGGCTCGATCTCTCAATGGACTTCAGACGCTATTACTCCCTACTTATTTTGCCTGTCACTGCGCTGTTCGCCCTGTTATGGGCCGTCGCGCGGGCCTGCGTGCAGTCGATCACCATCGACGAGGCCGATACCTACCTTGTCTGGGTGGCGCGCCACGACCCGTCGCAATGGGAGGCTGCGTCCAACAATCACGTGCTGAATTCGCTGTTGATGCGGCTGTTCACCTCGGTCTTCGGGGTGAGCCATCTGTCCGTGCGGGCTCCCGCGCTACTGGGCGCGGCGCTCTACATTTTTGCGGCGTACCTGCTCTGCCGGAAGCTGACGCCGGGACTCCGTGTGCAATGGCCGGTGTTTGTCTGCCTGGTTTACAATCCGTTCGTCTTCGACTATTTGGTGGCCGCGCGCGGATACGCTCTGGCGCTCGGATTTCTGATGGGCTCGCTCGCCATCGCGGCGTACACGCGCCTCGATGTGGCGGCGTGTGCCCTGTGCTCGGTCTGCGCGGCGCTTTCCTTCGCCGCCAACTTTTCGTTCGCATTCGTCAATGCGTTTGCGATGCTGGCGATTTTGACCTGGGCCTGCGCCCGCACGCAGGCGACCCAGACACGCGTCCGGTTCCTGGGCGCGTGCGTGCTGCCGGGACTGCTCGTGTCGGTTTTTCTGAGCCTCCCGGCAGTGCTTCACTGGCCCAAAGGCCAACTGGAATACGGAGCGCACTCGCTGCGCGAAATGTTCGCGACCGTCGCGCAGGCGTCCCTGTACCGGCTGAATCCACAGATCGTGAATCCGATGCTCTACCAGTTGCTGGAGCATACGAAGCCGTTCCTTTTGCCGGCGCTTCTGGTGCTGGCTGTGTGGCAATGGATACGGTGGCGGCCGGCCATCTCCGGAGCGCTGCTTGGCATCCTGGCGGCAACCGTCGGCGCACACTGGCTGCTGCTGAAAGTGTTCCACGTGTCGCTGCCCATGGACCGGACGGCCATCTGGATCGTGCCTCTGTGTGTGCTGGCGATCGGCGCCGCCGCGGCCAACCGGCGCGCGCTCACCGTAATGCTGTACGTGATGAGCTTCTATTTCGTGTTCTGCCTGCGGCTCAACTATTTCAAGGAGTGGGATTGGGACGCCGACGTGAATAAGATTTACCCGGTGCTGGCCTGGTACAACCACACGTACGGCGTGCGCGATGTGGCGAGCAATTGGATGTACGGCTCGTCGTTGAACTTCTACCGCGTGCAATCCGGCCGCGAGTCGTTTGGGGAAATCGAGAGCCCAATCCAACTCCCCACCGATCGTTCCCTCTACATTCTGTGCTACCCCTTCGACGAGGACTTCATCCGGCAGCAGCACCTGCGCGTGGTCTACCATGCCCCGAATACGGAGACGGTGGTCGCGGTGCGGCCGGAAGCGGAAGCGGAATGGGGCGGAATGGGGCGGGCCGCCAAGGCAGCGATTTCGATAAACTAAGGCTTACATGAAACCATTCAGCCTTGTTTGCCTGCTCGCCGCGGCGGCCCTGACACCGGCCGTTGCCCAGAAAGCCGATCCGTTGACCGGGCGATGGGACCTTGTGGTCACGCCCAAAGCCGCCAACGTCAAAGCCTATCCCGACTGGATGGAGGTCGGCTTGAAGGACGGCGCGCCAGCGGTCCGCATCCAGCCGCGTTCCGGCAGCGCGTTCTATGCCAAGCAGTTCAAGGTGGAGGGTACCCACCTCAGCTTGCAGTGGGACAACGCCTCCATCACCTGGGATCTCGACCTCAAAGGCGGCAAACTCGCCGGCGTCGAAAAGCGCGGCGCCAGCGTGTTCGGGGATCTCGCCGGCGTGCGCGCGCCGCTGCTCAAGCGCGATCCGCCGAAGGCGTGGACCGCCGCCGAGCCGATCTTCAACGGCAAGGATCTCACCGGATGGGAACCCACCGACCCGGCTCTGGCCAATCACTGGACGGTGAAGGACGGCGAGCTGGTCAACGAATCCAAGGGCGCCAACCTGAAAACCACGCGCAAGTTCGACGATTTCAAACTGCACATCGAATTCAACTGCCCCGATGACGGCAATAGCGGCATCTATCTGCGCGGCCGCTACGAAGTCCAGGTGGAGTACGAGAAGGTGGACGCCAACGACAAGTTTCACAGCATCGGGAGTGTCTACAGCATGCTCTCGCCGGCGGTGGAGTTGCCGCGCACGCCGGGCAAGTGGGAAAGCTTCGACATCACTTTGGGGGGCCGTTGGCTGACGGTGGTTCGCAACGGCGTCAAGACTATCGATAACCAGGAGATCGCCGGCATCACGGGCGGCGCGCTCGATTCCAACGAAGGCGAACCCGGCCCGTTCTACATACAGGGCGATCACACCGGCGGCATGAAGTACCGCAACATCACCATCCAGGTCCCCAAGAAATAGCCAGGTGGCGTCCGTCAAGAGAAGCGAAATCGAGCGCACGGAGCGGCAGAGCGCATCGCTGCAGCGCGAACTGCGGCTGCCGGACCTGGTGCTGCTTCAGGTGCTGCTCATCGTGGGGCTGCCGTGGATCGGCTATGCCGCGAAGCTCGGCGGGTCGCACGTCGTGCTGTGGATGGCGGCCATCGCGCTATTCTACTTCCCGCTGGCCGGCACGGTGATCTATCTGAGCCGCCGGCTGCCGCTCGAAGGCGGCATTTATCAGTGGGCCAAGATCGGGCTCTCGCCGTTCGCCGGGTTTCAATCGGCGTGGAACTACTCGTTCTTCCTGATCCTGATGTACGCCACCAGCGGGTCGCTGGTGGCCAACAGCCTGTCGTACCTGCTGGGGCCGGACGCCGCGTGGATGACCAGCCACAAGCCGCTGATCCTGGGGTTGAACGTCGCCTTCTTCGCCATCGTGTTCTGGGTCAACGTGCGCGGTCTGCACCTGGCGCGCTGGATCACTTCCACCGGCGGGGCCCTGGTGATCGCGCTCTACGCGCTGATTATCGGCCTCTTGGCGTTGCGCCTGTGGCGCGGCGAGCCGCTGGCGCAGCCCACCGTGACGCTGGCCTTTCCCGCCCTGACCCTGATGACCGTGAACCTGTTCAGCAAGATCGCCTTCAACGCGCTGAGCGGCTTCGAGCAGGTGGCCATCTTCGCCGGCGAGTGCCACACGCCGGAGCGCAACATCGCGCGCTCGGTGTGGATCGCCGGGCCGGGCATCGCGCTGCTCTACATACTGGGGACGTGCGCCATGCTGGCCTACACGCCCAAGGACAAGATCGATTTGATCGCGCCCATCGCGCAGATCCTGGGGGCGTCGCTGCACGCTTCCCGCGCCGTGGCGGTGCTCAGCGGCGCGGCCATCCTGGCGCTGCTGTTTGCCTACTTCACGCAGACCGTGGCGTGCGTGGCGCAGGTCTCGCGCTTGCCCATGGTGGCGGGGTGGGACGGCCTGCTTCCGGGGTGGTTCAGCCAGTTGCATCCGCGCTTCAAGACGCCGGTGCGGAGTTTGCTGATGGTGGTGGCGGCGTGCGTCCTGTTCGGCGCCGCCAGCCTGGTGCAGGTGGGCGAGCAGGAGGCGACGCAACTCCTGGTGGGCGCGGGCATGGCGTGCTCGGGGATATACTACCTGACGATGTTCGCCGTGGTGCTGTGGGGCCGTCTGGACGGGGAGCATGCGCCGCTGTGGCTCAAGATTGGCGCCTGCTCGGCCGCGGGCGTCACGGTTCTCTCGGTAGTGTTGCAGGTGGTGCCGATTCTGGATGTGGCACAGCCCGGCATCTTCGCCGCCAAGGTGGGCGGCGGCGTGCTCCTGATCAACGCGGCGGGAATCTGGGTATACCGGCGCCCCAATCAGAGCCGGGCCCAGAGGGCACCCCGTTAGGGAGCGGTTGCTGGCGTAGCGTGCATCCGAGCGCAGTTCGGACGTGACGGCTGGTATAATGAAATTTGAGAGGGTTTGTGTCTCTACGCACGTATCTCCGTCTTTTTACCCACACCCAGATGATGCCGATCCTGGAAAGCGGCGAGGAAACCACCCTCGTCGGCGGACAGGCCGTCATGGAAGGTGTCATGATGCGGGCTCCCCACAGCTACTGCGTGGCGGTTCGTAAAGCCAACGGGGACATTGTGACCGAGCAGATGCCGCTCCCCAGGATGGCCGACAAGCACAAGATCTTCAAATACCCCATTTTCCGCGGCGTCGGCACGCTGGCCCAGGCGATGTCGCTCGGCATGAAGGCGCTCAAGTTCTCGGCGGACGTTTCGCTGGAAGAAATCCAGAAGGACGAGAAGAAAAAGAAAAAGAGCGCGAAGGAACTGCCGGGCTGGGTACTTACCGCCAACCTGGTCCTCTCGGTCGCCCTGTTCATTTTCATGTACAAGTTCATTCCCTTGTACATCGCCACCTGGCTGAAGGGCATTTATCCGGCGCTGGGCGGGCGCATCCCGTTCAACCTGACCGATGGCCTGATCCGCATGCTGATTTTCATCCTGTTCATGTTCGCCCTGTCCCTGATGAAGGATATCCACCGCGTCTTTGAGTTTCACGGCGCGGAACATAAGGTGGTCTTCAATTTCGAGTCCGGCCAGCCGGTGACCGTGGCCAATGCGCAGAAGTTCAGCACCTTCCATCCGCGCTGCGGCACCAGCTTCCTGTTCGTGGTCCTCATCGTCTCCATCTTGTTCTACACGCTCATTCCGTTCGACGGCTTTCTGGCCAAACTCCTGTGCCGCATCGCGCTGTTGCCGCTGATTGCGGGCGTCAGTTACGAACTGATCCGCTTCGCCGCCAAGCGGCGTGGCTCGGTGCTGTCCACGCTGACGGCTCCCGGGCTGTGGCTGCAGCGCATCACAACCAAACCGCCGGCCGACGACCAGACGGCGGTTGCCGTCCGCGCGCTAGAGGGCGCCATGGCGCTCGAAGAGCAGCAGGGCGGCCAACTGGTCATCGCATAAATTCCCCATGCATCTTGCTTCGAAGCTCGATCAGCTCGAGAAACGTTTTGACGAGCTCACCCAACAAATGGCCGATCCGGCCATCATTAGCGACGCGGATCAATACCGCAAGATCACCAAGGCGCAGAGCGAGATCTCCGATATCGTGGCCAAGTACCGCGAATGGAAGAAGGTCGAAGACAGCCTGTCCCAGGCGCGCCCCATGCTGCAGGAGCCGGATCCCGAGCTGAAGTCCATGGCCGAGATGGAAATCGCGGAACTCGAGCCCGAGAAACTGCGCGTCGAGGAAGAACTCAAGGTCCTGCTGCTGCCCAAGGACCCCAACGACGATAAGAACGTCGTCCTCGAAATTCGCGCCGGCACCGGCGGCGATGAGGCCACGCTGTTCGCCGCCGAAATCTTCCGCATGTACTCGCGCTACGCGGAGACCCAGGGCTGGAAGATGGAAGTCACCTCCGCCAGCGAGTCGAGCGTCGGCGGCCTCAAGGAAGTGATCGCGCTGGTCACCGGCACTAAGGTCTACGCCAAATTGAAGTACGAAAGCGGCGTGCACCGCGTACAGCGCGTGCCCGTGACGGAGCAGCAGGGCCGCGTGCACACCTCCGCCATCACCGTGGCGATTCTGCCCGAAGCCGACGAAGTCGAGGTCAAAATCGAGGCCAAGGACATCCGCATCGATACCTTCTGTTCCTCCGGCCCCGGCGGTCAAAGCGTCAACACCACGTATTCGGCCGTGCGCATCACCCACCTGCTCACCGGTCTGGTGGTTTCCTGCCAGGACGAAAAATCGCAGATCAAGAATCGCGCCAAGGCCGAGCGCGTGCTGCGTTCGCGGCTCTACGAGCTGGAGTTGGAAAAGCAGCAGGCTGCCTTGGGCGCCGAGCGCAAGAGCATGGTGGGTTCGGGCGACCGCAGCGAGAAAATCCGCACCTACAACTTCCCGCAAAATCGCGTGAGCGATCACCGCATCGGCCTGACGCTCCATCAGCTCGATTTCGTGATGGAGGGCAAAATGGATGCCATCTTCGACGCGCTGATCGCGCATTACCAGGGCGAAAAAATGAAGCAGCAGGCGGAACAGGGGCCGGTCGTCTAACCGCGCTATGACGGTGCACACCGGGTTGCGGCAGGGCGCGCGCATCCTGGAGGATGCCGGAATCGCCGTGCCGCGGCTGACCGCGGAAGTGCTGCTCTCTCACGCCATGCGCGTGGAGCGCGTCTACTGCTTCGCCCATCCCGAGCAGGAACTGCGCGAGGTGGAATGGCTGCACTACGGCCGCTACCTGCACGAAAGGCTCGGCGGCAAGCCCACCCAGTACATCACCCAACATCAGGAATTCTACAGCCGCGATTTCCGCGTGACGCCGGACGTGCTGATCCCGCGGCCGGAGACCGAGCACGTGGTGGAAGTCGCGCTGGAACTGGCGCGCGGCGCGCGGCGCGTGCTCGATATCGGCACCGGCTCTGGCGCCTTGGCGGTCACGCTGCGCCTGGAAATGGGCGCGGAAACATGGGCGACGGAAATCTCGGCCGCCGCCGCCCTGGTGGCTGCGGGGAACGCCGCACGCTTGGGCGCGCCCGTGCACTTCGTGG
>Ga0208587_1001095_pt1 | contig 14561 bp, 10 predicted proteins | sample NGESurdeep092012_7_FD_184472 | JGI IMG/M metagenome (GOLD analysis project Ga0208587, IMG submission 184472) | Arctic peat soil microbial communities from Barrow, Alaska - NGEE Surface sample 210 deep-092012 (SPAdes) | ecosystem: Environmental > Terrestrial > Soil > Wetlands > Peat ...
CGTAACAACATACGATTAAAGAGTAGGAGCGCAGCTGATTCAGTGTTAGCCCCAGAGAAAAAAGCCGCTGTGATTGACCAACACCGCACTCACGCGACCGACACCGGTTCGCCCGAGGTGCAGATCGCGATCCTGAGTACACGGATTGGTGAATTGACGGAGCATTTTAAGACGCATAAGAAAGACCATGCCTCCCGGCGCGGTCTTCTCATGATGGTGAGCCGGCGTCGTGGCCTGCTCGATTACCTCAGAAAGTCGGATACCGAACGGTATAAGACTGTCATTCAGAAGCTCGGCATCCGAAAGTAACGAAGCCCGCGGTTTGCCAGCCACTGAACAACAACGTTTCTGGCGTATTGTGCGTCGATACATGCCTCAATCTGCGCGGATCCTCGCGGCGCTTCGGCGTCCCAGCGGGTTCGTCCGGTTTCTCTTGGCGGATGAGTTTTCCACTCCATCTCCCGTCGTAGTTACAACCACGTCTTGCGCGCGGTATCAAGAGCGCGAGCCGAGGCGTATCCGCATTCCACAACGGCGGCGAACAAGGGCCCCTATCGGTTGCGTTCGGAACGGAAGGAACTTAAGAAATGAAACATGAAGTTACGGTCGAGCTGCACGGCGGCAAGTCCATTCACTTTGAAACCGGAAAATTAGCCAAGCAGGCCCACGGTTCCTGCATTGTGCGCATCGGCGACAACGTTGTTCTCGCCACCGCCTGCGCCAACCCTGACCCCCGTGAGGGCATTGACTTCTTCCCCCTCACCGTCGATTACCGCGAGTACACTTATGCTGCCGGACGCATTCCCGGCGGCTTTATCAAGCGCGAAGGGCGGCCCAGCGAGCGCGAAATTCTGACCAGCCGCCAGATCGACCGGCCCATCCGGCCGTTGTTCCCCGAAGGATTCCGCTGCGAAACCCAGGTCATCGCCATGGTCCTCTCGGCAGACAAGGAGAACGATCCCGATGTCGCTGGCATCAACGGTGCGTCGGTCGCGCTGAGCGTCTCCGACATTCCATTTCACGGCCCCATCGGCGCGGTTCGTGTCGGCCAGGCAGACGGAAATTTCGTTATCAATCCCACCTATGACGAACAGCGTTCTGGGAAGTTGAACCTGATGGTCGTTGGCACCGCTGACGGCATCGTCATGATCGAGTCGGGCGCGAAGGAGGTTTCAGAAGAAACCGTAGTGCAGGGCATCGAGTTCGGCCATGAGCAGATCAAGAAAATCTGCGCTGCGATCAGCGACTTGGCGAAAAAAGTTGGTAAGGCGAAGCGGACTGTCGAGCCTGTCGTGACTGACGAGGCCTATCTTGGCGAGCTTCGTTCTAAGTTTGGCGATCGCCTGCTGGATGCGGTCAACACCGAGAAGCATCCCAAGAATGAGAGCTACACGCTCATCAAGCAGCTCAAAGACGAAATCAAGAGCGCCATCCCCGAAGAGGACCTAGCTGGCCGCAAGAAGGCCGCCAAGTACTTCGATCTCCTGCGCGAGCAGATTTTCCGTGAGCAGGTCATCAAAGATCGCCGCCGTCCGGATGGACGCAAGTTCGACCAGATTCGCGATATCTGGATTGAAGTTGGAGTGCTGCCTCGCACTCACGGCTCGTCAATCTTTACCCGTGGTGAGACCCAGGCACTGGTCACCACCACGCTCGGCACTGGCGAAGACATGCAGCGCTTGGAAGCTTTCGAAGGCGAAGCCAAGAAGCGGTTCATGTTGCATTACAACTTCCCGCCCTTCTCGGTCGGCGAAGTCGCATTCCTGCGCGGAGCGGGCCGCCGCGAAATTGGACATGGAGCATTGGCCGAACGCGCTCTTTTGGGCGTGCTGCCGTCACAAGAAGATTGGCCGTACGCCATGCGCGTGGTCTCCGACATTTTGGAGTCGAACGGATCGTCGTCGATGGCGACGGTCTGCGGCGCTTCGCTCAGCATGATGGACGCTGGCGTTCCGCTGAAGGCCTCGGTCGCCGGAGTCGCTATGGGCTTGGTGAAGGAAGACGCGGATTACGTCATCCTCACCGACATCGCCGGTGCCGAAGATCATTACGGCGACATGGACTTCAAGGTGGCCGGCACTCGCGATGGAATCACTGCGCTGCAGATGGACATCAAGGTGATGGGCATCACGCCGCAGATCATGCGCGAGGCGCTGGAGCAGGCCCGCCACGGACGCTTGTTCATCCTCGACAAGATGAACGAAGTGATCGGCGAACCGCGCACCAAGATCAGCGACTTTGCGCCGCGCTTCTATACTTTGCAGATTCCGACGGACAAGATCCGCGACCTCATTGGGCCGGGCGGCAAGGTGATTCGCGGAATCATCGAACAGACCGGCGTGAAGATCGACGTGGAAGATACCGGCAAGGTGAATGTTTCGTCCAGCGATCAAGTGGCGGCTGCCAAGGCCCTGCAGATGATTGGCGACATCACCGCAACCGCTGAGGTGGGCAAGACCTACCTCGGCAAGGTTACGCGCCTGGCCGACTTCGGAGCGTTTGTCGAGATTCTGCCGGGTACCGATGGGCTGCTGCACATCAGCGAAGTCGCCGAGCACCGCATCAACGATGTTCGCGACGAACTGAAAGAAGGCGACCAGGTACTGGTGAAAGTCCTGGCCGTGGAAGGCAACCGCATCAGGCTATCGCGCAAGGCCATCCTGAAAGAGCAGCGCGCCAAAATGGCGCCCGAGGGCGGCGAGGCTGCGCCCGAGGGAGCAGGCGCGGTGACCTTCGAGGGTGGGCACGAAAAGGCAGACGAGCCGAGTTCCGATCAGAATTTCAATCGCGACGGTGAACGTCGGGAGCACGCGGGCAGCCGGCCTGACGGTGGTCATCATGGCGGTGGCGGCGGTCGCGGAGGCCGTGGCGGACCGGGTGGCGGACGCGGCGGAGATCGCGGCCCACGTCGCGGCGGACCGCGGCGGTAGTAGTTAAGGAAGTCACGGATGAAATGAATTCTGGATAGGGAGGGCAGATGCTCTCCCTTTTTATTCTGGAGCAGTTCCAGAGTAGCTGTATCTCGAGAGAAGCGGGCCTGTGGAGACTCTGTAGCCACCAACCGTCCGGCTGGCGAGGTGGTACAGGGTTGCTAAAAACCAGCCGCGAAGCGGCGGGATGGTTTTAGCCCGGTGCGTGAGCACCGGGTAAGTGGGGGAAGTTCATGGAGCCGCAAAGCGACGACACCCTTGATTCGCTGTTAACCGAGACCCCCACCTTTGTCCGATTGAAATCGGCCGCGGCGTTGGGCTAGACTTTGCCGATGTTCATCACGAGGAGGAGTGTCCTATGAAATTGGCCCGCCTGGTATGCTGCCTTTTGTTTGTTCTGCTCGCATCTGCTCTGATTACGCCGCTGGCGGCGCAGAGTCCTGACCAGATGCCGTATGCCGCCATGGCGTCCAGCAAGTTCATGACCTTGCCCGTGCTCCCAGCGTGCATGACCCTCTCCGCGCAGCGAGGAGATCCCATGAAGGGCGCCGCAGTGCTGCTGCTAAAGTTCAAGAGTGGCTGCGTTGTGCCATGGCACTGGCATAGCGCGAATGAGAACCTCATGATGGTTTCCGGCAGAGCCAAGGCGGAGATGAAGTCGGGTGGCGCTCACACGATGGCTATGGGCGATTACTTGTACCTCGCGGCGAAGCAGGCGCATCGGTTCACTTGCATTAGCAGTTGCGTACTCTTCGACCAGATCGATGGCGCCTTCGACATTCATTACGTCAACGCCGAAGGCAATGAGATTCCCATGGAACAGGCTCTGAAGACGGCAGCCAAGCCCGCGGCAGCGAAGAACCCGTAAAGCCGTGCCCTTTCAAAGCGTGAGGTCCGTATGAAGAATGAAGGTTCAACCCCGACAAAGAACTCGCGCTAACAAATGGGCGACACTCAGGCAGACGCAGGCAGGCGTTGTGGTAATCCACAGAGGTGAATCTTGGCCGACGAACATCATAAGACGCATGGCGAAGGCATTGATCGCAAGCTCCACGATCCCATTTCCGACAAGCTGATTCCGCTGGAGCCGCTTGATCTCTCGAAGATTCACACCGTGGATGACCTGGTCCGCGCCATGGGCAATACCGCGTTCACCGGGCGGCAGGTGGGCGAAGGCGCTGAAGTTCTGGAAGCCATGGCTCGCGACAAAGACTGTTTCGTGGTGATGACGCTGGCTGGCGCCATGACCGTCGCGAAGCAGGGGCTGATCGTCACCGACCTGATCGACCATGGAGTGGTGAAGGCCCTGGTTTCCACGGGAGCGCTGATGGCGCACGGCCTGGTCGAGGCCGCAGGGCGGTCGCACTTCCGCTACGACCCGAAGATGGACGATACCGAGCTCTACGAAGCCGGCTACAACCGCGTCTACGACACGCTCGAGCCGGAGACCAACCTCGACTTCGTGGAGACTATCGTCGCGCGCATTCTGAAAGGCTGGGACCACAACGAAGTGCTGTGTTCGTACAAGCTGAACCGCGAAATCGGCCGTTATCTGAGCGAGCACGTGAAAGATCGCGGCATCCTGAAGTCGGCCTACGAGAAGAATGTGCCGGTATTCGTGCCCGCGTTCAGCGATTCGGAGATTGGCCTGGACGTCGCCCTGCACAATCGCATGCGCCGCACGAACAACATTCCTCCATTGCGCTTCGATCCGTTCGAAGACCTGGAATATTACGCGGAGACGCTGCTGCGGCAGGAGCGTCTGGGGATTTTGACCATCGGCGGCGGGGTGCCCAGAAACTGGGCGCAACAATTTGGTCCATTCATAGAATTGCGCCATCGTCGCGGCGGCGAGGACCTGCCGCTGAAGCGCTTCCATTACGGCGTGCGCATTTGTCCCGAGCCGGTGAACTGGGGCGGTTTGTCGGGATGCACCTACAGCGAAGCCGTGTCGTGGGGCAAGTTTGTTCCTCCGGAAGAGGGCGGACGTTTTGCCGAAGTCCTGCTCGATGCCACGGTGGGACTGCCGCTGATCGCGGGCGCGGTGCTGGAGAGGATGAAAAGCAGGGGCTAGGAACCAGGGGCTGGGGGTTAGGGACTAGGGACTAGGGACTAGGGACTAGGGACTAGGGACTAGGGACTAGTTTCGGATTTTCCGCTGGTCTGCCCCGGGTCTGACAACTATTGGATAGTGAATAGTGGCTAGTATCCAGTTCCGGATTTTCCCGGCACAACTGACCCCAAGCCCCTGACCACTAACCGCTGCTTTCCGGCTCCGGTTCAGGCCCGGCAAGGTCTAAACTCCGGAGCCGGCGCAGGCTTCCGCGGAACTTTGGTTCGAGCGCCGTCGCTACGCGACTCAGGACAGTTGCTTCTCACTTGAAACTTGAAACTATTCACTAACCCCTGACCCCTAGCCCCTGACCCCTGACCCCTGACCCCTGCTTCCCACCTCGCGGAATGTCATGTTCTCTGCCTTACTACCTGTTCTACGTTTCCAATCGAAGAAAAGTTCGGCATACGATTTGGTGATGTAGTCCGCCGGCTTCACGCCCAGCTCGCGAGCGATGCGATCAATCCAGCGTGACTTGCCTTCGATCTCAGCGACATCGCCGATGGGCGTGTGGTCCAGCACGACATGCCCTGCGTCGTCACTCCATTCGGCGCGAAACTTCTCATAGACGAACGACGGCGAGTAGCCCAACGCGCGCAGCATCGCATCCATCTGCTTGCCGTTGGAGACACCAGTCTCCAATTCGCCGCGCGATTTGTGTTTGCCGAGTTTGACCTTGGCCTTGTGCGTCAACCTCCATTTTCCTCCGTAGTCGCGCAGGCGCATCAACTCGCCCTTGCGGCGGAGCTTCTGGCCGGGCAGGTCATAAAGAGTGTTGATCTCGTGCGTGGACGGCGTTTCCTCGCGAAAGTCCAACTCACGCAGCTTCTGCTGGAGCGCTTTCAGATCGGAGACGAGAAACTTGATTTCGACTTCCTGGGGAGTGGCCATGAGGCAAGTGTAAATCAGGGGAGAACGCTGTTCGCTTTTCGCTTTTCGCTCTTCGCTTTTCGCCAGACAGAGTCCTGATCTTTGAGCAAAGCTTATGGCGGAAGTTGCCTCAGTCAAGGAACGCTAGTCATCTCACATCGCTTTCCCTGTGAAAAACAAAAAGCGAACAGCAAAAAGCGAAACGCGAACCGCGGCCTCTCTCAGCTTTCCCGTTCGACCACAAACTCCGGAACCCACAGCAGCACGCGCTTGATTTCGGAATCGGGGAAGGTGCAGATGGCCTCGCGCGCTTTGTTGCTGAACTCAACTGCCCGCGCGTAGGCGGCGTCGATGGAGCCGTTGCGATTCAAGATGGCGACGATGTCGGTAGGCGTGATGCCATTGAAGCCGCCGTTACTCAGGACAGATTCAATCGTCCCGCGCTCCGTGGGTGTGCAGTGCTCCAGCGCGTGCAGCACCGCCATGGTGGCTTTGCCTTCGCGCAGGTCGCTGGCCACAGGCTTACCCAGAATTTCTTCTGACGCAGTGAGGTCGAGCACGTCGTCAACGATCTGGAAGGCCATGCCAAGGTTGCGTCCGTACTCGGCGAGCCGCTGCTGGTCAGCTTCGCTGGCGCTCGCCAAAATGCCGCCCATCTTCATGCAGACCGAAAACAGGCAGGCGGTCTTGCGGTAGATGAGTTCGAAATGCTCTTCCAGCGTGATGGCCTTGCCGAGCCGCTCGATCTGCAACAATTCACCTTCGACCATCGCCTGAGTCAGGTCAATGAGCGCATCGAGGATATGAAAATTGCGCTCTTGCACGGCAATCTTAAATGCCTGCATGTAGAGCCAGTCACCAGCGAGTACGCACTTGGCACTGCCCCATTGCGTGTTGGCGGCCGGACGGCCGCGGCGTGTCTGGGCTTCGTCGATGATGTCGTCGTGGACGAGCGTTGCAGTGTGGATGATCTCGACCACCGCTCCCAGCTTGATCGCACCCTGGCCGGTGTAGTTCATCAGCTTGCAGGAGAGCAGCAATAGAGCGGGACGCAGCCGTTTGCCGCCGCCAGCGCGGAGGTACTCGCCGATCTCCGTGATCGCCCGCACGCTGGACACGGAGTCGCGGCCGAACTCGCGCTCGATGGCCGCGAGGTCGTCGTGCAGCAGGTCAAACACTTCTTTAGCGTTGCGCGTTACGGTCGTATTCAAACGGATTCGCCCCGTCAGTTGGATCGATAGTTCGTGAACTGCATGTCAATGCCGAAATCGTTCTGCTTCAGCAGTGCGATGATTTCCTGAAGTGTATCGCGGTCTTTGCCGCTGACGCGAACCACGTCCCCCTGGATCGCTGCCTGTACTTTTTGCTTCGAGTTCTTGATGAGTTTGACGATCTCTCGCGCCTTTTCAATCGGGATACCTTGCTGCATACTTACCTTCTGGCGCACGGTCGAGCCGGCGGCTGGTTCGATGGCGCCGTAGGTCAGCGCTTTTAGCGAAACCCCGCGCTTCACCAGCTTCCCCTGCAAGACGTCGTTCACCGCCTTCAGCTTGTAGTCGTCAGCCGAGGTGAGCACCAACCCTTCCTTCTCGTCGATCTTGATATCCGACTTCGAGTCCTTCAGGTCATAGCGGGTGTGGATTTCCTTCAACGCCTGCTGGATGGCGTTGGAAACTTCCTGCATATCAACTTTGCTGACGATGTCGAATGATTCAGCCATAAGTTTTAAGTGTAACAAGAGATGTGGCGTTTGCCGCAATCGCAACAGAAGCCAAGCACTTCCGGGTAGGGAAGCGTAGCATCTCAGTTGGATCTTGTAAGCCGGAAAAAGTTGTGGAAATTGCGGGTAGCCTGCGCTCCGATTTCCTCCGGGGAAAGATTACGTAGCTGCCCGATCTGGCGGGCGACTTCAACCACGAACGCCGGTTCATTGCGTTGGCCGCGATGGGGCGCCGGGGCAAGATAAGGACAGTCGGTCTCGATCAACATGCGATCGAGCGGGGCCGTGCTGGCCGCGTCGCGAATATTCTGCGCCTTGGGAAACGTGATGTTGCCGGCGAAAGAGACCATGAATCCCAGATCAAGCGCTGCCCGGGCATGATCGACAGTGCCAGTGAAGCAGTGCAGCACGCCGCCAAGCCCGCTTGTCGCCCAGTTTTCCTTAATGAACCGCAACACATCGTCCCAGGCGTTCTCGCTGTTATTGGAAGGGCGGCAGTGAATGATGATGGGCAGCTTGGCTGCACGGGCCATCTCCATTTGCTGCAGGAAGACGCGTTGCTGCACGTCGCGAGGGGAGTGGTCGTAGAAATAGTCAAGGCCGATCTCGCCCCAGGCGATCACCTTGGGTGATTGCGCCAAGCGCTCGAGCTCGTCGAAGTCCGACTGTTTGGCCAGTTCAGCTTCGTGAGGATGAACTCCGACCGTCGCGTAAATCCAGTCATACTGCTGGCAAGGCTTGATAGCGCAGTCGAACGTGCCCGTGCCGGGTCCGTCGCCATTGCCGATCGCGAGCAGGGTACTGACGCCCGCTTGGTTGGCGCGAGCGATGACCTCGGCGCGATCGGCGTCGAAGCGCTTGCCATCGAGATGAGCGTGGGAGTCGGTGTACATCAAAGGCAGCCGTCAGCTCTCAGCCTTCAGCCAGAACTCGCTCTGAGCAGTTTGCGCACCGCATCTAGCCTATCCTTGCTGTTCCGTTAGTGTCCTCGACTGACGACTGACGGCTGACGGCTTCTTCACTTTAGCTTTGCTCCTGCCGGCACGTCCTCCAGGAATCCCGCCAGCACCGGCTGGCCATCGTCGCCGATGGACGCGGCCACGATCATTCCGTTCGATTCCAGCCCACGCAGCTTACGCGGCTGCAGATTGGCCACGATAACGACCTTGCGTCCGATGAGCTTTTCCGGATCGTAAGCCTTCGCAATTCCGGCAACGACTTGCCGCACCTCGGTGCCGATATCGACCTCCAGGCGAAGCAGCTTGTCGGCCCCCTTCACCCGCTCGGCAACCTTCACTTCACCGACGCGCAACTCGATCTTCAGGAAATCGTCAATGGTGATCTGATTGCTACCAGCCGCCGCAGCCGAAACCGCGGCTCCGCCTTGGCCACCCGTGGCAGGCGTGGTCTTCGGACTAACGATCGCACCGGACTCTTTCGGCGGCGCCGCCGGTGACGGCCCGGCGACTGCCTGCGCATCCGACTGCCCCGCCTGGGCACCAGTTCCCGCGGGCTGCGGTTCCACTGCTGCCGTTTTCGTTTCACTCGCTTGTGCTATCTCTGCGGAGCGCTGCTGTTCCATCTGTTGCATCCTTTCAACGGTGCTCTTGTCCGCCCGCGGGAATACGCCTTCGACCTTGCCGAGCTTGGTGCCCAGTGGCAACTGCCCCCAAGCCAGACTGCGCAGGTCCAACTGGCTGATTTCGCCCAGCCCGAGTTGCGTCCAAATGCGAGCTGTTGCCTCTGGAACAATCGGATGCACCAACGCGGTGACCAGCCGTAGCGCCTCGGCAGACGTGTAGAGAATGGTCGCCAGGCGGGCACGCGAGTCTTTGTCTTCGCGCTCGGCGACTGCCCACGGCTCGTTCTCGACAATGTACTTGTTGACGGCGGCCACCAGAGACCACGCCGTCTCCAGCGCTCGGGAGAACTGGAATTGTTCGAACTGCGCATGGAAATCCGCGATGGTTTTCTGCGCCAGTTCGGCGATGGCTTCATCCGCAGGTGTGTGCTCGCTGGGCGACGGATAGGGCACTTCGCCCTCAAAGTACCGGGTGATCATGCTGAGCGTGCGGCTCGACAAGTTACCCAGGTCGTTGGCCAGATCGGCATTGAAACGCTGCACCAGCGCGTCGAAGCTGAACGATCCATCCTGCCCGAAGACGATTTCGCGCAACAGGAAGTAGCGCAAGGCGTCGCCACCGAGAGTGTCAAGAATGGTCTCGCTGCGCACGATGTTGCCGCGCGACTTCGACATCTTGCTTTCTTCGAAGAGCAGCCAGCCGTGCGCGATGATGGATTTCGGAAGCGGCAGATCGGCGGCCAGCAGAAATGCCGGCCAATAAACGCAATGAAAGCGCACGATCTCCTTGCCGATCATGTGCACGTCGGCCGGCCAGTAACGTTCCAGCTTTTGCCGGTCCGCGGGATCGTCGGAGCCGAAGCCGATCGCTGTCAGGTAATTGGCCAGCGCATCGAGCCAGACGTAGATCACGTGCTTGGGATCTCCCGGCACCGGAATGCCCCACTTGAATGACGTGCGACTGACAGAGAGATCGCGCAGTCCGCTGCGTACGAAAGCAATCACTTCGTTACGCCGGGTTTCCGGACGAATGAAGTCAGGGTTGTCGCTGTAATACTGCAACAAGCGATCTTGCATCGCCGAAAGCTTGAAGAAGTAATTCTCCTCGTGCACAGTTTCGGTGGGCCGTCCACATTCAGGGCAGGGAGCGCCGGGGCCGGCAGCATCCACGTAAAGTTCGTCGAAGACGCAATACTGGCCGCTGTAGGATCCCTTGTAGATGTACCCGCGCTCCTGCAGGCGCGTGAACAGAGCCTGCACACCGCGAACGTGACGCGGCTCGGTGGTGCGAATGAAGTCGTCGTAGGAGATCTTCATGCGGTCCCACAGCGTACGGAATTCGCCGGAGATCTTGGCTACGAACTCCCGGGGCGAGCAGCCGGCAGCGGCGGCGGAGCGCTCGATCTTCTGGCCGTGTTCATCGGTGCCGGTCAGGAACCATGTATCCACGCCCATCATGCGCTGGCGGCGGGCAATGGCATCGCACACCACCGTGGTGTAGGTATGCCCGATGTGAGGCCGCGCATTCACGTAGTAGATGGGCGTCGTAATGTAAAACTTTTCGGGGTTATCCATTCTTCTGGTCCAGGTACAAGCGGATGGCTTCCTGCATCACCGTCTTCAACGGGACGTGATGCTCGAGGGCGATGCGCCGGCAATCTTCGTACTCCGGTGCGTACTGCGAGACGGTGCCATTGAGATGCGCGACCTTCATGCGCACCTCGCCCCATGGCGTGACCACCGCCTCGTGGCGACGGGGCAGCGCATAACGCTTCTCATGATGCGTGCGCACACCCAGCGTGCTGCTTTCGCGGAACAACAGGGTGCGCAATTTCGTCTCGTGCTCGGGCCGAGCCAGTACCGTCAATACCGTGCCGGGACGATTCTTCTTCATTTGCACCGGCACGGTGAAGACGTCCAGCGCTCCTTCGGCAAACGCCAAATCGACGATGTAGCCGATCAACTGCGGATTAAGGTCGTCCAGGTTCGCTTCCAATATGGCGATCTCTTCTTCTTCGGTGTCATTCTCGCCGGTGCAGCCTGAGTCAAATACCGCTTCTTGGGTCTCGCCGATACTGAGACGCAGCACATTGGCATGGCCGGGGAAATTGCGGGCTCCCGCCCCGCAGCCGACGCGTTCCGTCGTCATGACGGGCCGAGGTCCGAAGCTTGAGACTAACACTTTAACGATGGCTGCTCCGGTCGGTGTTACCAGTTCCTTTTGAATGTCGCCAGAATAAATTGGCACGTTCTTCAACAGTTCGAGAGTGGCTGGAGCCGGTACGGGCATGACGCCGTGCGCGCAGGCAACCGTTCCGCCGCCCACGTTCAGGGGCGAAGCGAGGAACTGATCGACCTCCAGCGCCTCGGCGCCAACGGCTGCACAGACAATATCCACGATCGCGTCGGCTGCACCGACTTCGTGGAAATGGACCTGCTCCACTCTGACGTTGTGTACCGTGGCCTCTGCCGCCCCCAGCGCCAGGAAGATTTCGCCGGCGGTCCGCCGGGCGTACTCGCTGATGGACGCTGCGGCGATAATGCGCAGGATCTCGCTCAGGCTGCGGCCGTGCTGCTGGTTGTGAGTATGCTCATGCGCATGTTGCGGCTCGGACTCCTGCGGGCCGGCGTGCTGTTGCGCCCAGAACTCCTCGCGCGGCAGGTCTTTCTGGCCGTTTACCACGACGTCAAATTTCGTTGCCGAGACGCCGCCACGGTCAACGTGCGAGTGCTCCAGTTCAGCTCCGACGTTGAGTCCGGCCACGGTCTTCTGAAAGAGCTCGAAGGGCACTCCGGCATCGAGTAGCGCGCCCAGAAACATGTCGCCGCTGATTCCAGAGAAACATTCGAGATAGGCAATGCGCATGGAGGTTGCTCGGATTCTTCATCATAGGTAACGCTGAAACCAGCGTCAAACCTGCGTTGGCTCCGGGATTTGCTATTCTGTTCACGACCTGCTGTTGTCCTCCACAATTCTCATTCACCACAGAGGCACGGAGGACACAGAGAAGAAATCGGCTTGTCATCACGAGCGCAGCGAGGGATCTGCTCTTGCTTGATCACGGGAAAAAGCAGATTCCTCGCGCCCAATCACCCCAACGAGCACAAAACCGGTGCTCGTTGGGGACCCCGAAAAACCGGGCGCTCGTAATGACAATTCATGAAAAGCGAAGAGCGTGTACCTAGAACAACAAAAAAAACTGGCCAATCGCGTGCGCGCCTTCCTGCGCGAGAAATACCAGATCGATCTGGCCAACGTCATCATCGAGCAGCCGCCCCAGGTGGAGATGGGCGAGTTCGCCCTGCCACTCTCGTTTGAACTGGCGAAGCGGCTGCGCAAAGCGCCGCGTAAGATCGCCGAGGAGATCGTCGGCGAATTGCCGTTGCCCGAGGGATTCGAGAAGCTGGAAGTCGCGGGCGCCGGTTATATCAATGCGCGATTGAAGCGCGACCTCGCTGCGCGCGCTCTTGCGAGTGGAGAGACGATCGGAGTTCCTGGTCACGCCGGCGAAGGCGCTGCCAACGTCAACGGCAAGATCCTGGTCGAGCACACCAGTATCAATCCCAACAAGGCGGCGCACATCGGGCATCTTAGAAACGCCATACTCGGCGACGCGTTCGTCCGGCTATTGCGCGCGGCTGGGCACCCGGTCGATATTCAGAACTATATCGACAACACTGGCGTGCAAGTTGCCGACGTCGTAGTCGGGTTCCTCCACCTGGAGAAGAAATCGAAGCAGGACATTGTTGGGCTAATTACTTCGACGCCGCGGTTCGACTTTTACTGTTGGGACCTCTACGCGCGCGTTTCCCGGTGGTACGAAGAGGACAAAGAACATCTTAAAGCGCGACTTGAAGCTTTACATGCTATCGAGAACGGTGGCAATGACATGGCTGAGGCTGCTGAGTTGATCTCGTCGGCTGTATTGCGCCGTCATCTGGAGACAATGGACCGTCTCGACATTGAGTATGACTTCCTGCCGCGCGAAAGCGAGATACTCCGCCTGCACTTCTGGGATGCGGCCTTCCAGCAGTTGAAAGAGAAGGGTGTGCTCTATTTCGAGACCGAAGGCAAGAACAAGGGCTGCTGGGTGATGACGAGACCGTCGAAGAGTTCGACATCGACATCATCGTCTCCCACCCTTTCGCCAAAAGACGGCGAAAGGATGGGGCACCCGGAGGAAGGCAAGCCCGACGAGGAAAGCTCGTCCGGCCCCGACGAAGATGCCAAGGTCATCGTGCGTTCGAATGGAACAGTCGGATACGTCGGCAAGGACATTGCCTATCATCTCTGGAAGTTCGGTTTGCTGGGCCTGGACTTCGGCTATCGCAAGTTCTACCGCTATCCCAACCAGCATGAAGTCTGGATCTCCGCCGAGCATGGAGAGCCTGATCATCCCCACTTCGGCAACGTCGCGGCGATTTACAACGTCATCGACGCTCGCCAGGCGGACCCACAGAACACCGTGATCGAAGCCCTCAGGCTGCTCGGTTACACGGAGCAGGCCGCACACTATACGCACTTCTCGTACGAGATGGTAGCGCTCACCCCGCGCTGTGCCATGGAACTAGGCTACGAGATAAGCGAGGAAGACCGGGCCAAGTCGTACATTGAGGTCTCGGGCCGCAAGGGGTTCGGCGTCAAGGCGGACGACCTGATCGACGCGCTGATCGTGGCGGCCAAACAGGAAGTGGACAGCCGCCATCCCGAGCTCGACGAGCAGGAGCGCGCCCGCATCAGCGAGCAGATCGCCATTGGCGCTCTGCGCTATTTCATGCTGAAGTTCACCAAGCAATCGGTGATCGCATTCGACTTCAAAGAAGCGTTGGCCTTCGAGGGCGAGACCGGCCCCTACGCTCAATATGCGGTAGTGCGCGCAACCAATATTTTTCGCAAGGCGGGAGTGGACCCCGAGCAGGCGCTTGCTGCCGCCGTGGACTACGCGCGTTTTTTTGCCGAGGAGAGCGGCACGGAAATCTGGGAGCTATGGTTGCTGGCAGGGAAGACCTCATTCGTGGTCGAGCAGTGCATCGCGACTACGGAGCCGGCATTTGCGGCCAAACACGCGTTCCAGCTCGCGCAAATGTTTAACAATTTCTACCACCGCCACCACATCCTCACCGAAGCCGACGAGGGCCGACAGAAGTTTCTGCTAGCCACCGCGGCGGTGGTCCGCCGCGAGTTGATCCATGTGCTGGGCGTGATGGGAATCACCGTGCCGCCGGTAATGTAGCCAAGATGCCTAATGACCTTGCCCCCGCAAAACGTATCCCTTAGCAAGCTGTTCTAATGCGAAGGGGTAGCGAAGATGACGAAGTCGAAGCGGGGACGTTACACGCTTGAAT
>Ga0208587_1001114_pt1 | contig 14427 bp, 10 predicted proteins | sample NGESurdeep092012_7_FD_184472 | JGI IMG/M metagenome (GOLD analysis project Ga0208587, IMG submission 184472) | Arctic peat soil microbial communities from Barrow, Alaska - NGEE Surface sample 210 deep-092012 (SPAdes) | ecosystem: Environmental > Terrestrial > Soil > Wetlands > Peat ...
CTCTTACGTTTGTTCGGGGAGGTGGCCACTGGCAACCGGCACATAGTCTCCGAGGAGACACGAGCACGGTGGGCGCACCGAGGAGTCAGACTACTTGCACTACAGCCTATGAACCAAACTCACTGCTGGCCGCCTCGGGTTGGCCGGCACCTCGGGGAGGCCCAGCGGGGGCCACGACGCGAGGACGCTTGCGCCGGCCGCGCACGGCAGGGGCCTTCACCTCGGCAACCTGGGTCGCCTCAGTGATCGCGGTGATCGCGGTGATCGCGGTGATCGGGGTAAGCACGGCCGTGTTCGTCGGCTGCTCGATGGAACTCATGTCGTCCGCGGGCACCAGCGGGACCGGTTCGACGGTCATCGGCGCGGCAGCTGGATCCACCGAGAAAGCAGGCGACGTGGCCGAGCGTGAGGAACGGCGCCGCGACTTGTGGGGGGTAGCCACCTCCACCGGAACGTCCTGAGGCTGGTCCACCGTCTGCTCGTTGGGCGGCGCAGCCACGCTGGGCGGCGCAGCCACGCTGGGCGGCGCAGCCACGCTGGGCGGCGCAGCCTCAGTGGACGACTCAGATTTGGTGAAAGGCTCGCCCCTCCCGCGGGGTGACTCAGCCGCCTCTGCCTGGGCCGCCGCCTGAACGGCCGCCGCGTGTGCCGTGGCGGCTATCTGGGCGGGTGTCGGGCCGCCGGTCGGGGCTGGGGGCTCGGGCGCAACCGTGACACCCGTGTCGTTTCCGGTACCGCGGCCTCGACGGCCACGAGTACCGCGTCCGCCGCCCCCGTCACCGCCACCGCTGTTACCGCCACCGCTGTTACCGCCACCGCCGGAGCCGTCGTTGCCGGCGGGCTGGTCTATCGGGTCGGCGCTGACGATGATGCCGCGACCGTTGCAGTGCTCGCAGTCCTGCGAGAAGACCTCGATGAGGCCGGCGCCCACCCGCTTGCGGGTCATCTGCACCAGACCCAGCGAGGTCACCTCGGCGACCTGGTGCTTGGTCCGGTCTCGTCCCAGGCACTCGAGCAGTCGACGCACGACGAGGTCGCGGTTGCTCTCCAGCACCATGTCGATGAAGTCGATGACGATGATGCCGCCGATGTCACGCAGCCGCAGCTGGCGCACGACCTCTTCGGCTGCCTCGATGTTGTTCTTGGTGACGGTCTCCTCGAGGTTGCCACCGGAGCCGACGAACTTGCCGGTGTTGACGTCGACCACGGTCATCGCCTCGGTCCGGTCGATGACCAGGGTTCCGCCCGACGGCAGCCAGACCTTGCGGTCCATGGCCTTGGCGATCTGCTCATCGACGCGGTAGCTCGTGAAGAGATCCTGCTCGCCGGTCCACTTCTGGATGCGGCCGGCCAGGTCCGGTGCCACGGCGCCCACGTATCCGCTGACGGCATCCCAGGCTGGATCGCCTGAGACGACCAGGCTGGCAAAGTCCTCGTTGAAGACGTCGCGGATGACCCGGACCGTGAGATCAGGCTCGCCGTGCAGCAGGGCTGGAGCGTTGGCGCTCTTGGCCTTGGCCTTGATGTCGTCCCACGCAGCGGTCAGTCGGGCCACGTCGGCGCGCAGCTCTTCCTCGCTGGCGCCCTCGGCCGCCGTGCGGACGATAACCCCGGCGTTCTCAGGGACCACCTCACGCAGGATCTTCTTCAGCCGGGCCCGCTCGGTGTCCGGGAGCTTGCGCGAGATACCCATCATGTTGCCATCGGGCACATAGACCAGGTAACGACCTGGCAACGAGACCTGGGACGTCAGGCGGGCACCCTTGTGCCCGATGGGATCCTTGGTGACCTGCACCAGGACGCCCTGACCTGAGCTCAGCGCATTCTCGATGCGCTTGGCGCGGTTGTCCAGGCCCGCGGCATCCCAGTTGACCTCACCGGCGTACAGCACGGCGTTGCGACCCTTGCCGATGTCGACAAAGGCTGCCTCCATGCTTGGCAGCACATTCTGGATTCGCCCGAGATAGACGTTGCCCGCCATCGAGGCGTTGGTCTCGCGGGACACGTAGTGCTCCACCAGGACGCCGTCCTCCAGGACCCCGATCTGGGTACGGTCCTGCTTGTGGCGTACGACCATCACCCGCTCGACGCTCTCGCGCCGCGCCAGGAACTCGGCCTCGGTGATAACCGTGCGACGGCGCCCTGCTTCACGGCCCTCTCGACGACGCAGCTTCTTGGCCTCGAGCCGGGTTGAGCCCTTCACTGAGGTGACCTCGTCACGCTTCGGACGTGGCTCGCGCACCCGAGTCGTGGTGCCGGGCTGATCGTCACCCTCCCCGGCGGAGCCACGGCGCCGGCGACGGGTGCGACGACGGCTCTCGCCGCCCTCCCCCGACTCGGTGTCCTCACCCGAAGGCTGGCCTGGCGACGAGGCTTCGGTGCCCTCCTGGTCGGGCGGGGTCGCGGACTCGTCGCCGCCGCCTTCACCGGTGGTGCGTCCCCGCCGGCCCTTGCCGCCACGGCGGCGCCGGCGAGGTGTCCCCTCGGCTCCCGAGTCGTCCGACTCGTCGGAGCCTTTGGGGCTGTCCTGTCGCCCGCCGTCCTGGCCCGAGTCGTCACCTTGTCCTGAAACCGCAGGTGAGGGAGTCTGCGGGGCCGGGACCTGCTCGGGGTGGGGTGCGGCGACCGGAGCTGTCGCCCTGCGGCGACGAGGGGCCTCGGTGGGCGCGGGCGGCTGGAACAGGAGGCCGAAGTCCTGGACCGCAGGCGCCGTCACCGGATCAGGCTCGGCGCCCTGGTCAACCTGGGCAGGGTCAACCTGGGCCGGGCCAACCTGCGCAGGGTCAGCCTGGGCAGGGGCGGCCTGGGCGGACTGCGGGTCACGTGGTGGCGTTGCCGACTTCTTGGCGGTCTTGCGCGGAGCACGCTTGGCCGCCTTGCGCGCCGGGGCTGTCGCCATGTCGGCGGGCGCTGCTGCCGGGGCGTCAGCTGGATCTGTCACAGGGCTGGACCCACCAGCGCTGGACGGACCATCGAGCGCCCGCTGGGGCGCGCTGGCCTTCTTGGTGGCCTTGCGTGGAGCCCGCTTGGCCGGAGCCTTCTTGGCTGGCGGGCTCGTGCGCGCGGGCTCTTCAGGGGCAGGCCCGGTACTGAAGGTGCTGTCATCGTTGGATGCCATCTAGGGCGTCTTTCCGTCATCCACATGACGAGGACCACACCGGGGCCTGTTGGCCCTCATCGCCGCATGGTGCGCGGTTGGGGTCGTCTCCCGCGCTGGATGCGGCCGGGACGGAAGTCGTATCGCTACATCTTGGGGGCTCGCGCTACCTCGCGCGTCACCGCCTTAGATGCCGTCGACGTCCTGGTCGGCAACCAGAGGATCGGCCACCGTCGCGGTTGCAGTGTGCAGCGGCCCTTGCGCCAGCCGAGTCACCAGAGGTGGTATCGGCGGCGTGAGTGCGGCGACTGACTGCAGCGCGGTCAGAACATCATCGGGGCGCACAGCGGGTGTGGTATGCCGTACGACCACCCTCAGTATCGCACATGTGCCGTCCGGGGCGGGCGACGCGACCAGCGACACGACAGCGCCCCGGACATCGAAGGTCCGTGGACCGTTCTTCATGACCCTGGTGACCTCGACCCGTTCGGCGGCGAGAAGCCGCTGCGCCGCGTCCACCAGGGCGCCGACCGCCATCCCCCTGAACTCCATGACCCAGTCGCTGGCCTGCAGGCGCTCTGCCAGGGCCCCAGGACGGGCCTGCACGACCTCGAGTACGTCCAACCCCTCGGGCAGCGCCTCGTCGAGGGCGGCCCGCACGCGCTGCGGATCGACCCGCTCGGTCACCGAGATCTCGAAGTACTCAGCCTCGCTAGCGGTTCCTGTCGGCGCTGCGTTGGCGTAGGAGATCTTCGGGTGGGGATGGAAGCCGGCTGAGAAAGCCATGGGGACAGCGGCACGGCGCAGTGCCCGCTCGAGGGCGCGCTGGAAGTCCCGCGTTGAGCAGAAGCGCAACCGCCCACGTTTGGCATAGCGAACCCTCAACTTCTGGACCGCCGGCGCCGGAGGTGGACCATCGGGAGTGCGAGCCATGACGGCGAGGATACCGGCCGGTCACCCTCAGCCTGCCCGAAGACAACCACCGGTGACCGGCGTACCGTCGACCAATGGGCCGTTTCAGGGTGGGACGGTCACCGGAACGGAGGCTGACGAACATGTTTATCCAGATCATCCAGGGCAAATGTCGCGACTCGGAGGCGCTGCGCCGGCAGATCGAGATGTGGCGCCAGGAGCTGGGTCCGAAGGCCGAGGGATGGCTCGGCGGGACGTACGGGCTCACCGACGACAACACCTTTGTGGGCATGGTGCGGTTCGACTCCAAGGAGGCCGCGGCCCGCAACTCGACCCGGCCGGAGCAGGGCGCGTGGTGGGCGCAGACCGCGACGTGCTTCGACGGCGAGGTGACCTTCCACGACTGCGACGACGCGATGACGTTCCTGGACGGCGGTGCGGACGACGCGGGGTTCGTGCAGGTCATCCAGGGCCGGGTGGCAGATCCCGAGCGGTTCCGTAGGTCCATGGACCTACCCATGGACCTCCTGCACGAGACCCGGCCCGAGATCATCGGCGGGGTCATCGCGATCGAGCCGGATGGCCAGTTCACCGAGACGGTCGCCTTCCGCAGCGAGCAGGAGGCACGGGAGGGTGAGAGCAAGGAGATGCCCGCCGGGCTGAGCCAGGCCTTTGAGCAGGAGATGGCCCAGATGCAGGACGTCACCTACCTGGACCTGCATCACCCCTGGTTTGCCAGCAGGCAGTAACCGCAGGTGTCACAAGGACAAGGTGAGCTCAAGACGAGGGGCTCTGCAGCAGGTCGTCCTTGGCCGCATTAAGCACTGTCAGTGGTAGCAGATGCTTGCCGGTGGGCCCGACCTGGATCTCGGTGCCCATCTGCGAGCAGACCCCACAGTCGAAGCACGGGCTCCAGCGGCAGTCCTCGACCTCGACGTCGTCGAGGGCGTCCTGCCAGTCCTGCCACAGCCAGTCCTTGTCCAGGCCGGAGTCGAGGTGGTCCCAGGGCAGCACCTCGTGCTGCTCACGCTCGCGAGTGGTGAACCAGGCAACGTCGACCGGCTCGTCCGCCAGGGCGATCTGGGCACACCGCATCCAGCGTTCATAGCTGAAGTGCTCGCTCCAGCCGTCGAACCTGGCACCGTCACGCCAGGCCGCCTCGATGACCTTGCCGACACGGCGGTCACCGCGGGACAGCAGTCCTTCGACGATGCCGGGTTCGCCATCGTGATAGCGGAAACCGATGGCCGAGGCGTACCGCCTGTCGCCCCGGATCGCGTCGCGCAGCTTCTGCAGCCGCGCGTCGGTCTGCGGTGCGCCGAGCTGGGCGCACCACTGGAACGGGGTATGCGGTTTGGGGATGAACCCACCGATGGAGACGGTGCACCGGATGTCACGCTGACCGGTGACCCGTCGCCCGGTCTCGATCACCCGCTTGGCGAGGTGGGCGATCTGGAGCACGTCGTCGTCGGTCTCGGTGGGCAGACCGCACATGAAGTAGAGCTTCACCTGACGCCAGCCGGCCGAGTAGGCCGCGGTGACGGTGTTGATCAGGTCGTCCTCGCTGACCATCTTGTTGATGACCTTGCGGATGCGCTCGGAGCCACCCTCGGGAGCGAACGTCAGGCCGGAACGGCGTCCGCCCCGGGTCAGCTCGTTGGCCAGGTCAATGTTGAAGGCGTCGACACGGGTCGACGGCAGCGACAGCCCGGTCTGAGTGCCTTCGTAGCGATCAGCAAGGCCCTTGGCGATCTCGGCGATCTCTGAGTGGTCGGCACTGGAGAGCGAAAGCAAGCCCACTTCGTCGAATCCCGTTGCCGCCAAACCCTTCTCGATCATATCGCCGATACCGCTGATCGACCGCTCGCGAACCGGGCGGGTGATCATGCCAGCCTGGCAGAAGCGGCAGCCGCGCGTGCAACCACGGAAGATCTCGACCGACATCCGCTCGTGCACGGTCTCGGCCAACGGCACCAACGGCTTCTTCGGGTATGGCCAGGCGTCCAGGTCGGTGACCGTGTGCTTGGGGATGCGCCACGGCACCCCGGGCGCGTTGGCCGCCGGGGCAACCCGCTTGATCCGGCCGTCCGGGAGGTAGTCGACGTCGTAGAAAGCCGGCACGTAGACCCCGCCGGTGCGCGCCAGACGCAGGAGCATCTCGTGTCGACCACCCGGGCGGCCCTGCGCCTTCCAGGTCGTGAGCAGGTCGGTCACCTCCAGGACTGCCTGCTCGCCGTCGCCCACGATCACGGCGTCGATGAAGTCCGAGACCGGCTCGGGGTTGAACGCCGCATGTCCCCCCGCGATGACGATCGGGTCGTCCTCGCCCCGCTCGCACGCGTGCAAAGGGATGCCGGCCAGGTCCAGTGCGGTGAGCAGGTTGGTGTAGCCGAGCTCGGTGGAGAAGGAGACGCCGAACAGGTCGAAGTCACGCAGCGCCCGGTGCCCGTCAACGGTGAACTGCGAGACACCCTCGCGCCGCAGCAACGCCTCCATGTCCGGCCACACGGAGTATGTCCGTTCGGCCAACGCGTCCTGCCGCTCGTTGATGACCTCGTACAGGATCATGACGCCCTGATTGGGCAGGGCAACCTCGTAGGCGTCTGGGTACATCAGCGCCCAGCGTGCTGTGAGCTCCTGGCCCCGAGGGTCGAACCCGCCGCAGTGCCAGTCCTTGACCGTTGAGTTGAGCTCACCACCGACATACTGGATGGGCTTGCTCACCTGCTCCAGCAGTGGCTCGAGGCGTCGAAACAGGGAAGCGCCACTGCCACCGGTACCGCCAGGACCTTCGAGCATGGGTTTAAGCGTAGAGCGAGTCCAGCTCATTCTTGTACCTGTCGGCAACCACCCTGCGCTTGAGCTTCATACTCGGGGTGAGTTCGCCCTGCTCGATGGTGAGGTCCCGGTCAAGGATGAGGAACTTCTTGATCGTCTCCCACTGGTTGAGCTTGGCGTTGAGCTCGTCGATGCAGCCCTGAACCAGCTGGCGGACCGCCGGCGAGCTGACCAGCTCGGCATACGGCATCTCGGCCATACCGTTCTCCGCCGCCCAGCCGGCTATCGCATCGGGGTCGAGGGCGACCAGGGCGGACACGAAGGTGCGGCCCTCACCTTCGACAATCAGCTGGCTGGCGTACGGGCACACCCCCTGGAAGATCGACTCGATGGCAGAGGGGGCCACGTGCTTGCCGTTGGACGTCTTGAACAGGTCCTTCTTGCGGTCGGTGATCCGCAGGAATCCCCGCTCGTCGAGGTTGCCGATGTCCCCGGTGTGCAGCCACCCGTCCGGGTCCACCGTCTCGGCCGTGTCCTGGGGCAGGTTGTGATAGCCCGCCATGACGCCCGGGCCCTTGAGCATGATCTCCCCGTCGGGCGCGATCGCGACCTCGGTGCCGGGCAGTGGCCAGCCGACGCTGCCGAAGACGTACGAACCAGGCCTGTTGACGAAGGACGCGGCGCTGGACTCTGTCAGGCCGTAGCCCTCGAGGATGAGCAGGCCTGCCGCGTCGAACCACCGGGCCACATCGGCGTTCAGCGCAGCAGATCCGGAGATGAAGAACCTGATCCTGCCGCCGAACCGCGCTTGAATCTTGTTCAGCACCAGAGCGTCCGCGATCACGAACTGGGCAGCCAGCAGGACAGAGGCCGAACGCCCTTGAGCGCGCAAGGCTGCGACCCGGCGGCCGACCCCGATGGCCCAGTCAAACAGCCTGGCCTTGGCCCCTGCCTCGGCGCTCATGCTGGTCGTGATCCGCGCATAAGCCTTCTCGAAGATGCGCGGGGCGGCCCCCATGAAGGTTGGCGACACGACGGCCATGTTGTCCACGATCTTGTCCACCCGCCCGTCGAGCACGGTGGGGAACCCGATCTGCAGCGGGAGGGTGAGCAGCACCTTGCCGAGTACGTGCGCCAGCGGCAGCCAGAGGTACTGCAGGTCGTCCTGGCTCAGGAGGTGGATGGCGTCCACCGCCGCCACCTCATAGGTCCAGCAGTCATGGGAGAGCCGGACTCCCTTGGGCCGCCCGGTGGTTCCGGAGGTGTAGACGAGCGTGGCCAGATGCTGCGGCTCGACGGCGTGGATCCGGTCGTCCACCACCGACGGCGCCTGGGCCAGGTGCGCCGTGCCCAGCTGCTCCAGGTCAGCCAGCGAGATGACCCAGTCCCCGTCGGCTGTCCCGTCAAAGGTGACGACCTTGACCACATCGGGCAGCGAGGGCCGGTTGGCACGAAGCTTGGCAATCTGGGCGTCGTTCTCAGCGAACACGATGCGGCTTTGGGAGTCGGCGACGATGTAGGCCACGTCGGAGTCGGAGGTCGTGGGATAGATGGCGGTTGTCGCCGCACCCGCCAGCATCACGGCCAGGTCGGCGCTCACCCACTCAAAACGGGTGCTCGAGGCGATCGCCACACGGTCCTGGGACTTCATCCCCAAGGCCACCAGACCCGCCGCTATCGGACGAACCCGGGCATCGACCTGCGCCCAGGTGACCGACTCCCAAGCCGCGCCCCGGGGGAAGCGGAACGCCTCCGCTGAGGCAGTCTTGGTCACCCGATCGACGAACAGCTGGGCCACCGAACGAGCCCGATGCTCGATGATGGACAGGTCGCTGTGCTCATCGCTCGCCGAGAAAGCCATTGTTGCTCCTGATCTCTTCTCTTGCCCAGACACCCGGATGATGTCAGCGCATCTGCAGTTTCGCAAAGGCCCCAGCTGGTGGCAGCTGCTGACCGGGGCGAAGCGAGCCAGCAGGGCAGTTGCCTGCTGGAGCCGCCCTGGGACCGCGAGGGTTGGACGCAGAACCGCGCGGGCAGCCGGATCGGCGAGCGTGATCTCGTGACGGTCGCCGGCCTGGGCCAGGACACCTGGTCTGCGACGGGCACCAGATAGAGCCACGCAGCGTGGGCAACCAGCGTCGCGGAGCTCGCCCGGGCGAGAGCCGCACAGGCCCCGCCGAGGCCGGTGACGTGCCTCATCTCCCCCACCACGCTGTCGCCCCCGGACCAGGTCACCGGACGGTGGAGGACAGCACCGCCCGAGCGCGCTCGACGTCGTCGGCTATCTGCAGCAGCAGGCCCTCGATCGAGTCGAACTTCTCTGTGGGCCGCAGCCGTTCGATGAACTCGAAAACCACCGTCTCACCGTACAGATCCAGGTCGGTGCGGTCCAGGACGTGCGCCTCGACCCGGCGCTGGGTGCCGGCGAATGTCGGGTTGGTGCCGATCGAGATGGCGGCCGGCAGCGCACGGTCGAGGTCGCGCTCGGGCAGGCTGGGCCGGATCAGCCGGCCGACGTAGACGCCGTCGGCAGGGATCAGCCCCACGGACTGCTGGCTCAGGTTCGCGGTGGGATAGCCCATCTCGCGCCCGCGGTGGTCGCCGTGCACGACCTCACCACTGACCTGATGCGGACGTCCCAGGATCTCGGCCGAAGCTGCGACGTCGCCCGCAACCACCAGGGCGCGGACACGGCTAGAGGACCAGCGACCCCCCTCGCCGATGTCCGTCAGGGTGAGCACTTCGAAGCCGTGCTCTTCCCCGAGCCGGCGCAAGGTGTTGACGTCGCCGGAGTTGCGAACACCGAATCGGGTGTCCTCCCCGACGACCACCACGCTGGCGCCCAGCGCCTTGACGAATACCTCGACCACGAAGCGCTCCGGGGTCCAGAGGGCGAACTCATGGGTGAACTCCATGACCAGCACGGCGTCCAGCCCGGTGGCCGCAAGCAGGTCCAGGCGCTGCTCGGGCGAGGTGATGATCTGCGGGGCCCGCTCCGGGTGCAGGACCGCGACCGGGTGCGGGTCGAACGTGACCGCGACCGCGTGGGCGCCTTCTGAGCCATCCGCACGGGCGCGCTCCACGACGGTGGCCAACACCGCCCGATGGCCCTTGTGCACGCCGTCAAAGTTACCCAGAGTCACCACACTCGGGCCATAGCCCTGCGGAATCTGGGAGAGGTCACTCCATCGCAACATTAGAGACACTCTACAAACCCGAGGGCGAGAATACGACGTGGGCCTTGGCCAGGGTGCCGCGCTCGTCAAGCATCGCCACCAGGTTCCCCTCGGGTGCGAACGCCGCGATCGGCGGGGTGCGGCCTGCGGGCTTGGAGGGGATTCGCTGCCCATGACCGACTGCGATCGCCTCTGCCTCGGTCAGCTCACGCACGTCAAAGCAGGCCCGGGCAGCAGCCGACAAGGTGATCAGCGGTATCTGGTCCGCCTCGCTGGCGATCTCGAGATCGGCAAGCAGGTGCGCGCTGTCCAGCCCGAACCTGCCGACCCTGGTACGCCGAAGTTGCGTGAGGTGCCCGCCCACACCCAGGGCTGCGCCCAGGTCGCGGGCCAGCGCCCGGATGTACGTCCCTGCCGACACGTCCACGATGACGTCGAGGTCCCACACCCGATGGCCGCCCGCGGTTCTGGTGCGCTGGTCAAGGATGTCGAACCTGCTGACGGTGACCGGCCGCGCAGGCAGGACCACGTCCTGCCCCGCCCGCACCCGCGCATATGACCTCTGCCCGTCTACCTTGACTGCGCTGACAGAGCTGGGCACCTGGGCGATCTCACCGGTGAGAGCGGCGACGCCATGCTGCACGGCCTCCAGGCTCAGGGCGCCCACATCATGGGATGCCGTGATCTCGCCGTCGGCGTCATCGGTGACCGTCGACTGACCAAGACGCATCGTCGCCGTGTACGTCTTGCCAGAGCCCACCAGGAACGTCAGAAGCTTGGTGGCGCGATTGATGCCCAGAACCAGGACGCCGGTGGCCATCGGGTCCAGCGTGCCCGCATGGCCGACCCTGCGGGTGCCACACAGCCGTCGACAGCGGGCAACGACGTCGTGGCTGGTCCAGCCCGCCGGCTTGTCGACGATGAGAAGCCCGTCAGGGGTGGTCATCGTGTGCGGCGTCATCCTGGGCGGCGTCGGGCTTCTTGTACGGGTCTGCGTCACCGGCATAGGTGGCGCCAGCGGCGGCAGCGGCCACCTGCGCGTCGCGCTGCTTGGCCGTCAGAAGCAGATCCTCCATGTGGGCCGCACCCTCCGGGAGTGCGTCGGGGATGAACTCCAGGGTTGGCGTCAGCCGGATGCCGATGCCCTTGCCGACCGCCGAGCGGAGCTTGCCCTTGGCCGACTCGAGAGCCACCGCAGTCTCGGCGCGTTCGGTCTCGCCGCCGAAGACGGTGTAGAAGACCGACGCATTCTGCAGGTCGCCGGTCACCCGCACGTCGGTGATCGTGATGAAGCCCAGTCGCTCGTCCTTGACGCGGTACTCCAGCGTCTCGGCCACGAGCACCTTGATGCGGTCCGCAATCTTCCTCGCGCGCGCCGGATCAGCCATGGTCCTACCTTCCTACGAATGACGGGCGGTGGGGCAGGGACGATGACCCGCAGTCGCCCCAGTGCCCGTGGTGAGCGGTCGGCCTGAGCCAGCCCGACCGCTCACCAGCGTGAGTGGCGATCAGGTGCGCGGTATCTCGCGCATCTCGTGGGTCTCGATGACGTCGTCGACCCTGATGTCGTTGAAGCTCCCAAGGTTGATGCCGCACTCGAAGCCCTCTCGAACCTCGACCACGTCGTCCTTGAAACGACGCAGGCCGGTGATCTCGATGCCCTCGCCGACGACGGCGCCGTCACGGATGATCCGCGCCTTGGTGCCGCGCTTGATCTCGCCGGAGCGGATCAGCGAACCGGCCACGTTGCCGAACTTGGAGGACTTGAAGACCTCGCGCACCTCGGCGGTGCCCAGCTGGACCTCTTCGTACTCCGGCTTGAGCATGCCCTTGAGCGCTGCTTCGATGTCCTCGATCGCCGAGTAGATGACCGAGTAGAAGCGCATGTCCACACCCTCGCGGTCGGCCAGCTCGGCCACCCGCTCTGCCGGCTTGACGTTGAAGCCGATGATGACGGCGCTGTCGACCGTCGCCAGGTTGACATCGTTCTGGGTGATCGCGCCGACCCCGCGGTGAATGATCCGCAGGTCGACCTCGTCGCCCACATCGATCTTGAGCAGGGCGTCCTCGAGCGCCTCGACAGAACCCGACACATCACCCTTGATGATGAGGTTGAGGTTGTCGACCTTGCCCGCAGCCAGGGCCTCGTTGAGGTCCTCGAGGCTGATCCGCTTGCGACGCTTGGCCAGGCTGGCCGCACGCTGGGCGGCCTCACGACGCTCGGCGATCTGACGGGCGGTCCGGTCGTCAGGTGCCACCAGGAACGTGTCACCGGCGCCGGGCACCGAGGTCAGGCCCAGCACCATGACCGGCCGCGAAGGCGTGGCCTCCTCGACCGTGTCGCCGTGCTCGTCGAGCATGGCCCGGACGCGGCCGTAGCCACCGCCGGCCACGATCGAGTCACCGATGCGCAGCGTCCCGGACTGGACCAGGACTGTGGCAACCGGGCCACGGCCCTTGTCGAGGTGGGCCTCGATGGCAACTCCGCGGGCGTCCTTGTCCGGGTTGGCCCGCAGGTCCAGCGCCGCATCGGCAGTCAGCAGCACCGCCTCGAGAAGGGTGTCGATGTTCGTGTGCTCCTTGGCCGATACGTTGACGAACATCGTCTCGCCGCCGTACTCCTCTGCCACGAGGTTGTACTCGGTCAGCTGCTGGCGGACCTTGTCGGGGTTGGCCCCTTCCTTGTCCACCTTGTTGACCGCGACCACAATCGGCACACCTGCGGCCTGGGCATGGTTGAGCGCCTCAATCGTCTGGGGCATGACCCCGTCATCGGCTGCGACCACGAGGATCGCGATGTCGGTGACCCTGGCACCGCGGGCACGCATGGCGGTGAAGGCCTCGTGGCCAGGGGTGTCAATGAACGTGATGGGACGCTCGATGCCCTCGTGCCCTGCGAGAACCTGGTAGGCACCGATGTGCTGGGTGATCCCACCAGCTTCGTGCTGTGCGACCTTCACCGAGCGGATCGCGTCCAGCAGCCGGGTCTTTCCGTGGTCGACGTGACCCATGACGGTCACGACCGGCGGACGAGCCTTGAGGTCCTCGTCGCCCTCTTCAGCCAGCTCGGCCTCGAGGTCGATGTGGAACTGGCCGAGCAGCTCGCGCTCCTCGTCCTCCGGAGAGACGACCTCAATGTCGTAGCCCAGCTCACTTCCCAGGGCACGGAACGTCTCTTCGTCCAGGGACTGTGTGGCCGTCGCCATCTCACCTAGGTGGATGAGCACCGTGACCAGGCTCGCCGGGTTGGCGTTGATCTTGTCAGCGAAGTCAGTCAGCGACGCACCACGACGCACCCGGATGACAGTCTTGCCGTCGCCGCGGGGAACCGTGACACCGCCAAGTGACGGGGCCTGCATCTGCTCGAACTCCTGACGCTTGGCACGCTTGGACTTGCGTCCGCGAACCGGACGTCCACCACCACGCCCGAAGGCGCCCTGGGTGCCACCACGGCCACCGGGCCCACCCGGACGACCGCCGCCACCACCGGGGCGCCCGGCGAAACCGCCGCCACCACCGGGGCGCCCGGCGAAACCGCCGCCACCACCGGCGCCAGCACCCGGACGACCTGGGGCGCCGCCACGAGCCGGGCGCTCACCTGGACGGCCGACCCCTGCGCGGCCGGGCATCATGCCCGGGTTCGGGCGCGGTGCTCCGGGGCGAGGACCACCGGCACCGGCAGCAGCCGGACGGCCACCTTGTGGGCGGGGCATGCCCTGGCTGGGAGCAAAGGGGTTGTTGCCTGGACGAGCAGCCGGCGGTGCCTCGCGGCCCTCCCGCGGCTCACGGCCTTCGCGGCCACTTCGAGGCATCCCCTGACTCGGCGCAAAGGGGTTGTTTCCGGGGCGAGGGGCTACGGGACGGGGCGCGGGGCGCGGGGTCTCGGCGCCACCCTCACGTGCGGCCGGGGCCGCCGGGGCAGGCGTCGTGGCGGTAGCCGCTTTGGCGGCAGGCACTTTGGCGGCAGGAGCCTTCGCGGCAGGAGCCTTCGCGGCAGGAGCCTTCGCGGCAGGAGCCTTGGGTGCAGGCGCCCTGGGTGCAGGGGCCACCGGACGGGAGGGAGCCCGAGGCACACCAGCGGATGCCGCGGCGGGAGCCTCGGCCGAAGCAGCTGTGGGGGCCGCGGGAGCGGCAGCTGCCGCAACCACAACAGGGGCCGGCGCTGCGGGCGAAGAAGTCGCAGCGGGCGAAGCAGGTGCTGGCTTGGCTGCCGGCTTCTTGGCGACAGGCTTGGCCATGCCGTCCCTGACGTTCGTATCAGGACCGCCGGCGGCGCTCTGCTCCGCGGGGAACGACTCGCGAACCTTGCGGACCACAGGGGGTTCGATGGTCGAGGAAGCCGACCGGACGAACTCGCCCTGTTCCTTCAAATGACTGAGCAAAGTCTTGCTCTCGACTCCGAGCTCTTTTGCGAGCTCGTAGACCCGGACCTTAGCCACGTTTCTCCTTGTCTGTGGCCCGGAT
>Ga0208587_1001115_pt1 | contig 14422 bp, 15 predicted proteins | sample NGESurdeep092012_7_FD_184472 | JGI IMG/M metagenome (GOLD analysis project Ga0208587, IMG submission 184472) | Arctic peat soil microbial communities from Barrow, Alaska - NGEE Surface sample 210 deep-092012 (SPAdes) | ecosystem: Environmental > Terrestrial > Soil > Wetlands > Peat ...
GCCACCGCCCGCCGTAGGCACGGACTGGTCGCCAATTTATACCGTTTCGGGCGACGAGATCGGGCCCAGGCCTGCTCATCCGCTGGTGCGGCTCGGTAGGTCAGTGCAAAACTATGCTTGCCGCAGATGCGGGGGACAATTGACGCTGCCTATTTGCGCCCGTGCGGTTCGCCCAGCGCGGCGTGCGCACCCTCGCTGCATGGTGTCTCGGTCGCAGCTGCGATCACCATCGGGTTCTCGACGTAAGCGCCTATCCCGATGCCGTCCCGGTGCCTTCATTCGGCCCAAGACTGCGGTGTCATTTGTGCGACTGACACGTCCGCACCAAAACTCGAAGACTGCTATCATGAACTGCCCAAAGTCGCGCGCAAGATAATAATCGAGCCGCGTCCTGGTACATCCGCAGAGACGCGGCCCGATCATTCAGCGCGGTTTATATCGCGCCGCTGAATTTTTTATTGACCGTAGCGCGGGGCCGGCGTTGCGACGTTTCCCGTGGCCTCACCTTCAATTAGCGATGCGGAGGACTCGGGGACCGCGCCACGCGCGGCGGCGTTAAGCCATCCCGGCGCCGGGTTCCCGTCTCGGTCCGCTCCGCTCTTGATCTTGCGCAGCGCCGTTGCTTGATTGCGACCGTCTCGCCCTTGCGAGATTTCGAATTCTACGCGGTCGCCCTCTTCCAGCCCGGCAATGCCGGCGTCTTGAAGTGCGCGGATATGTACGAAGGTGTCGCGATCTTCGCCCTCGACGCCAAGAAAGCCGAAGCCGCGGTCGTTATTGAAAAACTTACAGATACCGATTTTAGCCATTTGTTTCCTCTGAATACGTTTCGTTGCTATCTCACCTTAAACCGACGAATTGGCGCGACCCGATGAACTGCACCGGGTCGCTCTTGCGGCTGTTCTCGCCTTGACCCGTTGATGAAAGAGTGGCGCCGGGAGGCTCGAGATTTCCGTTGTTCGACTTGCCGCATTGCCGTCAGGATGCCCGCGCCCTTATTTGCGTTTTCCGAATAGTTTGCTCAATTTAAGCTCCGCGTCGACAAGCCTCTCGCGCCTTTGCAACAGCCGTTCCTCGCGCGTCTCGCTTCCGCGGCGAATTTTGTTTCGCGTGATGGCTTGCGCCAGCATTTTCGGGTTTAGTTGTTTAGAATGTGATCGCGTCGTTGTCCGGCCGCCGGACTTTATCGTGACGACGCAAGGTTTCGTTCGGTGGTCGGCCGGTCGGCTCTCGGCTCGTTCCTCAGTGGCAGACATTTTGCGGGTGCTCCCTTTGAACGATTCCCAACTTCATGCGCTGCAGAGCGGCGACAACAGACGCCGGCGGTATCTCTCTGAATGGGCCGGTCTTGATCGAGCGAACGCCTACGGTCGTCGCTGTGTATTGTGGCCACACACAACAGCTAATCTCAAATAGGTCGAGCTCTTGGATGGTGCGGATCGGCAGGTCGCCGCTGTCATCCCAAGTTTCCCGAACAGATTGGAAGGCAAATGACATGCCAGAAAGATCCAGCCGACGGACGCTTGCGAGTACATCGCGGCCGGCTGTCGTATCGGGCAAGGCGAGATCGAACCAAAGCCCTTGAGCATCTTCACCAAGCACCAATGTCTTGCTCGCGGTGCGGCCAAGCAAATAATTGGCGTCGTGATTGTACAGCCCGCGCACATCGTTCTTCATCAGCGTGTTGGCGAAGCAACCTTTGGCCAGCTTCTCGACGAAGAGCCCGGCGATCGTGGTCGGGGTATTAAAAACGGCGGCGTGACCTACTAAATGCGGCTCGCCACCGCTGGCGAGGCCAGCGCGTAATTCAATATTGCCTGTCGCGGGCCTGTCGCGGCGTTCAACATCGATAGTCTTCATGTCCATGTTCATCATGTCCTCCCTGGCCCTACACCGCCGCCACGCAACCGCAACGGAAGGGCCTCGACCGGGATGAATCCTTCCTTGACCGCTTCTCTAAGAAAGTGCGCCGGTTTTCCTTGCCCGTCGCTCGCGCGGCCCTGCCATTGTAGGAACATTGGAATCAAACTTGTCCAAGCAACGTCTCCCGCATTAAGCGCCCCGGTAAATAATTCGTAGTTGCGCGCGCTCTCGACCAACGCAATAAGTTTTTCGCACTGATCGGCGACAAGGCGGGCGTGTTCCGATTTGACCTGTTCACAGATCGTCGCGCTCGCGCGCATCCGCTCGCTGCTGATTCTCGTTTCCAGAATTTTGATCGCGGTGTCGATATCTCTAACTTCAGTGGTGAGTTTCTGAAGCTCGGCTCGATCAACAGTGGTTTCGTCCGGTGCCGTGTCACCGATCAGCGCGGCCACGCGCATCTTGCTCGCTAGTTCATCGGCGCTGATGTATTTCCCGGAATGGATTCGATCGTGAATTGCATCAATCTGTTTTTGAGCAGCGGCGGAGCGCTCTTGCAACGCCGTACGCTGCTCGATCAAGCCGCGGTACGCGGGAGAAGCGTCCTCCAGACTCGGAACGGTAACCGCTTGCACGGGTTGATCTGTCGTCACAGAGTCTTGCTTCTTGCGAAGTAAAGCGATAGCCATGAATCAATCTCCCGATTGCGCGCGACTCTTTATCGACGTTATGACTCGTGTTCACAACGGTTGAGTAGACTGTCGCGTTTGATCTTGCGCTTGAGGCGCTGCGCCACGCTCCGCGGCTTTGCGTATGGCCACCGTGCTTTCGCTACCTGCATCAAGGCGCCCCATATGGACCCGGCCTTGCCGTTGGCGAGCAGATCGCGTGCTTCATCAATAGCGAGTTGATCGGCGCGCGGCGTTCTGGGTCGGCGCCCGGGTGTCGCCCAATTCAGAGCAGCGGCGGAGCGCAAAAATGAGCTGTCCCCAGTTTCCCGCGCGAAAAATGTGAGTATCGCTTCGGCAATTTCTCTGCGGCTAGTCATGCGCGGCCCGCTCCTCGCGCTCCCAGCGGCGACACAAGTACATCATCGCTGATATCGAGGGCCTGCGGCCCCTTCCCAACGCGGCGCGGCGCAACATGACATTGACGCTCAGCTGCGTCGAAAACTCGCCAAGGAATAATTCATCCGCAAAGCGCCTATGAATTTCATCCTTCGAAACTTTTAGAACCGCACCGATCTCTTCGGCACTGGCACCGCAAGCCGCCAATGCGACCACGACGCGTCGGTCCTTAAGACTTTTTGTAGTTTTGGACGGTCGGCGCTTCAGGCCGCGAAGACGTTGCAGCAAATCGACCGTGTGAAAGCCGCGTTTCCGGCTGCGCTTGCGGCGCGTCGAGGCGCGTCCAGGCGGGCGGCCGGCGCCGTGTCGTGTTTCTCCGTGCTTAATCACTGCCTCCCACAGACTTGAAAACTTGAATTCGGGGGAAGTTTCGACCCCACAGGAAAAAATTGCGCGCATGTACCCATGAGTGGTGGGATTTCCCTTTATATAACAAAGACTTACATGACCCCTCCCTCTGCTTGCTGATAGGGGGGTCTACTTTCCGTTTCGGACCGCAAAGGGAGGCCATTGATCGGTCGCGGCTTCCAACGCGATAAGGATCGGATGCTGCCCTCCCGGCCTATCGTTTCGCGCATGGCGTCCCGCCCAGGATCGCGAACACGACCAATGCTTCGCCCGCTTCCGCCCGCGTCGGATAGGTTGACAGTTCGGCTCCAGCGAGCGTGCGCGCCGTCCATTGGCCATCGTCGGTTTGCTCAAGCGTCCCGAGCAGTGGGACGATACGAATTAGCTTTCCGGGACCGAAACGTTGTGGTCGACGGCGTGAAGGTACTGGCGGTGAAACGGGGTCGGCGGTCATCGGATTTCCCTTTGTGGTTTAAGATTGAGTTGCGCCAGTCTGTCTTCGTCGGTGGCCCTTCCCTTTGACGATTGAGGCCCTGCGAAGCCGGAGCGCGGCGGTCCAGGCCGGCGGAGCCGGCAAGCCGCGTGACGGCGGGGTACGCGCCAGTCAGGTGCGCCAGTCGCGATATTTGGTAGGGCCTCTGCGCCGCTCCAGTGCCAGTCCCTCTTAACAGAGGGGACTGGCGCACTGGCGCACTGGCGCAACAGCCCTTGAGCGCGACAGTGCGACGGTCTGCGCCAGTTCGGTTTTCAAACTGTCGCATGACTGCCACCGCCTTCGTTCCAGTCACCCGGAACGACAAACTCCCGATCCTTTCGCGTCGCGTTGTCACGGCGTCGTTCGGTCGCGAGCACGCCGTTTGAAAACCATACCTTCAGGATTTCCTTGAGCTTCGGCTTGGCGGCATCGGGATCGAGGCCAAGCAGTGCAGCAACCGCCGTTCCAACCCAATCCGGTGAGCGACTATCCTTTCGATATTCGGTATCTCTTACCTTCGAGCGGATTTGCTGCATGTGGGCTGTTGTCACCTTGTCCATTGCGCCCGGCATGGCCCATGACGTGACTGCCGCCACGCTGTCGCCGTTCGGCAACATGACCGGAACGAGATGAAACCATGTCGCCCGGCTTGCCGGCGCGAGGTTTGCCTTGCCAGAGTCGGCGCGGAAGTATGAGCGCCGATCGTCAATGCTGGCCTGTGCAGCTTCCGCCGTGCTCATGCGATTTAGGACGCGACCAGACCTAGCGGCATTTACGAGCGCGCTGCCGCCGCGCGCGTCGTCTATCGTGAGTTCGTGCTGGCCCTGCGCCGGCTTGCGGACGTGGTGCACTAATTCAATGCTGATATTGCAGCGGTCGGCGATTTGGGCCCAGACCTTGGCCACCGCGTCGATCGCGCCGTTATCATTTTCCGGAACGCCGTGACACGATATAAACGGATCAATTATTAGAACGCCGATCTTATTCGCTTCAATCGTGGCGCAGATCGCGTCAACGGATTCACTGGCGACCGCCACCTTGGCACCGCTCATGGCAGCAATTTTGATCGGCATTGTGCGGCCGGAGTCGATGAACAAGCGGCCCGTCAGTTCATCCGGCGAGATTTCGTGGTGGTGACACAAGGCGGCGATGCGCCGCTCGGTTTCCTCGGCCGGATCCTCACCATTCCAAATCCAGACCCGGACACTCTCTTTCGGGATTATGCCGAGCAGATCATGCCCCGATGCTATGGCCACACCTTCGGCCAGTGCCAAGGACGATTTCCCAAGTCCTCCGGGCGCAACAGTCGTGCTCATAAAACGACGAATGTAGTGGTTCCCGTACACCCACGCCCGCGGCGGAATCAGCGCAGGGTCGCGCCACGCAAATGGCGTAGCGACGATCGGACGTGGCGAGGCGTTTATGCCGCCTCCCGATGCTCGGCACCAGCCGAGCCGTGCTGCGCGACCAGCGGCGACACCGCAGCGGGGCAAAACGGCTTCCATTCGGCGAAGGCGGTCCGGGATTCATTGACCGTAAGGCCGGCGGCGCGACCAATTGATGCCCGCAGCGACCATGCCGCGTCACCGGGCCGATACATCGCCAGCACAGCGTTGGGATCACACCCGCGCTTCAGCAGCACTCGAGCGGAATCAAGAAATGGCTGATGACTGCTGCAAATATTTTCGCCATCGATCTGCGCCCGGTATCGGCCGGGGCCGATCTCGATCACTATGACTTGAAACGAATGGTTACGTGCGATACGTAGGTTAATCTGCTGGCTAATCAGACCGTCGCCGCTATCCCCGTCCGCCGTCTCCGCGGTGGGCGGGTCGCGCCGTTCTAGTGCAATCATGCCACCGCTGGTTCACGGCGCTGCGCTTTAGCGGCGACCTTGGCTTGCTTCGTTTCGGCATCGACCTCAGAGCCGGCGATGTAGTCCAATAGATTCTTGCCCGTATAGATAATTGTCCTGCCCCAACGGCTATAGTCAGGCCCCTTCCTTTGATGGCGCCATCCAGTCAATGTTGAGGGCTTCTGGCGCAGAATTCGCGCCGCGGATTTGTTGTCGTATGCTTCGTTAGCGTCAATTTCTTTTAGCATATCTGTCTTTCCCTCATCGGGTTTGTGTTGCTCCGGTGAGGGGAATATCGACCTGAATGTAGAGCGCCGCTATATGGCGTAATTAAAAAAGTTAGGAATCAAATTTCGCCATAGCAGGGCGTTCAGCGAATTGCCCCGACGCCATAGCCTGGCCGATTGACTCAAAATGGGTTTTTCCGGCCTTCACCTTCCGAATAACATATCGCGCCCGGTTCCTGCTGATGGGCTTTTCCAGCACAGGCGATGAGGCGTTAATTAAAAAACGTACAAGAGGGCCGTCCACCTTGGACCCGTCTTCGCCTCTTTTGGCCCGCACTGTCGATGCAACACGTCCTCCCGCGCCAATCCAAAATGCAATAAGGCCCTCAAGTAAGTAATCCTGCTTCAAATCCCCTTTAGGCCCGCTTCGTCCTGTAGCCTTCCTTCGGACAAGGGCTTTCACAATTTTTTCGTGGCCCTCCGCCAATTTACTTACTCCATCCAGCAGAGATTTCCGGTCTTTGATCGCTTCGCGGCGCCAGCGAGCGAGCTGTTTAGTCGGAGCCGGTTGGGACCTGTCCCAAATTGTTTCAAATACCCGTTCGTCGTAAGCCTCGACTAGTTCACGGGCCGCGCGTGCAAGCCTCCGGTGCGCCTTGATTTTATGCCCCAAGGTTTGAACCGGATGCTTTGATTCAATAGCTCTGTTGGTTTTGTTGATTGATATCGCGTCTTCCATGTAACGCCGTATATCTAAACGAAGCGCTCGCGGTGGAAGGTCGGGGACAATCTTAGCCCATTGATCTTCCGAATAGCGAAACTGATGACCGTCTCTCATGGCGATCTTTTCCGCCGTCGCATTTTTATAATCTTCGCGTCGTCCGGCGCCTTTTTCTCGATCGCCGCCATCATAGCGGCGCCCAACTCATCATTGAGGCGGAGGCTGCATCTTTGGTGAGGTGGGCGTACCGTTGCGTCGTCGCCGCCACCTTGTGACCGAGCAGTTTGCCGATCATTTGGAGCGAAACGCCACGGCCCGCGGCGAGCGAAGCGTAGCTGTGCCGCAGGTCATGGAGCCGGACGTCATCTAGCCCGGCATATGCACGCGCAACGGTCCATGCGCGCGTTAGGCTTTTATACCGTTCCGTTGGGTCCCGGGTCCCGGCGATCACAAACCGCCCGACGCGCGGCACGGTTTTGATGACCTCAAGGGCGGCATCGGAAAGATGGATTGTCCGCGGATCGTTGGTCTTCGAATCTGGCAACCGGATGAGTTTGCGGCTCCAATCGATGTGCGACCACTCGATTGCGGTCACTTCGCCCGAGCGCGCGCCAGTGAATAAGGCAAGCCGGAGCCCGGCCGCCGCATGGGGGCCAATCTTCTTCTCCCGTTCGGCCTTAGCGATGGCCTCGGCGGCCGTGCCGATCTCCGCCTCAGATAAAAAGCGCTCGCGCGGTTTCTCACGAAACATCTTGATCCGACGCGCCGGATTGCTCATCGGCGGGCGCAGTTTGCAATCTTCGGCAAAAGTCATCAAAGCCCGAAAAACGGCAACGGTATAATTTGCCCGCCGCGGTGTATTCTGCAATTCGACGTGAAGTCGGACCACGTCCTCTTTTTCGACGCGTCCGACGATCAGGTGGCCGAGCTTTGGCTTGATCTTTTGCTCAAGGAGTCGCTCATAATCCGCGATGGTCAGGGGCTTGAGTTTCGGCCGCACGTATTCGGTCAGCCATCGCTCCGCTAGCGCCGCCACCGTGGTCTGCCCGGCCTCTATGGCGCTGGCACGCGCCGCCCGCTCTACCTTGGGGTCATGCCCGCGGCGTATGTCTTCTAGGGCGCCACGGGCCTCCCGGCGGGCGTCTGAGACGCTTCGCTCTGGGTAGGTCCCTATCGAAAATCGGCGCGGCCGCCCGGCAATGCGGGCCTGCACAACGAAGATGCGCTTGCCGGCCGGCGTGACCCTGACTCCGAACCCGGGCGTGGAAGGGTCAAATAGAAGGCGATCCTTCCCGTCGATCCGAAGCGCGTCGACAACGGCATCCGTCAGTTTTTGAATCATCTTGCGACATGGCCAAAAGTCACTGGGGACTCTATTTTCATCAATTTTGGACAATGTACACTGATCTTTATCGCTATTTCAATAGGAAAATCAATCAACGCTGAGTCACATGGAGGCCCGCCGATACCACTGTACGAGCCTGCAAATCCTTGCACCCCGGTTCGATTCCGGGCGTGGCCTCCAGCCTTCGCTGCTCCGCAGCTTCGGCCCGGCAAGCCCTTCGTTAAGAAGGCTGCCGCGCCGTAGCTTCAGCGAAGGCGGGCGTTCGGCGCCAAATCGGCCAAGCCGTTCATGCTTTGCAAAGCAGTTAGGCTTTGTTATAGGCCCGTTGCCTAAGGCTCAGGCCTATTCCCTGGTAGCTCAGCGGTAGAGCGTTCGACTGTTAATCGAAATGTCGCTGGTTCGATCCCAGCCCAGGGAGCCACTATTTTTACGCCGAAACGCGATCAAACCCGCACTCGGATCAACCGCCTGGGCAATCAATTCACAGGGCTGAGAATCTGAGGGCTTTCCAGGTCCGGGGATTTTCGATCACCCGTGATTCTGTCGGATATGGCTCTGAGCCCGCGGCGATTGACCAGTCGGATGCTATGGCGGCCACGGACTTCAATAAAACCGCGCTTCTTGAAATTCGTGAATATGCGCGAGACGGTTTCGTTTGTGAGACCGAGGTGATCGGCAATATCCCCGCGCAGCATCGGCAACGACACGAAATCGTTTATGGCGCTCCGCGCCGGTGCGCGAACATCGATGTCGAGCAGAAAAGCAGCCATGCTTCCTTCGGCGTCGCGTTTTGCAATGGTCAGCACGAGATCGTGAGCGCGTGAAAGGTCCTCACAGACCACCTTGTAAAGCTTCAGCAGGAACTGCGGGTCGCCGCTCGCGGCAGCGTAAAAAGCCGCCGTTGGAACACTGCGCAACTCCGTGGCCGTAACTGCTTGCGCACTAAAGCGATGTTTCGAATCATATTCGAGAGCGACGAAATCGCCCGGAGATTTGAATCCGATGATCTGGCTCCGTCCATTGCTCAGCAAAGTGTATAAACGGATGAACCCGCTCTTCACCGAATACACGTAGCGCTGATTGTCTCCTTGGTGGAAAATATGCTGTCGAGGCGCAAACTTGCGCGGGCTCCACGGCAGGTCACTCGGCCGATGTTCGCCCAAGCAATCCAGCCCCAAGCACGCCTGACACGCGCGACCGGCACCGATATTGCGTATGGATCTGGGGAGTTCATTCACGGGCGGGCACAATCGTCCTGTTGACTGCAATTATTTCGCATATTTGGCGTGAAATGTTTTTGACATACATCATTGCTACAAACTCGCGGGGCAGTCATGTGTTAATGCATTGCCCCGACAGCTTATGGGCCGCACCGCGCGAACGAATTCCGCGCCACGAGCGGCGAGATACCGCATCTTGACCCGCTGTGCCCCGCCAGCCAATCTGCTGGCGAACCGTTGCTCGCCAATTCCGGCCCCGCGGAGACATTGTTTTTCCGTCATCGCGGCACTGCAAGACCCGGACCCGGCTCCTGCGACAATCCAACCCACCCCTCACGAGGCGCCATGACGCCCTCGACCAGTCCGCTGCTCACCGATCTTTACGAGCTCAACATGGTCCAGGCCTATCTGGACCGCGGCGAGGACAAAGAGGCCGTGTTCGAATTCTTCGTGCGGCGGCTGCCGCAGCGGCGCGGCTTCCTGTTCGCTGCCGGCTTAGCCGACGCGCTCGATTATCTCGAAACGCTACAATTCTCTAAAGCCGAAATCGACTGGCTGGCTGGCACCGGGCGGTTTCGCAACAACCTGCTCGATTATCTTGAGCGTTTCCGCTTCACCGGCGACGTGCATGCGATTGCGGAAGGCACCGTCTGCTTTCCCAATGAGCCGCTGCTGCGCGTCACCGCGCCGCTGCCGCAGGCGCAGCTGGTGGAAACGCGGCTGATCAACATTCTGAATTTCCAGACCCTCATCGCGTCCAAGGCCGCGCGCATGGTGCTGGCGGCGCCGGGCAAGTCGCTCGCCGATTTCGGCCTGCGCACCGCCCATGGCGCCGAAGCGGGACTCTATTCGGCGCGCGCCAGCTACATCGCGGGTTTTGCCGGCGCCGCCAATGTGCAGGCCGGCGAGCGCTATGGCATCCCGATCGTCGGCACCATGGCGCATTCCTTCGTGCAGGTGTACGGCGACGAGATGACCGCGTTCGAGAATTTCGCGCGGGCGCGGCCGGACGGCGTGATCCTGCTGATCGACACCTACGACACTGAGACCGGCGCCCGCAAAGTGGTCGAGCTGGCGCCGCGCCTGAAGGCCGAAGGCATCACGATCCGCGGCGTTCGCATCGACAGCGGCGACCTGACCGCAATGGCGCGCAAGGTGCGGCGCATTCTCGACGACGGTGGCTTGCGCGACCTCATCATTCTGGTTAGCGGCGGCGTCGACGAGGACGTGCTCGCGGGCATGATGAAAGCGGGCGCGCCGATCGACGGCTTCGGCGTCGGCGTCAGTCTCGCCACCTCGCTGGATGCGCCGGCCTTCGACTGCGCCTACAAGCTGCAGGAGTATGCCGGCCAGCCCAAGCGCAAGCTGTCAGAAGGCAAAGTCACCTGGCCCGGCCGCAAGCAGGTGTGGCGCGCTTATGACGCCGACGGCCGCATGCGCGGCGATATCCTGTCGGTCGAGAATGATAAGCAGCCGGGCGAGCCGCTGGTCGTGCCGGTGATGCGCGCCGGCAAACGCATCGCGCCGGCGCCGACCTTGGCGCAAATCCGCGAGCGCGCCGCGCGCGATCTCGCGCGCTTGCCGGCACCGCTCGCGCAATTGGAACCGGGCGCCGACTATCCAGTGATCGTAGCGGATGCGCTGACCGCGCTCGCAGCGCAGGCGGACGCCAAGACGCGCGGGTGAGGCTAGCTTCGGAACCGCGTCCCTGCCCTATTCCAGCCGCGCGCGCCCTCGCCGTATATATCGTGGCCGGCGTCGGTCACCACCACGGTGTCCTCGAGTTTGATGAAACCGCGGGTGGGATGCAGCAGCGTCGTCTCCACCGACACCACCATGCCAGCTTCGAGTGGGCGATCGGCATCGGGCGCGGGATAGGGCACCGGCCCATGGTCGGTGAGCCGTGGCGCCTCGTGGCTGACCATGCCCATGCCGTGGCCGAGGAAGTCGAGGTGATTGTGGTGCTTCGATTTTGAGCGTAGTGGCTCGGCGGCGGCGTAGATTTCGCGTCCCAGCACGCCGGCGCGCACCGGCTTCATCGCCGCGCGCTGAATCTGCTCGATCTCGGCAAGCAGATCCTCAAGCTCGGCATCGGGCTCGCCCTGAATCGCCATGCGACAGATATCGCCGATATAGCCTTGGAAATTTCCGCCGGAGTCGATCGACATGATGTCGCCCTTCTCCCATTTCTGGTCGGAGGGCGCGCGATTGAGGCTGGTGCCGCAGGTGATCAGACAATATTCGAAGGTGAGCCCGCGGTTGGTCTCCGCGCGCCGCAGCGCCTCGACGATCTCGTTCTTGGTCGCGCCTGGCCGGTGACTGGCGATCACTGCCTGCATCGATGCGAGCACTGCTTCCGACGCGACTTTTAGTTTCGCCAGTTCGTCGGCGGATTTCTTCGCGCGCTGGCGCTCGAGTACATAGAGCGCGTCCACCCAATCGGCATCGGGGAACGCACCGCGCAGCACGATCGACGCATCGTAGGGCAGAAATCCGAACTCGGCGGCGATGCGCTTCGGCTTCATGTCGGCCTTGCGCATGTAGTCGACCGCCTTCTGCATGGCGTCGACCGAGCCGGCGGTGGAGGTCTGCGTCTCCGGCGTCCACATCGGTTTGACGTCGCGTTGGAATTTTTCGAGGCGATGGCCGATATAGGCGGCCTTTTCCGGCACGCCCTTGGGATAGACCAGCACCGGTAGGTAGCGGGTGATGCCGGTGGCATCCATGTAATCGAAGAAATTGGCGCGGTGGCCGCCGAGCAGGTACTGCACGTTATGCTTGGAAGTTGCGATCACCACATCGACGCCGGCCTCGTCCATCAGGCGGTCGAGCCGCGTGTGGTCGAACGGGATCGCAAGGCCGCTGGAATGCTGCGCGCTGACGTTCATGGCGTGGCTCCCCGATCACCGGCTTCTATTGGCCAGTAACGAGAAGCCTATTTCCAGAGTTCTTTGCTCGCAAGCCGGGCGCCTGCGGCCAGCGCCTCCAGCTTCGCCCACATGATCGAGGGATGCACGCGGCGGTGAAACGGCCCCTGCGCGAAGCCGCAATCGGTGCCGGCGATGACGTTCTCGCGCCCGACGATTTGGGCGAGCCGCACGATGCGCTCGGCCACCAGTTCCGGATGTTCGACCACATTGGTGGCGTGGCTGATGACGCCAGGGATCAGCACCTGCCCCTCGCCCAGCTTGGCGTCCTTCCACACTTTCCATTCGTGCTCGTGGCGCGGATTGGCGCCCTCGATCACATAGGCGCCGACCTTCACCTGCAGGATCAGATCGACGATGTCCTTCAGCGGCACGTCGCTCACATGCGGGCCCGGCCAGCTGCCCCAGCACACATGATAGCGGATTCGATCCTGGGGCAGCCCTTCGATCGCGTGATTGATGATGTCGACTTGGGCAGCGAGCCAGCGCCGGTAATCGGCGAAACTTGCCGGCGGCACCATGCGGTCATAGGTGACCGCGTTGCGGGCATCGTCGAGCTGCACCACAAAGCCGGCGTCGATAATCATCTTGTATTCGGTGCGCATTGCCGCGGCGATCGCCGCCATGCATTCGTCGTCGCTCTTGTAGTATTCGTTCTTGCGATCGGGGATCACACTCGCCGGCGCCGCCACCGGCAGGAACGCCTCCTCCACCTTCGCGGCCTTGAGCGCCGCCTTGAAGTTGTCGATGTCGCGCTGTAACTCCGCGTGGCCGGTATATTTGATCGGGCCGACGCAAATCGCTTCAGTGGTGGTGGCAACACCCTCGCGGGCGTCGAGTTCGGCATAGAATTCCGCAAACCGCGTGCGGTCGGCGCCGCGCTTGAACGGATTGGCGGCGTCATGCTTGATCGGCCGGCGCTCGAAGCCGCTCAGGCGCTCCAGCGCATATTGCGACCAGCTGATCGATTTGCCGAACTCGCCGTCGCTCACCACGTCGACGCCCGCAGCCGCTTGCTGGCGCACCACTTCGGCCACCGCCTGCGTGAGACACGCGTCATAGGCCTTCTGGTCGTATGGCTTGCCGGCCTGCCTGGCGCGCAGGAATTCCTGCAAGGCGTCGGGGCGGATCAGGCTGCCGACATGGGTGGTGAGGATGCGATTGCTGCTGCGCTTCATTGGCCAAGGCTCGCTCGCTGTTTCAAGCGCTAGCCTATGCGAGCAGTCGCGACAGAATGCAATGGTGGGCAGCGCCCAACCGCGCCGATCGGTGTTTGGCTATTGCCGCACTTTTGTCGGCGTATGGGAGTTGCAGCCGCGGTCCGCGATCAAGCGGCGGTTTTGGCGGCGATGGCCGCCACCGACGTCGCCGAGGTCGCCGGCTCGTCGTTTTTGCGCTGGAGAAGCATGTCGAGGGATGCGACCTCGACCCGGTTACGCCCGCGTTCCTTGGCGAGATAAAGCGCCTGGTCGGCCTGCGCCAGCAGCTCTGGCACGTCGAGCACCGCCTCCTGGCAATGCACGATCCCGATGCTCACGCTCGCGCAGACCGGACGGCCGTCGACCTCCTGGGAAATCTGGGCGAAGCTTTCGCGAATTCGCTCGGCCGCCGCCACCGCCTTGTCGCGGCTGGTGTCGTACAGCACCGCGGCGAATTCCTCGCCGCCGAGCCGGCCGATCAGATCGGACGAGCGTATCGATTGACGCGCGGCATCGGTGAATATCTCAAGCACGCGGTCACCGAGCGCGTGACCGAAGCGGTCGTTGATCGACTTGAAGTGATCGAGATCGATCAGCAGTACGGCGGTCGGACGCGGATTGCCGCTGTGGCGTTTCGCCAGCAGCGCGGCGTCCTGCAGGAAGGCGCGGCGGTTGGCGATGCCGGTGAGCGGATCGACCATGGCCGCGGTGCGGTGGCGCAATTCCGTGCGCTCCTTGGCCATCGCCAGCAGAATGAAGGCGATCGAGATCGTGAACAGCAGCGCTTCGAAGCTGAGCACGGTCAGCCACACGCTGCCGAATATGTTGTTGTTCGGCGCCCACGGCAGCATCGCCACCAGTGGCGTGCGCAGCAGGAACAGCGCGCCGTGCGCGAACAGCATGAAGATCGCCGGCCAGCGCGACACCAGTTGTTCGCTGCGGCCGCGCCAGAATTCGTAAGCCGTGAGCCAAGTATAAGCAGTGATGATGCCGGAGGCGATTAGCGCGCGCACATCGACGGCATCCGAGAGCACCGGCAGGCGGCAGACCAGCAGCCAGAGCACGGCGCCGGTCACCAAATAGACCGGCTCGACCGGGCGGCCGTCGAACACGCG
>Ga0208587_1001117_pt1 | contig 14416 bp, 13 predicted proteins | sample NGESurdeep092012_7_FD_184472 | JGI IMG/M metagenome (GOLD analysis project Ga0208587, IMG submission 184472) | Arctic peat soil microbial communities from Barrow, Alaska - NGEE Surface sample 210 deep-092012 (SPAdes) | ecosystem: Environmental > Terrestrial > Soil > Wetlands > Peat ...
AAGCCGGCTCGGAGGTGAAGGATCAGCGGGAACGCGGCGCTGAAGCGCCGCTCTACCCGTGCTCGCTCGACTACAGTAATTCTTAAACTGCTCTAAGGTTCCGGTTAGCTAATGATGCGGGAGTTCCTCACAACGCGGGCTCTACTTCTTGCCGCACTTTCCACCGCACTGTCAGTGACCGGGTGGGCCCAGTCACGCAATCCTTCGGTGAACGACATCGTCAGCAAAATGGAGCAGGCGCAGGCCGAGGCGCGGGACCACTCTGTCCCCTATACGGTGTCACGGGAGTACCAGCTCTCCAGCGAGAAAACCCAGAAGGCCAAGTCCGAAGTTCTGGCGCAGATCAACTTTGTCCCCCCGTCGCAAAAGGACTACACGGTCCGTAAGATCGAAGGCAGTGATCGAGGCACGGAGATCGTGCGCAGGGTGCTTGAGCATGAGTCGGAGATGGCCAGTCATGCAGAACTGCACGAACTCAGCGCGCGCAACTACCAGTTCGCGCTTCTCGGGCGGGAGTCCGTCGACGGACACGATTGTTACGTGCTGGAACTAATGCCGAAGCGCAACGAACCCGAGTTGGTGAGCGGCAAGGCATGGGTGGACACGACCAATTTCCAGATACGGCGCATTGAAGGCACCCCCGCAAAGAGTCCATCGTGGTGGATCCATAACCTTCACGTCACCATCAACTACGGCGCGGTGCAGGGCATCTGGACGCAGTTGGCCACCAAAGCCGTGGCTGACGTTCGCCTGATGGGAACGCACGTGCTCACTTCGCGAGAGGTTGATTTGCAGACCACGACGGTGGTTGCGAAGAATCGCCAACCGAACCGGGTCGGGAAACACCGCAGCCACGCCCAACGCCAAGCTGTAGCCGACAGCGCTGTATGGGTACCACGCTAGTTCGAAAGGACTCGCTTGCCTGGTGCTTTGGCTAATTGCTAACTGCCAATTGCTAATTGCTGTTTTGTAGCTGCCGGGCCTGTAAGCCGAATTTTGTGTGCCGCTCCTTGTCCTCGCCGGCCTCGCTGGCCTGAAGCTGCGAAGACAAAGAGCGGCACGACGGTCATTCCTCTGGGCCGCGCATTACTGCGCGGCTCTAGCGACCTACCCGGAAGTTGTGACGCACCGAGCCGGCACGTGCGCCCGCCGAGGCGGATGCTCCTCCCCTATTTGGTCTTGCTCCGTGTGGGGTTTTCCCTGCCACCGTCATTACTGACGGCGCGGTGCGCTCTTACCGCACCTTTTCACCCTTACCCAGCCCTGACCACCCCGGCAAGCGCAACATCGGCGCTCGCCGGGGACCCCGGTTGAGGCGGGGCGGTATGTTTTCTGTGGCACTTTCCGTCAACGCCGCTTGAACGGCGCCGCCCGGACGTTATCCGGCACATTGCTCTGTGGAGTTCGGACTTTCCTCTGCCTGCCCGCGCAACCTGGTCTCCCGCCGAGGCGGGCCGCCGAAGCGGACGACCAGTGTCCGCAGGCCGGCAGCGACCGTCCGGCCCAGCAGCTAACAGGTCAATTATAGATCGTTCAACCTGAGGGTACGATTGTGCGATTGATCGGGAATTCCCCGGAGTGTAACTTTGAGTGTTTGCGGCGCTGGTAACCGGGGGTTAATGCAATGCAGCGGTTCTCGTCCGATACCCGTTCACTTCAAGCGGCAGCAGATGCAGCTTTCATTGAAAGCAATACACGCCGCAGAGCAAACGGGCAGTTAGTGATGGCCATGATCTTACTAGGGCAGGGTATGTTGGAGTACCCGCGCGCGCATCATTTGTTTCGTTCGGGGCAGAACAGCCACCGAGGATCATTTACGTGATCTCACCTACCAAGGTGATCGTGCTGCTGCCGGAGGACGGCGCGGAAGTGATCGTGGAATTGGCGAATTGCTAGTCGCTAGATGCTACTGCGCCAGCCTTTGCCAGCTCTTTCTTCACCGCCTCGCTCAGAAGCTTGCCATCCACGCGCGCGTCTCCGAACTTGGCCTTGGCATTCTTTATGACGGCGCCCAGGTCTTTCATGGTCGGAGAGCCCATCTCTGCGATGGTGGCACGGACAGTGGCAACGATCTCTTCTTCCCCGACCGCCTTGGGCATGTAGCCCTCGATGATCGCAATCTCCTGGGCCTCCCTGGCAGCCAGTTCGGGGCGGTTGCCCTTCTCGAACTGCTCGATCGAGTCCTTGCGCTGCTTGATCATGGTGGTGAAGACCTGCAGCTCTTCTTTTTCGTCGAGGTCGGCGCGTTTGTCGATTCTCTTGTTCACCAACGCGGCTTTCATCATGCGCAGTGTCGAAAGCCGCAGTTCTTCCTTCTTGCGCATGGCATCAACCATGTCTTTTTGCACACGTTCGGTTAGGCTCATGGCGTAATTATAGAGTAGCGAGTCACACTGGTTTGTGATTCGGAGCACACAGCCACTACCCACTTGTGGTGGTCTGCCCAGCCGCGGAAGCCTATGATTAAAGTGTCGGCGCCGGTGTGCGCCGGCAATCAACCTGTAGAGGTACTTGCCATGCTTCGTAAGACACGGCTATTCACTCCCGGTCCAACTCCTCTTCTTCCAGCCGCTCAAAATGCAATTGCCGCCGCGGACATGCATCATCGCACGGCCGAATTCCGTGAAATCTTCACCCGTACACTTGCCGATCTCAAGACCTTCATCGGCACCAAGAACGACGTTCTCATTCTCGCCTCCTCCGGCAGTGGCGCCATGGAGGCCGCGGTCTCTAACCTCACTTCTCCCGGCGACAAGGTTGTCGTGCTCACTGCCGGAAAATTTGGCGAGCGCTGGCGCGATCTTGCCAAGGCCTTCGCCTGCCAGATCGAGCTGATCGAGGTTCCTTACGGACAGACCTTCGACCTCCGTGAAATCAAGTCCAGGCTCGATGGCGCGCGTGTGCTTTACATGCAGTCCACTGAGACCTCCACCGGGGCGCGTCACGACGTGAAGGCCATCGCCGCGCTGCTGAAGGGTAGCGACACCCTATTCGTGGTCGACGCCATCACCGGGCTCGGCACCACCCATTTCGACGTGGACAATTGGGGCATCGATATCATCATCGGTGGCTCGCAGAAGGCGGTCATGATCCCGCCGGGACTCGCCTATCTCAGCGTGAGCGAGCGTGCCTGGCAACGTATGGAGACGGCCAAGCAGCCGCGCTTTTACTTCGATCTGCGCAAGGAGCGCAAATCGGCGGCGAAGGGCGAATCGGCCTTTACCCCGGCCGTTGCTCTCGTCTGCGGGCTGGCTGCGTCGCTGGATTACATCCGCCGCGCAGGGAATGGCAACCTTGCCGATGGGCGCGAGGCCCTCATCCACAATGCGGAAACTTCCGCGGCGATGGTTCGCGCCGGGGTCAAGGCCCTCGGCCTGCAGCTCTTCGCGCCAACCTGTCCCGCGGCTGCCGTCACGGCAGTGCTGGCCCCGGCCGGCGTGGATTCCAGCGCCATCGTGAAGGAGTTCCGCGAGCGTTTTGCCATGATTGTCGCCAACGGCCAGGGTGAGATGAAGGGCAAACTCTTCCGTATCGCCCATCTCGGCTACTACGACTATCTCGACGCCATCGGCGTCATCGGCGCACTGGAACACGTGCTACTCAAAGTTGCGCCGTCTCACCACATCGAGCTGGGCGCAGGCGTGCGCGCCGTGCAAGAAGTTTTTGCGGGACAATTCGCCGAGGCGGCTACCGTATGAAGATCGTGATCGCTGACAAAATCTCTTCTTCCGCGTCCGCCATCTTCGGCGAACACAGTGACTGGAAAGTCGTAACCACAGACAAGGAAACGCTCGCCGGTGAACTGGCCACTGCGGATGCCATACTGGTCCGCTCTGCCACGTTCGTCGACGCCGCCATGATGGACAAGGCCCCCAAGCTGCGCGTCATCGGACGGGCCGGCGTGGGCGTCGACAACGTCGATCTCGATGCCGCCACCAAGCGCGGCATTGTGGTGATGAACACGCCTGGCGGCAATGCCGTTGCGGTCGCCGAGCACACCTTCGCCCTCATGCTGGCCCTGGCGCGTCACCTGGTGCGCGCCGACTCAACCATGCATGCCGGCAAGTGGGAAAAGAAGACGCTGCAAGGCACCGAGCTCCGAGGCAAAACTCTCGGCATCGTCGGGCTGGGCCGGGTCGGAGTCGAAGTCTCCCGCCGCGCGCTCGCGTTCGGCATGAAAGTCGTCGCCCACGACCCGTATGTGGCGCCCAGTCTTGCCCAGCAATTGAACATCACCCTGGCATCGCTCGATGAGCTCTTCGCACAATCCGACTACATCACGCTGCATGTCGGCCTCACGCCGCAAACCCAGGGCATGATCAACGCCGAGTCCATCCGCAAGATGAAGAAGGGCGTGCGCTTGATCAATTGCGCTCGTGGCGAGTTGCTGAATGAACCCGCGGTCATCGAAGCCCTGCAGTCCGGACAACTGGGTGGCGCTGCGCTGGATGTTTACAGCCATGAGCCGCTCAAGGACTCTCCCCTGGCTACCCTGCCCAACGTCATCCTGACTCCGCACATAGCGGGTTCCACCCATGAGGCGTCGGAAGCCGTGGGCGTGCAGATCGCTCTCCAGGTGCGCGAGTATCTGCTGAAGGGCGTCATCCAAAACGCCGTCAACGTGCCTTCGATCAGCGAAGAGGAATACCAGCAGATGTTGCCGTACATCTTGCTCGGAGAGCGCCTGGGTGCGTTCCTGGCACAATCCAGCGAAGGTGGCGTGGAAGAGATGGGCCTCAGCTACAGCGGCGAGATCGCCGAGTGGAAGACCGCACTCATCCGCAACGCCGCCGTGGCTGGCGCACTGAACCAGATCGCTCATGCTCATGAGAGGGCGAATTTGGTGAATGCGGCGTCGATCGCCGAGGAGCGTGGCATCCGCATCACGGAGCGCAAGAAAGCGCGCGACGCGGGCGCCGCTGCCAACGTGCTCCGCATGACCTTCAAAACCGGTCAGCAGGAAAACACGGTGGCCGGTTGCATTCAGCCCGGTGGTTTGCCAAGATTGCTGGAGATCGACGGTATTGACGTGGAGGCGCCGCTGGAGGGCACCTTCATTTACCTGCGCAATCTCGACGTGCCCGGCGTTGTGGGCCGGGTCGGGACGGTGCTTGGACAACACAACGTCAACATCGCCAACTTCTCGCTCGGTCGCGGTCGGCATGGGCAGGAGGCGTCGGCAGTCGCAGTGGTACAGGTGGATGGCGAGATCAGCGACAAGGTGCTCGAAGCCTTGCGCTGCATCGAGACCATCCTTCTCGCCAAAGCGATTCGCTTCGCCGCACCACAACCGAAGGCGGTGTCGGCATAATCGAACGACAAAGCCGCGCCGGATGTCCTTCCGGCGCGGCAAACTAGAGCGGTTTGGTGTATTCGCTGCACTACCTAAGGTACATCCACTCTGGAAATTGCATGGAACGTCGCGGCTTTAGGGGTCTGAATATTTCTGTTAATGTGCCGGGGGCCGTTCGGATTCGAGCTTAGCTACCCGAACGGTAAGGTCGTAGATGGAGGCGGTGCGGCGGATTTCTGTAATGAGTTCGTCGCGCATATCGGAAAGCTTGTCTTCGAGTTTTTCAAATCGGGCATCGACCTTGTCGAATCGGCCATCGACAGCGTCAAAACGTTTGTCAACAGCGTCAAAACGTTTGTCAACAGTGTCGAAGCGCTTATCCACGTCGGCGCGGAATTGCTTTTGCTGTTCCTCCAGAGCATCAATCCGGGCTCGCAACTCGCGAAGCTCCGGCGCTACGAAGTCCTGCACAGCCGATCGAACATCCTCTGCGACGCCCATGATCGTGTTCCGTCCCGGTGTGATGCCTTCAAGAATAACAAAAGCCGCAGGCAGCCGAAACCGTATTAACTCGGAAGTCTTGTCAATGCTCAGCGGTGGCCTGTCCCACGCGGGCGGCGACTGCCAGGCGAACTTCGGCGCGGCGCAGCGCATAGAGCGTAGCGTCATAGTCAAGATTAGCGGCGGCCTGTCGCAGAGCTTCCTCAGCCCTGGCCTTCGCCTCCTGCGCGCGCTTGACGTCAATGTCCTCGGCGTGCTCCGCGCTGTCGGCCAGAATCGTCACCTTGTCCGGCAAAACTTCGGCGAAACCCCAGGCTACGGCGAGATAGCGCGTTGTTGTCCCTACCCGATAGCTGATCTCACCAATCGTCAGCTCGGTAATAAGCGGCGCGTGTCCCGGCAAAATACCGAGTTCCCCGTTCTTGCCGGGTATCTGGACCTGGTCGGTATCCTCACGGACGAGGAGCCGATCGGGAGTCACGATTTGTAAGTGCAGCGTGTCAGCCATGGCAGATTACGCTTGCGCCGCCTTCATCTTCTCAGCCTCTTCCAGCACTTCGTCGATCGATCCCTTCATGTAGAACGCCTGCTCGGGAATGTCGTCGTGCTTGCCGTCCACAATCTCCTGGAAGCTGCGCACCGTGTCGTCGATCTTCACGTAGCGTCCCTCCAGACCAGTAAACTGCTCGGCCACGTAAAACGGCTGCGAGAGGAACTTCTGGACCTTGCGGGCACGCGACACCGTGAGCTTCTGGTCCTCACTGAGCTCGTCGATACCCAGAATGGCGATGATGTCCTGTAGGTCCTTGTAACTCTGCAACACTCGCTTGACGGCTTGCGCCGTGTTGTAGTGCTGCTCGCCAACCACGCGCGGATCGAGAATGCGCGACGTAGAAGCCAGTGGATCCACAGCAGGATAGATGCCCAGCTCCGAGATCTGGCGCGAAAGCACGGTGGTCGCATCGAGGTGAGCAAAGGTCGTAGCCGGCGCCGGATCGGTCAAATCGTCGGCCGGCACGTAAATGGCTTGCACCGACGTCACCGAGCCCTTCTTGGTGGAGGTAATGCGCTCCTGCAACTCGCCCATTTCGGAGGCAAGGTTGGGCTGATATCCGACGGCGGAGGGCATACGGCCCAGCAGCGTTGATACCTCGGAACCCGCCTGGGTAAAACGGAAAATGTTGTCGATGAAGAGCAGCGTGTCGGAACCCTCTTCGTCGCGGAAATACTCCGCAACGGTCAGCGCGGTGAGCGCCACGCGCAGGCGCGCTCCGGGCGGCTCGGTCATCTGGCCGTAAATAAGAGCGGCCTTCGACTTCGCGGGGTCCTTGATGTTGACTACGCCCGACTCCTGCATTTCCAGCCAGAGGTCGTTGCCCTCGCGAGTGCGCTCGCCAACTCCAGCGAACACAGAAAAGCCGCCGTGCTTAAGGGCCACGTTGTTGATGAGCTCCATGATGACGACGGTCTTGCCGACGCCGGCGCCACCGAACAGGCCGATCTTGCCGCCCTTCAGGAACGGCTGGATCAGGTCGATGACCTTCACGCCGGTCTCGAACATCTCCATCGAGGTGGACTGCTCGTCGAACGCAGGCGCTTGGCGATGGATGGGCATACGCTTTTCAAACGGCACGGGGCCTAGCTTGTCCACGGGTTCGCCAATGACGTTGAGCACGCGGCCGAGGGTGCCGCGGCCAACCGGTACGGTGATGGGACCACCCAGGTCGAGGGCTTTCATGCCGCGCACCATGCCTTCGGTAGGTTCCATGGCAACGCAACGGACGCGGCCTTCGCCAAGTTGCTGCTCCACCTCGAGGATGACGTTGATGGGCTCGGGGACGTTGAAGCCGTCACTGGTAACGCGCAGCGCCGAATAGATGGGCGGCAACGCCTTCTCGGAGAACTGCACATCTACCGCGGGACCCGCGATTTTAATAATGCGTCCGACATTTTCTGCCATATGAATTCCGCTCTTCGCGATTCGCTTTTGGCCTTTAGCTTTTAGCCATTAGCTATTAGCCGTTAGGAAAATGTTTCATTGCAGTGACAATTCTTAGGACTAGCCACTATCCCCTAATCCCTAGCCCCTGCTCTTACAACGCTGCTGCGCCGCTCACAATCTCGATAATCTCTTTGGTGATTGCGGCCTGGCGCGCCCGGTTCATGGTCAGCGTCAGGGAGTCGATCACATCATTGGCATTGTTGGTGGCCGAATCCATCGCGGTCATGCGGGCCGCGTGTTCGGCAGCGACCGACTCCAGCAGTCCCTGGAAGAGTTCAATGGCCACATAGCGCGGCAGGATGGCGCCAAATAACTCTTCCGCCGGCTGCTCGTAGATGTAGTCCACGGGAGCTGTGCCGAACTTCGCGGCTTCCTGTTCCGCCTCCGTCGCACCGGGCTCTTGCAGGCTGATTCCCGCAGCCCGGGCAGCCTCTCCCATGCGCTCCCGCTGTTCCACCGTGAACTCTTCTGTCAGCGCAACTTCGCGACGCCCAATCTCCTGCACCGGCAGGATCCGCTGTGCGATCAGCCGTTGCGAGATCACAGACTTGAACTCGTTAAAAATAACGTAGACGGAGTCGATCTGTTCGTCCACGTAAGCCTTGGCGATGCGTTGCGCGATCTCATCGACCGCTTCGTATTCCACCTTGGCTAGCAAGTTCAGGTGTTCGCCGACGACCTGCATCTGTCCTGCGCGCTCCGGCTCCCCGGCCTTGCCCACCGGATAACGGCGGCGTAAAAAGTCGCGCCCTTTTCGGCCAACGGCCAGAATGTCGATGTTCTTATCGGGAAAGGATTGCAGGAACTTGGTCGCCACCTTCAGCACGTTGGAGTTGAATGCCCCTGCCAGTCCGCGATCGCCGGTCACCAGCACCAGTAGAATATTGTTCTCGGGACGCACCGCCAGCAGCGGATGCTTCGGTAAGCCGGTAACAGGATCGACCACGTCGGCGCGGCTGATCGCCGAGGTCAGTACGTTGACCAGCATCTGCGCGTAAGGACGCGACGCCAGCGCGCGTTCCTGGGCACGCCGCAGCTTGGCCGCCGAAACCATTTTCATGGCTTTGGTGATCTGCCGCGTGTTCTTCACGCTGCGAATGCGCCGCCGGATGTCGCGTATGTTCGCCATGTGGTCCTAGGAGCTCGCCTTCGCTATAGCCCGACGCTCGCTGGCGAAACGTTCCCTGTATTCCTTGATAACCTTCGTCAGGGCCGCGCGCAGATCGTCATCGAGGATCTTCTTGTCCTCGATTGACTTCAGCACACCAGGATTCGAGGTGTCCACGTAGTTGTACAGACCCTTTTCAAACTCGCCCAATTGATCGACCGGCATGTCGTCGAGCAGGCCCTGGGTTCCGGCGTAGATGATGAGAATCTGCTTAGAGAACGGCAGTGGCTGATACTGGCCCTGCTTCAGAATTTCGGTCAGGCGAGCTCCGCGGGCGAGCTGCGCCTGCGTGGCCTTGTCGAGGTCGCTGCCGAACTGCGAGAACGCCGCCAGTTCGCGGTACTGGGCCAGATCCAATCGCAAGGTGCCGGCAACCTGCCGCATGGCTTTGATCTGCGCGTTGCCGCCGACGCGGCTGACCGACAAGCCGACGTTCACGGCCGGCCGTACGCCGGAGTTGAACAGGTCGGTCTCGAGATAAATCTGGCCGTCGGTGATGGAGATGACGTTCGTTGGAATGTAGGCGGAAACGTCGCCTGCCTGAGTTTCAATGATAGGCAGAGCAGTCAGCGAACCACCGCCGAGTTCATTGTTGAGCTTCGCGGCGCGCTCCAGTAGGCGAGAGTGGAGATAGAACACGTCGCCGGGATAGGCTTCGCGTCCCGGCGGACGACGCAGCAGCAGCGAGATTTCGCGATACGCCACGGCGTGCTTCGACAGATCGTCGTAAATGCACAGCGCGTGCTTTCCGTTATCGCGAAAGAACTCACCGATGGCGCAGGCGGCGTAGGGCGCGATGTATTGCATGGGAGCTGGATCGGAGGCCGACGCCGAGACCACGATGGTGTATTCCATCGCCCCGAAATCTTCCAGCGTCTTCACCACGTGCGCGACCGAGGAACGCTTCTGACCGATGGCGCAGTAGATACAGATGAGGTCGCGGCCCTTGCTGTTGATGATGGTGTCAAGCGCGACCGCGGTCTTGCCAGTCTGGCGGTCGCCGATGATGAGTTCGCGCTGACCGCGCCCGATCGGAATCATCGAGTCAATGGCCTTCAGTCCGGTGGCCATGGGCTCCTTCACCGGCTGGCGGTCGATCACGCCGGGCGCGAGACGCTCAATTGGAATGTACCTGTCGGTATTGACCGGGCCTTTGTCGTCGATGGGCACGCCGAGCCCGTTGACCACGCGACCGATCATGGCATCGCCCACCGGCACACTCATGATGCGGCCCGTGCGCTTGACCTCGTCGCCCTCTTCGACCTCGGTGTATTCGCCCAGCAGCACCACGCCGACCTGGTCTTCTTCCAGGTTCATGGCCAGACCCGCAACATTGTGGGGGAAGGACAGGAGTTCGCCCGCCATGACCTTGTCCAGCCCATAAACGCGGGCAATGCCATCGCCAATGGACATCACGGTGCCGACTTCATCGACGGCGATCTTGGTTTCGTAGTTTTCGATCTGCTCGCGGATGAGTTTCGTGATCTCGTCTGCTTTGATCTGCGCCATAGAATTCCGTTCCAGTATTGCTAAGCGTAAAAAATGTGCCGTCCCTGAAGGGACTCGGGTCTATTTCTCACTCTACGCAGCACTCCGCCTGCGGCTCCGTGCTGGGCTAAGCTGTTTCGCGCCTACGGCGCTGGATTCTTGGCCAGCAAATTTCACTGGCGAATACTACGTTTGACGGTCACAACGACGACCCTGAACGCCCGCACTACCCGAACATCATTGCTCCAAGCGTACGGCAAGGCTAAATCGCGCCTTTTCGAGCTTCCAATCCCGCAGTCCTACGCGGTACTGAGTTCCTGCTTCATCTTCTCCAACTGACCACGTACCGAGCCATCGTAAATCGTGCTACCCACGCGAACCACAACTCCGCCCAGTAGCTCGGGATCTGAGGAGTAATGAGCGCGCACTTTCTTGCCCGTCAAGCGCTCCAACTGCGATTCCAACTCGCGCCTCCCGTCCTCGGAAAGCGGGCGGGCGCTGGAGATTTCCGCCTCAGCCAAGCCCAACTGGGCGTTCAGTTCGGTGTCAAACTGTTTCGCCACGTCATCCAGCATCGCGATACGCCGATGATCGATGAGGATCGCGACGAAATTGCGGATCTGCTTCGCCGCGCCAATCTGCCGAACGATGGCATCCAGTACGGCCCGTTTCTGCTCCGGCGAGATGGCTGGAGATTCCCACACGCGGCGCAGTTCGGCGCTTTCGTGAACCGCATCCACGATGGCATTCAGTTGCTGCCGGGCGACGTCGGGATCGGTCTTCTGCTCGAGCACAACCTCTACCAGGGCGCGGGCGTATCGACTGGCAATGGCGGCCATACTTATTTGCCGTCCTTTCCCAGTTGGCCCACGAACTCACGCAGCAACGCCTGATCGGTAGGCTCGTCCACTTTGATCTTGCGCGATGCCAGATCAACCGCCAGCGTGGCGGCGTAAGTCTTCAATTCGCGGCGGGCATTGCGCGCGATGGCGCTGATCTCGGTCTCAACGCCTTCCAATACCTTGCGCTTGTCTTCCTCGGCGGCCTGGCGGATTCGTGCTTCTTCCGCTGCAGCCTCGCTCTCGGCCGACGCCCGAATCTCCGCAACCTCGGTGTCCAGCTTCGCCAGCCGGGTTTCGATATCGCTCAAACGCCGCGCCGCCTCGGCACTTGCCGCCTGCGCCTCGCGTATCCCCTTGTGGATGGCTTGGGTACGATCGCGGAACATCTGGGGCACAGACGAACGGAAAAGAAGGACAAAGAACAAGACGACCAGATCAAAATTGAGAAACCAATAAACCAGGTAGCTGGCGCGCGGGCCAAGGCCTACGAGATGCCCCATCCACACGACTGACTTGGAGTATTTGAATTGCGTATTCTCTTCCTTCTCCCCAGCCTCGCCGCTGGCGGCGCCAGTCAGTTCCTCTCCGGTCACAGTATCGGGATTTTGGGACGGCTGCTGCTGCGCAGTGGGAGCTTGCTTCTGGCTGGCGGAGGAAGAGGAAGGCGCGGAAGATCCAGCAGGTTGCTGCGCGGCGAGCACGCCGAACGCAAAAACCACGAACAGAAAACTCAAGGCCGCGCGGAGGGTTGCATGCTTCATCACGATTGACCGCCTACCGCGGGGGCCACACCTGCAGGCCGCAGAATCGTGCGGATGATCTCCGCCGCCAGCCTCTCGGTTTCCGCTTGCAATCCTGCTCGTGCTGCAGCCATGTCCTGCTCAATGGCGGCCCGTGCTTCGCGCGCTTGTTGTTGGGCCCGAGTGCGCGCTTCCAGAACCGCCTCGGCGCGAGCTTGCTGTGCCTGCTGGCGGCGCGCTTCCAGCGCTTTGAAGATCGTCAGGCGCGCCTCCCGCAAGCGCTGCTCATACTCCTGCGTCCTGGCTTCCGCGGCTGCTATATCGGCACGTGCTTTCAGGAAGGCCCCCTCGGTGCGCTCGCGACGCTCTTCCAGAACGCGTTTCAGCGGCTTGTGGAGCAGCACGCTGTAAATGGCGTACAACGACAGCAGAATCACTATGGTCGGAATGGCTCCGAGCAGTAATTCGCCTACCTGTTTGAGAGTCTGATCCATTCCTGGTTCGTGAATGCCTACTACTGAAGACGCACAGAGGGCGCTAAGGCTACAACTGGAACTATTGAAACTAACAGAGCTTCAGCCTCGATGTCAACGAAGCGGCGGGCGCGGTGCAACGCCCAGTGCGGGAGCGATTACGCCGCTAGCGACGGGGTTCCCCGCTCCTTCGGAAATCCGCCTTAGGACCAACTCTGGGCAACGCTTCTATGGCGCATTCTTTACAAATTCCGGCTCCCTGCCTTCGCTCCACGGATCGTAGGTCTGTACGAAAATCATGCGGTCGCGAATCGTCGGATGGTTCCACGCCCAGAACTCCGCCAGCTTGCCGACATAAGGGTAGTCGAGTGAGCGCTCGCCCAGGATTTGAAACGCCTCTGCAGCCGCTAGCTGGGTGTCGGGCACCAGTCCACGGATGACTTCAAGGCCGTACTGGTCGGCCTGGTGCTCATAATGGCGCGAAACGGCATTGAAAGCCGGCGTCGCCAGAAAGGTGAGCACGGAGAGAATGAGGAACAGCAGGGGAAGAGAAGCCCAGTCGCTCAAGTCGGGTATGGCCCATCGCGCCCCGTAGTGCGCCACCATCCAGTTCGCCAGCCGATAACCCGCGTAGTACAACACCAGGAGTTGCAGCAGGATAATCGTCAGCTCCTTGGGAATGTGGTAAAGGACGTAATGCCCCATCTCGTGCCCAAACACAAATAACGTTTGCGGGATGGTCATGTGCTCCATCGTGGTGTCCCACACCACGACCCGTTTGGTGGCTCCGAAGCCAGTGACGTAAGCGTTCAGTTCGGTGGTCTTCTCGCTGGCTTTCATCTCGAACATGCGCTCAGGTGGGATGTCCATTCCGCCGCGGTGTACGACCCGCTCGATCTGTGCAACCAGGTCGGCGTGGTGATCGATAAGCGGTTCGAAGTTGTTGAATAGCGGCTCGATCCAAACCGGTGCGATGAAGATCAAGAAAATCACGCCGGGGATCGTCCCCAGCCAGAAGTAGAACCACCAGCGGCGAGGGCTGTGGCGTAGCACGGCATAAAGCCCCCAGCCTACAAGGCTTGCGATTAGGAATCCGAGCAGCAGGCCTTTTCCCCAATCCCAGAACCACGAGCCCCACTGCTGCACGGAGAGACCGTATTTCAGACTGACATGGTGCTCGTAACTGTCGAATGGGAGCTGGGTCAATTCGAGTACAAGCACAAACACGGACATCACGATGGCGGCCTGTACCACTCGGAATCGAGATACGGTTGCCAGGTTACGCAGCCGGACCCCAAACCTGGTCCGCAGCATGAGGTACAACACCAGGAAGCTCCACGCCGTGGTGACGAAGTAGAGGGTGCCGTTCAGCAGGTAGAGTGCATAAGCTTTTTCCAGTTTGTCTGGCGGCAGAGTGTATTGCAGCAGCGGATGGGACGAATCAGAAGCGCCTGTGGCTTGTAAGCTCTGAGGGGGTTGATGTGTAGCGGGAAATGCGAACACTGCCAGCAGCCCGGGCAGTAAGCACAGAACTAGCAACGCACACAGCCGTACCGAACCCATGAGTGCTCCTTGATGAGGTTAGAAGAGGCGGAGTGTAGCACCCACTGGTTAAGGCAGGCAACGAGCCGACTCCATAATTGCCGCCGCAGCCGGAATCGTCGCCCTCATCCCCCCTGTTTTCAGTCAGTTGAAGGCGTTTGTAAAATATGCGCAACGGCTAGAAAGACAGCGCGTCGTTCGGATTTCTTCTTGACATTTCCACAGGCTGGCGTAGCATAGAGACATCACCTCCGATCCATTTCAGGATCGAATGGGCCCGAGGCCAAGGAAATGTCACCGCTCCTTGGCAGCGGGCCCATTTAATTTTCCCATTTTCCGCCAGGTCCCCCGCAACTTCAGCCCTAGG
>Ga0208587_1001118_pt1 | contig 14393 bp, 14 predicted proteins | sample NGESurdeep092012_7_FD_184472 | JGI IMG/M metagenome (GOLD analysis project Ga0208587, IMG submission 184472) | Arctic peat soil microbial communities from Barrow, Alaska - NGEE Surface sample 210 deep-092012 (SPAdes) | ecosystem: Environmental > Terrestrial > Soil > Wetlands > Peat ...
GCCGACACCGACATCCTGCTGTGCTTTTCCCCGCCCATGGCCGACCATGTGGTGCGGGATGCGCGCAAGCTGAAATGGATCCAGGCGCTCGGCACCGGGATCGACAATATCGTGGACCTGCCCTCGCTCGGTAAAGAGGTCATCGTCACCAACATCCGCGGCATCCACGGCGCGCCGGTGTCGGAAGCAACCATCGCCTACATGCTCTCGCTCGCCCGCGACCTGCCACGCTCCGCCCGTGCGCAGGACAAGGGCGCTTGGGAACGCTGGCCGGCGCAGATGCTCGATGGCAAGACCGTCGGCATCCTCGGCGTCGGTTTGATCGCGGAATATCTGGCTCCGATCTGCAAGCAATTCGGCATGACGGTGGTTGGCATCAGTTCCTCCTTGCGCGATACGCGCGGCTTCGACCGCATGGTCGCCCGCAAAGATCTCGTGAAAATCGCGCCCGAGCTCGACTATTTGGTGGCACTCGCTCCGCTGACGCCTGAGACGCGCGGCATCATCGGCGAAAAAGTGCTCGCCGCCATGAAGCCGAGCGCTTATCTCATCAATGTCGCGCGCGGCGGCGTGGTGGATGAGCCGGCGCTCATTGCCGCGATCGAAAGTGGAACAATCGCCGGTGCCGCGCTCGATGTATTTTCGGAAGAACCGCTGCCGGGCGATAATCCGCTCTGGCGCACCAAGAACGTGACGATATTTCCACATCTCGGCGGCTATTCGCACGGCTACGAAGACCGCGCGATGCCGACCATCGAAGGCAATATGCACAAGTTCCTCGCCGGCGATCTCAAGAACATGGTCAACATCGTACGCAAGCCCGCGTCCTGGGGAGACTAAGACATGGCTTTGTCCGAACGCCTGAACACGCCGATCTCCAATGCCGAGCTGGAACGGCGCTGGCGCGCGGTGCGCGCCGCCATGGAGAAGGACCAGATCGACGTGCTGCTGATGCAGAACAACAACGATCACATGGGCGGCTATGTGCGCTATTTCACCGACATGCCGGCAACCAACGGCTATCCCAATACGGTGGTGTTCCCGCGCGACGACCAGATGACAGTGGTGTGCCAGGGACCGTTCGGCGGCACTGAAGCGACCGCGCAGGGCGATCAGAATTGGCGCGGCGTCAAGCGCCTGCTCACCACGCCGAGCTATGCCTCCGCCCATTACACCAAGGACTACGACCCCGAGCTCGCCGCCACGGCGCTGGCGCCTTTCAAGAACGGCACCATCGGCTTTGTCGGCACCTATCAGATGTCCTACGCGCTGCTCGACTTCGTCAAGCGCGCGTTCCCCAAGGCGCGCTACGTCGACGCTTCGGACCTGGTCGACAAAATTAAAGTCATCAAGAGCCTGGAGGAAATGGAACTGATCAAGCGCGCCGCCGCGATGCAGGACGGCGCCATGCACGCCGCCTTCGACGCGGTGAAGCCCGGCATGCGCGACACCGAAGTGGCCGCGGTCGCGCAGCATTACAGCCAATGCCACGGCAGCGAGAACGGTATCTATCTGTGCGCCTCGATGCCGCTCGGCCAGCCGTCGAAATTCGCCAACCGCCACTTGCAGAACCGGGTGATCCAGAACGGCGACCAGATCGCGCTGCTGGTCGAGGATAACGGGCCCGGCGGCATGTATACCGAGCTAGGTCGTTCGTGTGTGGTCGGCACGAAAGTGCCGCAGGCGATGAAGGATGAACTCGCGTTTTGCATGGAGTCGCGCCGCATGACGCTCGACCTGCTCAAGCCCGGCACGCCGTGCAAGGAGGTGTGGGACAGCTTCAATGCGTTCATGCGCAAGAACGGCCGGCCGATGGAGGCGCGGCTTTATTGCCACGGCCAGGGCTACGATCTGGTCGAGCGGCCGCTGGTGCGCAGCGACGAGCCCATGACTATCGAAAAAGACATGAACATCGTCGTGCATCCGACCTATATCCACGCCGGCTATCTCAACTGGCTGTGCGACAATTATCTGATCGGCGGGAATGGCCCTGGCGACCGGCTGCACCAGTTCCCGGAACAGATCGTCGAGGTGGGCTAGCCATCCTATTGGCAGTCTTGACCGCCGCCGCCAGGAGCGCGAGGGTCCGCCACCTAAAGTGGAGGAGCACTCATTGAAAAAAGCAATCATTACGGCGGCGTTTGCCAGTGTGCTGGCGCTGACCGGATCGGCCGGCGCGCAGAACTTTCCGACCCGCCAACTGACCATGGTCATTCCATTCGCCGCCGGCGGACCAACCGACGTGCTCGGCCGTGTCATGGCTCAGAAAATGGGCGAGTTGCTCCGCCAGACGGTGATCGTCGAGAACGTCGGTGGCGCCGGCGGCATGACCGGCTCCAAGCGCGTCGTCGATGCGAAGCCCGATGGTTACTACATGCTGCTCGGCACCGTCGGCACTCATGCGCAAGGCCAGACGCTTTACAAGCATCCGCTCTACAACGCCGTGACCGATTTCACGCCGGTCGGCCTGATCGCCGAGGTCCCGATCGCGCTGCTCGTGCGCAAGGATTTGCCGGCCAACGACCTCAAGGAATTCGTCGCCTACTCCAAGGCCAATCAGGCCAAGATGCAGTTCGGTTCAGCCGGCGCCGGTTCGGCCACCCATCTCGGCTGCGTCGTCCTCAACACCGCCATGGGAACGGACATCACCCATGTGCCTTACAAAGGCACCGGTCCGGCGATGCAGGATCTGGTGGCCGGACGCATCGATTTTCTGTGCGAGATCGTCACCACCGCGAAGCCGCAGATCGACGGCGGCAGCGTCAGGGCTCTGGCCATCATGACCGCGCAGCGTTCGGCCGTGCTGCCGAACCTACCGACCACACGTGAGCAGGGCCTCGACGTCCAGGCCTACACCTGGAATGCCTTGTACCTGCCGAAGGGGACGGCGGCCGACATCGTCAAGAAGCTCAACGACGCGATGGTCGCGGCGATGAACACGCCTTCCGTGCACGATCGCCTGCAGGCGCTCGGCGCCAACATCGTACCGCCCAATCAGCGCACGCCGGAATATCTCGGCTCGTTCACCAAGAGCGAAATCGAAAAATGGGCGGCGCCGATCAAGGCCAGCGGCGTGAGTGTGGAGTGACGCCGCAACGGCTTTGCCGCGGCGCGTGGAAATGGGAGTCGGACGATGGCTGACATCAAGATTCTCAATCCCGACGCGCTCGGCAAGCCGCTCGGGCAGTACTCGCACCTCACCCGCGTGAAGGCGTCGGAATTCGTTTTCATCGCCGGCCAGGTGGGGGTCGACAAGAACGGCACCATCGTCGGGGTCGACGATTTCGACGCCCAATGCGTGCAAACATTTGCGAATATTGAAGCTGCGCTGAAATCGGTCGGCGCCGGCTGGGGCAACATCGTGCAGCTCACCACCTATCTGGTGCACTCGCAGGACATTCCGAAATTCATGAAATACCGCTTACGCGAATTCCCCAAGATGTTCTCGAACGGCGCCTACCCGCCCAACACCTTGCTGATGATCGACCGGCTGGTGCAGGAAGGCTTACTGGTCGAGGTACAGGCGGTCGCCGCGCTTTAGCGCCTGCGCTGCTCGATTCCGTGCCGCGCTGGATCGACGCCAAACGGCGGCTGGCGCAGGTGCTGGTGAGCAACCCGGTGCGGCTTTATGGGTTCAAGAAGGCGGCACGCGGCTAAAGCATTTCGTCATTCCAGGTTCGCGTGCTGTGCACGCGCCCCGCAATGACGGGGGTTTTACTCCACCGCCTTCGCCACGCGCGCGCCGAAGGCGTCAGTGCCGAGCGGGCCGCCCATGTCGGGCGTGCGCCACTCCGGCTTGGCGATGACGCGGTCGAGTGCGCTTTCGATGGCGCGGCCGGCGCGCACAAGCTTGTCGTCGCTGCGCCGCTCGCCGAGCCAGGCCAGCAGCATCGCCGCCGAGCCGATCAGCGACGATGGATTGGCCACGTTCTTGCTGGCGATGTCCGGTGCCGAGCCGTGCTGGGCCTGCGCCACCGCGTGCTCGGCGCCGGCATTGAGCGAAGCCGCTAAGCCCAGGCTGCCGGCGATCTCGGAAGCTTCATCGGAAAGAATGTCGCCGAACATGTTGGTGGTGACGATGACGTCGAATTGGCTGGCGTCGCGGATCAACAGCGCCGCCATGGCGTCGATGATGCGCTCCTCATACTTCACCTGCGGGTAGCGCGCGGCGACCGCGCGTGACGCTTCGAGATAAAGCCCGTCCGACACGCGCAGCACGTTGGCCTTGTGCACCGACGTCACCTTGCGGCGCCGTTGCATGGCGAGCTTGAACGCGGCCTCCGCGATCCGGGTCGAGCCTTCGCGCGTGATCTTGCGGATGGCGATCGCCAGATCCGGCGTCGGCATCAATTCGCCGGAGCCGAGATGCATGGAGCGGTCGGCGTAGAAGCCCTCGGTATTCTCGCGCACAATCACCAGATCGACGCTCGCGCCGCAGCGCGGCGGAAAGCCCTCGCGCGAGCGCGCCGGGCGGATATTGGCATAGAGATCGAGGCGCTTGCGCAATTCGCCGGACGGATTAAGGCCGCCCTTGTCCACCGGCGGATAATCATTGTGCGACACCGGCCCGAGCAGCACGCCATCCGCCGCCCTCGCCTTCGCCAGTGCGGATGGCGGAAACGTGGTGCCCTCGCTGCGGTGCGCAGACCAGCCGATATCCGCAGTTTCGAAAGCCATGCCGAGCGCAAACTTGGCGTCGGCCGCGCGCAGCACATGGACGGTGGCGGCGGTGATCTCCGGGCCGATGCCGTCGCCCTGCAGCACCAGGATGCGCAGCGCGCCGGTTGAGTTTTTTGCGTTCATTTCAGCGCTTCTCCCCACGCCCAGGCCGTTGCGCCTGAGTGTATTTTACTTTCTAACTTAGATGCGCACTATCCGTCTCCGACAATGAACGAAAAAGCCCGCAATGCCATCCGCCGATCCCGAAAACTTCGTGCTGCGCTCGACCGTGACCTCGCCGTTCGGCCGCAAGGTGCGCATGGCCATCGAGGTCCTGGGGCTCAACGACCGCGTCACGCTGGTCCCGGCCGATACGCTCGACGACAACGACACCCTGCGGGCGCAGAACCCGCTCGGAAAAATGCCCTGCTTGCTGCTGGCCGACGGAACTACGATCTACGACAGCGACGTCATCATCGAGTACCTCGCAGAGGTGGCGGGGAGCGAACGGCTGCTGCCTGCGCGCGGGCTCGCGCGCTTTAAGGCGCTGACGCTGGCCACGCTCGCCGACGGCATCATGGAGGCCGCTATATTGGTGGTCTACGAGGGCCGTTTTCGCGACGCCGGAACCCATTCGGAGCGCTGGCTGGCGCATCAGCGCGGCAAGATCGCCCGCGCGCTGGCGGCCTTCGAGGCCGCAGCCCCCGATCCGGCCAAGACCGATATCGTCGCGATCGGGCTATCCTGCGCGCTCGGTTATCTCGACTGGCGCAAGCCGGTGGAATGGCGAACATCCTTTCCGGGTTTGGCGGACTGGTTGGCCGCCTTCGCCAGAAACGAGCCGGCCTTCGCGCACACGCAAGCCGCATGAGGATTTTTATTGTCGATGACGCCACACACCGCCGACACGCAAGCCGCGCCGCCATTCTGGATGGCCTCGCCCAGCAAGCCGAAATTAAAACTGCCGCCCGGCGCCTACGACGCGCATGTACATGTGTTCGGCCCGCGCCAGCGGTTTCCATTCGCGGACGGACGCCGCTATACGCCCTCCGACGCGCCGAAGGAGATGCTGTTCGCGCTGCATGATTTATTCGGCATCGAGCATTGCGTGATCGTGCAGCCGGCCTGCCACGGCTTTGACAATTCCGTCACCGAGGATGCGATTGCCGCGACCGCCAAGGCCTATCGCGGCGTGGCGCTGGTGCCGACCACGGTCAGCGATGCCGAGCTGAAGCGGCTGAATGCCGCCGGCCTCTGCGGCAGGCGCTTTCACTATATGAAGCATCTCGGCAAGGGCGCTCCGATCGACGAAGTCATCGCGTTCGGCAAGCGGCTCGCCGATATCGGCTGGCATCTGCAAATCCACATGGAGGCCGATCTGATCGGCGAGCTGGCGCCCGCGATTACGCGCTCAGCCGCTCCGGTGGTGATCGACCACATGGGCCGCATCGATGCTTCGCTCGGGCCCGAGCAGCGCTCGTTCAGCAATCTGCTCAAGCTGATGAACGACAGGAATATCTGGGTGAAGGTGAGCGGCTGCGACCGCGCGACCCGCTCCGGCCCGCCCTATGCCGATGCGGTGCCGTTCAAGCGCAAGCTGGTTGCGGAATTCGGCGACCGCGTGGTCTGGGGCACTGATTGGCCGCACCCCAATCACGCCGGCCCCACGCCCGACGATGGGCTGCTGGTCGACATTCTTGCTGAGATCGCGCCGGCGCCCGCGCAGCGGCAGGCGCTGCTGGTGGATAATCCGCAGCGCTTCTATCGGTTTGCGCCGGCCAAGCGGCGCGCCGCGGCGGAGGCAAAATCATGAGCGGGCGGCTGCAAGATCGCATCGCCATCGTCACTGGCGCCGGCTGCATCGGCCCCGGCTGGGGCAACGGTCGCGCCACCGCCGTGCGCTTTGCCGAGGAAGGCGCCAGGATTTTCGCCGTCGATCGCAATCTCGACAGTGTCGCTGAGACGGTCGAGCGGGTGAAAGCTGCCGGCGGCGAGATCGCCGTGCAGCAATGCGACGTCACCGACAATGCCGCGGTCGCCGCCATGGTGGCCGCGTGCGTCGCGCGCTTCGGCCGCATCGACGTGCTGGTCAACAATGTCGGCGGCTCGGCGGCCGGCGGTCCGGTGGAAATGGCGGAAGAAGTCTGGGACGCGCAGGTCGATTCCAATCTCAAGAGCGTGTTCCTCACCTGCAAGCACGTGCTTCCGGTGATGGAGCGGCAACAGAGCGGCGTCATTATCAATGTGGCATCGACCTCCGGCCTGCGCTGGACCGGCGCGGCGCAGGTCGGTTACGCCGCCACCAAGGCCGCCGTGATCCAGCTCTCGCGCGTGGTCGCCGTGCAATATGCGGCCAAGGGCGTCCGCGTAAACACGGTGGTGCCAGGGCAATTGCATACGCCGATGGTGGAAGCGCGGCTGGCCAAGCAGCGCGCCGGCGGCGACGTCGAGGCATTACTCAAGCAGCGCGTGACGCGGATTCCGCTCGGCTTCATGGGCGACGGCCGCGATACCGCCAACGCCGCGCTGTTCCTGGCCTGCGACGAGGCGCGCTTGATCACCGGCACGGAAATCATCGTCGACGGCGGCATGACCGTGCGTTGTGACTGAGCATGATCCCGAAAAGTAGAAACCGGTTTCCGGATAAGATCATGCCCAAGAAAAACGCTACCTCGTGTCGCTGACAGTACCGCGCTCGATGAAATAGGCGCGCGCCAGCAAATCAAGCACGTGCAGCTCGTTCGATTCGGCGATCAGCACCGAGACGCCTTCGTTCTTGAGGTTGGCGAGCACCTCGCCAAGTCGGCGCGCCAGCGCGGGCGCCAGGCCCTCGAACGGCTCGTCCAGCAGCAATATGCGCGTGCCCGCCATCAGCGCGCGCGCCAGCGCCACCATTTTCTGCTGGCCGCCGGACAATTCGAGCGCACGGCGCTGATTGAAGCGCGCCACCTCCGGCATGATGGTGAAAATCCATTCCAGCCGCTGGTCAACGCCGTCGACCTGCGTCGACCAGGTCGGCAGGCGGATGTTCTCCTCCACCGTGAATTCTGGCACCAGCCGGCGGTCTTCCGGCATGTAACCGACGCCATGGCCGGCGCGGCGATGCGCCGGCAGCGCGAGCAGATCGACATGGCCAAGCTCGATCTTGCCGGTCGCCGGAATCGCGCCCATCAGCGCGCGCAGCAGCGTGGTCTTGCCGGCGCCGTTGCGGCCGATGAGGCCGCACATCTCGCCCTCGTTCACGCTAAGCGAGGCGTCGCGAATGATCGGGATCGGGCCGATCGAGACGTTGAGGTTGGCGACCTTAAGCATGGCCGGCGCTCCCGGCAGCCGTCTTGAGCCGAACGCCGCTGATCAGTTCCTGCACCTTCGGATTATCCAGCGTCTCGGTCGGCGTGCCGTCGGCGATGACGGTGCCGTCGTAGAACGCCAGCACCCGGTCGGCAAAGCGCGCGACGATCTCCATGTCATGCTCGACGAACAGAACGGTGATCTTGCGGGTCTTGAGCGCCGACATCACTACGTTCATCAGATCGAACTTCTCTTCAATCGAGATGCCGCTAGTCGGTTCGTCCAACAGCAGCAGCCGCGGCCAGCCGACCACCGCCATGCCGATATCGAGCAGCTTGCGCACGCCCTGCGGCAGCGCATTGGCGGGTGTTTCGCTGTAGCGGCCGATCTGGAACAGCTCGATGGTCGCATCCGCTTCGGTGATCGCGTCGGGCGAATGCACCGGCGTGGCAATGTTGCCCCAGACACTGCCCGAGCGCCGGGCAATCGCGGCGGCGATGCACATATTCTCGAACACGGTGAGCGAGGGGAAAATCTGCGCCACCTGGAACGAGCGCGAGATGCCGAGCCGGGTGATCTCGCGCGACGGCTTGCCGGTGATCTCCTTGTCCTCGAACCAGATGCTGCCCTTGGTGGGCGTGAGATGGCCGGTGATCATGTTGATGAAGGTGGTCTTGCCTGCACCGTTGGCGCCGATCACGCCGACGGCCTGCTCGGCCGGCACGCTGACGGTGATGTCGCGCGCGGCCACCAGCGAGCCAAAAGTTTTTTCCAGATCGCGGACGGCGAGAATGTCGCTCACGATTTCGCCTCCCCGCGCCGCTTGAGCCGCGCCACCACCGAACCGAGACCGTCCGGCAGGAACAGGATGGTGAGCAGCAGGACCGACCCGAGCGTCATCTGCCACAGTTGCGGCATGACATCGAAAGCGAACGAGCGCACCCCCTCGAACACCAGCGAGCCGACAAAGGCCGCCGCCACCGAACCGGCGCCGGCGAGAATGGTCACAAAGACGAAACCGCCCGACGTGGTCCAATAGGCCATGTTCGGATCGACATGGCCGATCGCGAGCGCCGCCAGCGCGCCGCCCAGCCCGCCAAGAATGCCGGCGACCACCACCTTGGTATGGATGATGCTGGTGACCGAAACGCCGAGAAACTCGACACGGATTTCATTGTCGCGGATCGGCGCGGCCAGCGCGCCGGCGACCGAGCGGAAATAGACGCCGATCAGCACGGCGCCGATGGCGTCGACGCCGAGCGTAAGCCAGTACAGCGCGAGGCCAAGCGCTTCGCGATGCGGCGCGTAACCGAAAAAGGTCGGGGTCGCCACACTGAAGCCGTCGGTGGAGCCCAGCGACTCAGTCTTTACCAGCACGCCATACAAGATCATCGACAACGCGAGACTGAGCATGGCGAAGAAGATTTCGCGGTACCGCGCCAGCAGGAAGCCAATCAAAACCGCCACCAGCCCCGCCGCCACGCCGCCGATCACCACCAAGGCAAACGCATCGGTGAACCCGGTCCAGCGCGCGGTGAGCGCGACTGCATAGGCGCCGATGCAGTAATAGAGCGCCTGTCCGAAGGAGACGAGCCCGGCGCGCCACAGCACCACCAAGCCGAGCACGACCAACCCGTTGGCAAACGCAATGGTGACGAGCGAAACCACCCAATCCGGCAGCAGCGGCGCCGCCGCGGCGGCGAAGAGGAACATGAGGCCGCCGGCCAATTGCCCTCGCCCGCTCATGTCAGATCTTTCTCGGCTGGGCGCGCACGAACAGGCCATACGGCCGCACCACCAGAACCAATGCCATCACGCCGTAGATGACGAACAGCTCGATCTGCGGCACCAGATGGACCGCGGCGGCGCGGCAGATGCCGACGATCAGCGCGCCGACCAGGGCGCCTTCGATCGAGCCCATGCCACCAATGGCGACCACCGCGAAGGCCAGCACGATCACCTCGACGCCGATGCCGAGCGTGACCGCGATCTTCGGCGCCATCACTGCACCGCCCAGCGCGCCGAGCATGGCGCCGATGATAAAGGTCGCAGTGTAAACCAGCGTGACGTTGACGCCGAACGCCGCCGCCGTTTCGCGGTCGAAAATCACCGTCGTCAGCAGCCGGCCATAGCGCGTGAATTTCAGCGCCCAATAGGCAAGGCCTGCGAGCAAGGCCGCAATCGCCACCAGCACGATATCGTAGTTGGACAGCACCAGCTCGCCGATCTCGGTATTGCCGGCTGACACCATCGGCTGATAGGCCGCATACGACTGCGGACCCCAGATCAGCACGATCACATCCTCGAGGATAAGAAACACCGCATAGGTGACCAAAACGATGATCACCTCGTCCTTGCCGTAGACCAGCCGCAGGATGCCGCGCTCGAGGATGATCCCGAGTACCAATCCGACCGCCATTCCCATGAGGATCATGAACAGAAAGCCGGCGGCCGCCGGCCAATCGCCATTGGTATAGATGCCGACCGCGGTGGCGGCGCCATAGGCGCCGAACGCGTAGAACGAACCGTGCGCGACGTTCAGGATTTTCATCACGCCGAAGATCAGCGTCAGGCCGATGGCGACGATGAACAGATAGGCCGCGTAGACGAGGCCGTCAGTCAGGATGGCGGAGGCGGTCAGCACGGCGAAACCGCTTGAATTCGAGGGCGGGACGGCGGGGGTCAGGCCGCGATTGGCCGCCCCCCCGCCGCAATGACGTTTCAACGCAAGCGCATCAATTGCGCTTGATCAGTTACACTTGATCAATTGCACTTGGCGCCCTTCATTCCCTCGGCAATCCACTTATCCGCGTCGATGCCCGCCGGCGGGTTCACGCATTCGGCCGGGAAGCGGACGATGTCGACGATCTCGGGCTCTTTCTTCTGCTTGTTGAAGCGATAGGTGCCGTAGGCCGTTTCGGTGATGCCCTGATGGCCGTCACCGATCGCCATTTTCACGTGGCCGGCCGGTCCGTCGAACTCGATGCCCTTGAACGCAGTGGCGATTTCATCCGCCGTCGGCTTGGCGCCGGCCTTGGCGGCCTTCTCGTAGGCGAGCTTCAGGCCGAACAACGACTGCGCCATCTGGTAGGCGGGATAGGTCGGCGGAAGATTGTAGCGGTCGGTATAGATTTTCTGGAACCAGCGATTGATCTCGGTGTCGCGGGCAAGCGGTCCGTTGGCGCCGCGGCCGCCGATGATGGTGCCGTCCGCCAGCTTGTCGCGCAGACGCCAGATCGCCGCCTCGCCGGTAGTCATGATGATGGTCATGCGCTTGTCGAGACCGCGCGCCTGTTCCTGGTAGACGAAGCCCTCGAGGTCGCCATCAAAGAAGCTGGTGTGCAGCGCCTGCGATTTCGAGGTCAGCAGCGTCGAGACTTCGGCGCCGTATTCACCGGCGAACAGCTTCGGAAACAGCACCTTGTCGGACGTGACGTTGGGCGCCAGCACTTTCATGGCGCCGACGAAGTCGCGCCAGGAATCCTGGCCCCAGGCGTAGTTCTGATTGATGCCAGAATAGCTGGTGACGCCTTTCTTCTTCGCCAGCAGATAGCGCGCGGCCGCAACGTTATCCATGGTCGCGTGCGGGCTCACGCGGAACACGTAATTGCGCGGCTTCTCTTCGAAGATGCGCGGCGTGCCGCAATCGTAGAACACAGTGAGCACCTTGAGTTCTTCCGCCACCGGCGTCACCGCCAGGCAGCTTCCAGAAGAAATGTAGCCGACCACGGCGTCGACCTGGTCGCGCTGCACGAGATTGCGGAATTCGGTCACGACGTTGGCGGCGGAGCCGGTCTCGTCGACATATTTCGCCTCGATCTTGGTGCCGCCGAAACCGACCGTGTTGAACGGCGCCGGCGCCTTGCCGGTATTCAGCGCCTCGATGACGATCTCGGCGCCGTTGCGGCCCGGGATGCCGAATGGCGAGGCGGCGGGGCCGGTGAGAAACGATACGATTCCGAGCTTGATCGGCGCGGCCGCGGGCGGTTGTTGCGCCTGAGCCGGCACAGCCGCCGCCGTGACGGCAAGACCAGCCAGCACCCATCGAGTCAAAGTTTTGCGATGCGACATTGCCACTCCCTCCCCTGACGTGCCCGTTGCGGGCTTCGATTTGATTGGTCGCAAGCAAACGCGATCCTGCGCCAAGTTTCAACCGCTATTTCCATATTGATGCATGCACGTTCACATAGTCGTATTCGTGCCCGCGGCTTGTGCGGCCGGCCTCGTAGCACTTTGCCGCCAATGCTAGGCTGCGCGACGCGCATCGCTTGCACTCATTAGACCGGACAACGCCGATGGCCGTCACCCCTATGCGTCGAGACGACACAGCCGCACCGGGCAGCGGCCTGGCGGCGCGGCTCGCGATCCGCGCCGGCCAGCATCGCGGGCCGACCTCGGGACTGGCGCCCGGTTACGTGCAGGGCAACCTCGCCATTCTGCCGCAGCGGCTTGCCGCGGATTTCCTGCGCTTCTGCCAGCTCAATCCGAAGCCGTGTCCGCTGATCGCAAGCTCGGCGCTCGGCGACTGGCGCCTGCCGGCACTGGCCGAGGATCTCGACATTCGCACCGACATCCCGCGCTACCGCGTGTGGCGCAACGGCGAACTGGTCGCCGAGCCGGAGGATATCCGCGAATTCTGGCGCGACGATCTGGTGAGCTTCGTGATCGGCTGTTCGTTTTCGTTCGAGGATGCGCTGATGGCCGACGGCATCGAGATCCGTCACATTGCGCTCAACCGCAACGTGCCGATGTACCGCACCTCGATCGCAACGACGGAAGCAGGCCCGTTCCATGGACCGATGGTGGTGTCGATGCGGCCGATGCGGCCTGCCGATGCCATCCGCGCCATCCAGATCACCACGCGCTTTCCGGCCGTGCACGGCGCGCCCGTGCATATCGGAAAGCCGGAACTGATCGGCATCGCCGAGCTGGCCAAGCCGGACTACGGCGACCCGGTGCCGGTGCGCGAGGATGAAATCCCGGTGTTCTGGGCCTGCGGGGTGACGCCGCAGTCGGTGATCGCGACGGTGAAGCCGGACTTCTGCATCACGCATTATCCGGGCAGCATGCTGGTCACCGACCGGCGCAATACCGACTTCGCGATTATGTAATCGCGGGCAAGGTGTTAGGCCGCGTCGCGGCCGGCATCTTTGCCGAGCAAGCCGGCCTCCACCAGCGCCTGGCGGATGCGCACGATCTCCGCGCGTTCGATCTTCACCAGCGGCGGGCGCACCACCGCGCGCGGCAGACGGCCGAGCAGCACCAGCGCTTCCTTCATGCGGTTGTGCATGTCCACGAACGGATCGGCGTAGAAGGCGCGCGCAATCGGCGCGATGCGGTCGTTGAGGCGCTTCGCTTCGGCCAGATCGTTGGCCTGCACTGCGCGGAACAGCTGCGCCTGCAAGTCGGCAATGACACTGCCCGAGCCCGACAACAGGCCGTTGGGGCCTAACACCAGCGAGGCGAACAGCCACGAACTATGCGTCGTGAGCACGTTCACCGACCGCGACAGACTTTGCAGCCTGCGAATGTGCCACTCGTGATGCGGCACATTGCCGATCCAGTCCTTTATGGCGCGGATGCTCGGCACCTCCTCGCACAGCTTCAGCAGCGTGTCCTTCGGATAGCCCTGCCCACTGGCGAGCGGATACTGGAACACGATCAGCGGCAGGTCGGTGGCATCGGCGATGCGCTTGAAATGCGCGAGCGCCATCTGCGGCGACTGGCCAAGCGTGAACGGCGCCGGCGGAAACACCAGCAGCGCCGAGGCGCCGCCTTGGGCCGCCATGCGGGCGATGCGCGCGGCCTCTAAGCTGCCGTCGGCCCACACCCCGTTCACCACCGGCAGGCGGTCGCCGAGCTCGTCCTGCGTGATGTCGAGCACGCGCCGCTGCTCGTCGAAGCTGCAGGAAGCGACTTCGGTCGAATGCGCGTTGATGGTAACCGCCGACAGACCCTCGACCGCGGCGACGTCGCGCAGGTGCTTGTGGAAACTCACCTCATCGATGGAAAGGTCGTTATCGAACGGCAGCAGCACCGCCGGGATCACGCCGTGGGGAATGTAATTCGGGTGCCTTGGCATTGCGTTGCTCCCTGGTCAGACCGCAGCTTTAACCCGTGTTTCGGCGTCGCCAGCATAGCCGAATTCGGCCGACAGACGAACAGCGGCGGCGCGCACCAGCCGCGCGCGCTTCTGCAAAGACTCGATCGACAAGCGCCAGACCGGCCCGGAAATGCCGATGGCGCCGATCACGTGGCCGCTGAAATCGCGCACTGGCAGCGCCACGCAACGCAGTTCGGAATCGAACTCGCCGTCGTCGAACGCCATGCCGGCGCGGCGCACTTCTGCGACCTCGCGACGTAACGGCTCGGCGGCGGTGATCGAGTCCGGCGTATGCGCGGCAAGTTCCGCGCGCTGCAGGAAACGCTCGAACTGGTCGGGC
>Ga0208587_1001122_pt1 | contig 14376 bp, 18 predicted proteins | sample NGESurdeep092012_7_FD_184472 | JGI IMG/M metagenome (GOLD analysis project Ga0208587, IMG submission 184472) | Arctic peat soil microbial communities from Barrow, Alaska - NGEE Surface sample 210 deep-092012 (SPAdes) | ecosystem: Environmental > Terrestrial > Soil > Wetlands > Peat ...
GTCTGCGGTGGAACCATGCACGTCGTTGAACGGCTCACCGCGGCTCAACTCCTGCTTCGCTCTCCACCTCAACCCGACCAGTGCGCAGCATGAACCTCTCTCCACATCGTCGGCCTCTGCTCCTGCTCCGGCACGCACGCAGATCTCTGGTCTCCTCGCGCACGGAGTGCTCTATCACTTATTGTTTCAGCCGATGCCGAACGCCTCTGTGCAACGGTGCGCCGCTTCAACAGGACCTCAACGCGGCAGATCATACCTATCACAGCGGCCTACTTGAACCTCTGCACCCGCTCAGCCCCATTCAGAGTACATAGCCTTCCCTCGGGGCGGCTTCCTTCAAGTCGCTGTATCCGAAGCGCCCGGCCAAAGATCAAGCGACTGCCAACTGTTCCGCGGTGGGCGCTTCAGATACAGCACTAAGACTTCCCGGTACCAACAGGCGTCAATAAGTGCGTCGGGCAGATATTGCGTCGATTGAGAAGCTATCCAACCAATCCGAAGCGATATGCTGTTTCACGCAGCCTGATTTCGAGTCCCCCGGCGTTCGGCTAGGTCGCAGGCGAATCAGACCCATGGTGGAAAACGGTATTTTCGTTACTTCGTTGGGGAGCAAGATATGAAATCCACCCCCGGTCAATTGATTCTTGCCAGTGCTGCTATCACTGCATCCGGGTGGGTCCGCATCCATTCCATCAGCGGTTTGTTGTGAATCTGAGATGCCATGACCCACTCGACAGCTAGACCCTTGTCCTTGAGTCTGTTGTCTTTTGCGTTCTGGATACAATTGTGCCCCGATGTGGTCATTCGCTGAACATGAGCAAAGGGCATCACCGAACCGTCACCAAACGCAATGTTCACGCCAAAGCTGTCGAAGTATGTGGCGCAGAGTACAAACTTCGTGCATGGACCGTTGTCTTTCCATGCCCAAGACTCGTTGGCGTAAGCGGTCTGAACGTCTGCGTCCGAGGGAGACTGAGCATGAGTACATTGTGAGTACAACATCAAGCCAGCAACAAAAACAAAGATTGGTTTCAAAAGGGTGCTCCTTTGGGATGGGTAGTTAGCACCCTTACGTTAGGGCTTAGGCGCGAAGCGTGCTGTAACGAAAACTGTAGTGTCAGATAGCTGATAGTCGACGTTGAGCGGAAGGGTTTTGTCCACAATTGTTTTCTCTCCCTCTCTGACCCAAGACACCGGCAGGCCTATGCTTCCATCCGCCCAAGCTATTCGCGTCTTCTTTATATCGATGCCGTGTTTCAATTTAAGCTCGGTTCCAGCCAATGTAAGGAGTTCTGTCAAGGGGAAGGCGCTTGCCCCGGCTGGATCGAAGGTACATGTGAATTTAATCGCTGCATCGGTCAGTAATTTTACGATCGGCTCCAAGCCGGCTTTTGCTTTGACGTCGAAGCTGTCTGGGTCGATGAAGAAGCCTTTCCTCTCTCGGTTCAAAATAACGTCATGGAATGGAGCGATTCCAAACGTCGCAGAGATCGTCGATGAACCGCTACTCACCTCAAGTGTCAACGGTGTCAGCGTGAAGCGCGACTGTGGGCCACCGAAAGCTGAGGGGATCGGACAGATCCTGTTATATGGGGGAGAGAGGTTTAGGCTAGCCCAACCTTGTACAGTGGCGCTTGCGCTCGCTTGGACACCATCGAGTTCAACGCTGTCCATGTTCTTAGAGATGTGGATGCCGGTCAATGAGGCGTTGCCCTTGATCGCATCCGGTCCGACACCACTGAGCGCTCCACTGAGATCGCCGACTTTTTGACTTGGCACGCAGACATCTTGGTAGAAATGCTCTCTTCCAATAGACTTTGCGAAGGATTGATCAATCCGCTCTGGTGCATTCGCAAAATCTCGAAGTTGTCTGACGTGAGCGTTGCAGTCGTCCATTATTTTGCCAGCTGCGTCCATTACCAATTTCGGTGGATCACACGCGTGCGGCGGGTGGGGGAATTTATTGCAAAGGTTGTACGGTCCTTCGGCCTCATGAAATACACGTGTGGGACCGTCGCAAGCGATCTCAGGTTTCGTGAGCTCAACCTTCGCGAACTCAGCCAAATTACTTAGGCATGATTGTGTGGGGAACCGAAGCACCGGGCGTCATTTCCCTCAACTCTCTGTTCGTCGAGAGGTCCACTATAACTCACGGTTATCTTCTGGTTGTTGAATATTTTATTGAACGCATCTGATAGGAGGTTTTTGTTGATGCTCGCGAGGATTCCGTCCTGTTTATAGGCCTTGAACGCCTCCACAACTAGACCCTCGACCTCGCGATCCAATTGCGAATACTCGCTTTCGATCCTCGCCGCGCTTACTTGGCTAGGAAGTGGCTCCGGAGGGAGGACGATGGGAGGTTGGGGCTTTGGGAGATTATTCGGGTCTAAGATATCCATCCGCAGCATTGACGCGAGCAACAGACCCTTTGGCGATATGCGGACAACCGCACTGGTTATTCCGGGCTGAATCGCTAGTAGCTTTGTAGGCTGAATACTGAAGCCGGCCTGACCGCTGGTAACAGTAATCGGTGCAAGGGGGAATGGCACGTCAAGATGAAGCTTTCCATTGATGTTGTCGCGAAAAGTGGTCAGGGCTAGGTTGATAGGAGTTGAAATGGCCTGCCGACGCTGGAACCAGTAAAGAATAGGGTGTTTCGACGACGACAGATCAACTGCCGTGATCCGCATGCTGGTGATTGCAGGTCTCAGGCGCACTCCCAGGATATTCCCACCGGCCGCAGAGGGGACGAGCTCAGGATACAAACGAACATCGACTGTGCCCCTAACCTTGATGCCGCTCATATCCATCTTTAAATGCGTGCCTTTCAAATCCAAGGCGAAGTCGGACGAAAATACGATCTCCTGTTTGCCTAGCGTCAGGCTTGGAGAGCCGAGTGATGGAGCAGCGGCCAGAATGTCTTGGTCGGAGCTTAGTGGGAAGGGGTATTTAGCCGCAGTCAAAACATAGTTGCTGAGGTCTGCGGTAGGAATGAAGGCGTACGAGTTTGGGACTGAGAGCGACGCAATTGCTTTGTGAGCTGTTTCAATTGCGCCTAGCTGCCTTTGTTCAGGGCTGACAGGTGGGAACTTGCTGTTAACCGATCGCAGGATCATCGGGCCGCAGCCTGAAAGCGGCAATGTTGCAACAATCGCAAGGACGGATACACGATGGCGCAATACTGACATTAGGGACACCTTTAGTTTTCAGTTATTTAAATTTAGAAAGGTGGCTGAAGGTTTAGCCGTGGAGCCACGATCATACATCATTTTTGAAAACTCTGGCGCGAGAATTTTCTAATAGCGGAGTCTGTCGGGTTCGCCAATTCAAGGCGCGGGCAGGAGGTTCGGTTGCCTAGACCCAAGTCGTAGATACAGGAAGGAATCGCACCTTGAAAGACGCATCCGAGGGGATGGCGATTGTGGGCTTCACCTAATGGGCAATTCACTTATCTGGCGCCATTTGGAAACTTTCCATTGGATTGGTAACGGCAAACTCCCTAAGGTCTACGAATGCCCTTGGGCGCATTTCGCGGCGGAAATGCACTTGAGCGAATAGTCGCCGATACGGACTTGTGGCACTAGCGATCCAGATACGCCGCTCACGGAAGCCACATGAGTGAGAAGTCGGCGTCCCGTAGAATTGCCTTTTCTTCAATGTCCATGGAAACCGGCAAGTGGGAGATGCCGGACCGTGGTACCAGCGGCATTGTTGGTGGCTCAGACATTACCTTTCGGCGCGATCGCCGAGTAGTGATCAATCTGAGCATGCGACTTGCATCCTTTATATAGACATCGTCCTGCTTAGCGGTCTTCGTTCTGCTCTACCTCACTCTCAACCATAATATTGCCAACAAAACAAGACACTTAACGCACTTTCCCCTCCTCCTCCAACTGACCTGTGCGGCATCGGTCGCGTCTTGGCCTTCAAAACAACCCTAATTGGGCGGACTGCCCGGAAAGGATCACTGCAATGTTTGGACAAATGATGGTTGAACCCGTTGTGCAACTCGGCCCTGGCGTCGATCTGCAGACAGCGATAGCCGAACTGCTAAAGCTCGCCGAAAACGTCGAGATCGTTCGTTGGATCGAGTTCCCGGCGTCGGTTCTGCTGTTCTTGCTCGTGCCCGGAGACCCGGATTCTGGGGCGGCCTATGTTCTGGACCGCAAGAAAGGAACCTGGTACGCCGTGGACTTCGAGGACGAACAATTCGGCGGGTACAGCGTAAGCCAGCTCGAAATGCTCCTGAGGGACTGTAACTTCCTCGATCTCATTGAGCGGCCGGGACTTTGGCGGGCCGGTTTGCGGTGGGTGGTTATGCCCGGAATGCGGCCTGAGACGGCCGTTTGACAGAAAAGTTATTCCGGGTTATCTAACGATACCCACATCCGAAAACTGTGTGGGGAAATGGCGAACACGAGCGTGTGGATTCGCGAAATTGCCAGGAGGAGGTGACGAGTCAAATGGCAAGGACAATCATGGCAACCCGGCAGGTCGTCGAGGATTACCAGAGGCTGTTCGTGAACCGCCGCGCCTACACGATGCAGTCCATGCGGCCGCACCCAGAAACAGGGCGGCACTACTACTTCCGGCCAAGCAAGAAAGGGACAGACATCCCCCTGATGCTGACCGACGACACCATCCGCCAGCACCTGGAAGGAAAGATCACTGTCGGGATGTATGCCATCAACCCGTCAACCCAGCGGTGTAAGTGGGTCGCGATCGACGCCGACTACAAGAACTCCATGGAAGACTTGCTGAAGCTGCAGTACCACCTGACACAGGACAGAGTGGAACCGGCGCTGGAAATGAGCAAGCGCGGCGGACATCTTTGGATCTTCCTGGCAACGCCGCTGCTGGCCAAAGAGTGCCGGATCTACATCCATGATCTTGCCCTGAGGTTGGGAGTGCCGGTGAAAGGCTCGGGTCTGGCAGACGGCATAGAGGTGTTTCCCAAGCACGATGCCATCGGCGCCGGAGAGTTCGGCAATGCCATCCGTGGTCCGCTGGGGATTCACCGGGGCGCTGACCGGCGGTTCTGGTTTTATGGTGCCGACTACACGCTGGAGGACCAGATGGCATACCTCAACCGCCTGCGAAAAGTCACCGAGGAAGTACTGCGGAGGTTCATCGCCGGGAAGGAAAGGCCTGAGCCGGATTCCCCGCCGCGTCCGGAGAGAGTCACTTCAACGCTACGAAAAACTGGGAACGGACGATCGGAATTCCGCATTTTGAACCACGTGGGTACGGTGCGGAAGGTTGGCCGCAACTACATCGCGCGATGCCCCTCCTGCGCGGATTGTGGCCACGACCGGAGCGGCGACAACCTGGCAATCCTGATTGAAGATCCCCGCTTTTACAAATGCTGGGCTGGCTGCACCAAGGAGATGATTCGGGCTGCCCTCGGCTGCCCGATTCACGTGCGGCATTCCGCCTGAGACAAGGAGAGTGTTGGTGTCATGAAGCAGAAGCGATTGCCAGATGTGCTGGGACTGAGGCTATCGCGGCAAGAGCTGCGGGTGTTGAAAGAGCGAGGAATTTTCGCCCATTCCCCAGTAAGCCTGGAACACCAGCACCTAGCGAAACGCTATGTTGTGCGTGGGTTGGAGTCGGGCGGCGCTGCTGGAGACGTGGGTCGCTACGTGACCTTTACCCAAGCAGACGGAGAGCCGGTCGAGTACCTCCATCCGGTAGAGGCCATCGGCGTAAATGGATTACACGCCGTCATCGTGGCACCGGTGCTGGTGCGTGTGGAGATACTGCGCAAGGGAAGCACCTACGAGCTGCTCATCACGCACCATCGATCGGGCATCGCCAGCGATGGCAAGCGCCCTCCCCTGGAGACGAAGGTCTTGTTTCGCGGAATTCATGGACGGCTGGAATTGGACCTGTCGGGAAAAGACAAAAGCCAAGCCGGTGCTGTAGTGCCGGTGTTTTACTCGCTCGCCGGCGAAGAAGTGACCATCCCAAGACGATTTCACGCGGCGGTTCGCGCCATCACAAAGGCAGTGAACTGCGTTGGATGTTCGCATTGTCACTTTTCCAAAGCGCCCAAGGGAGAAATTCGCATTGGATTGTCGTCTGTAGACGAAGTTGGCGAGAAAGGAGTGGAAACGACATGCAAGGAAGGCTAAAGAATTACGCGCTGGTTATCTGCCTGTTTGTTTTTCTGTTCGTAATCATCGGAGGCGGCCTGCATCTGAATCCAGGCGGCGCATTCCTTGCCGCAGTAACTGGAACTCCACTGGTGATTTATGCCTTTCATCGCGGGTTCAACGGGGCCTCTGGACCAGAGGTTCGGGCCGACTCTCCGAGTAACGAGGTTGCTTATGTCAGCAGCAAAACAGATAAGTCCGATTGACGAAGGCGCGCCTGCCCGATCAGACAACGACGCGGAATCACCAGAACGCTCCCTGAATCACAGCGAGAGCCCGGGGTTGGAATCGCCGCCTGCAGTTCGTCGGCATTTGCCTGACGAGCGGAGGGCGCTCATCCATCACTTTTCCATCGCCGGGCAGGAGGGATATCTCACGGTCGGAGTTTACGAAGACGGCCTGCCAGGAGAGATCTTCATCACCATGGCAAAGCAGGGATCGACCATCTCCGGGCTGATGGATGCCTTCGCGACGGTGGTCTCGCTTGCCCTGCAGCACGGCGTGCCATTGAGGGTGCTTTGCGAAAAACTCAGCCACATGCGCTTCGAGCCCAGCGGCTGGTCGGGAAATCCAAAGATCGGTTACGCCAAGTCGCTTATGGACTACATCGCGCGCTGGCTTGAACTCCGGTTCCTGACGGGTGACCAAGGCGAATTGTTCAAAGCCCTTCCGATGCCCATTCAGCCAGCGAGGGATGCCAATGATACCGATCCGGTTGGCGCGCTCGGCGAAATGATCCAGATGGGAGATGCGCCTGCCTGCAGCATTTGCGGTTCGCTAATGGTGCGGAGCGGAACCTGCTACCGCTGCGGAACGTGCGGAAGTACGAGCGGGTGTTCGTAGCAAGTTCCGCATGTCAGCAGCCTCTCGTCGAGCGTTGGGTAATAAATGGCGCTAACATTACGCAAGTTGCGTTACGCATCTTGCGTAACGGAAGTTGAGGCGGAGAACCATTTGACCGACGAGGCGAGCAGGAAAATAAGTAGCAAGGATCAAAACCCAGAGAGGACCCGTACCTTGGTCCAGTCCGATCCTGAGATCATGGCGGGCGCACCGGTGTTTCGTGGGACGAGAGTCCCCATTTACCTGATTGCAGACATGATCGAGCAGGGGACGCCGATCAACGAGATCCTGGACGGCTACCCATCGATGACGCGCGAGATGGTGGAGTATGCAGAAATCTACGCGACTGCGCACCCGCCACCGGGCCGGTCGCCGGTACAGCCCTGGTCCGGGACGAAGCCATTAGGACGGAAGAAAGGAAAACTGCGGCGTGTCACGTAAGATTCGACTCCCTGGGCGAAAAGGAAGGATAATAACGGCATAGGGGTGCCAAGGCGATGACGATACAGATCGAACTTAACCCGGAAATCATGGAGCGGCTTGCTGCTGAAGCCGCAGCGCACGGCATTGCGTTGGAGGAATATGCGGAACGCCTGCTGCGGGAGGCTATTGCCACCCGCGCGGAGCCCCAGGGGCAGATTTCTGTTGCAGAACTTCACACCATGCTCAACGCGATTGCGGAAGGCTCGGAGAAGTTGCCGAAGGTGCCAACCTCGGCATTCACCCGTGAGAGCTTCTACGGGGACCGCCGCTGAAAATGGCCGGCACTCCTTACGTTATTGACAGCAATATTCTGATCCGCTGGGTGCAGCCCAGCGAACCTGATTATCCAATTGTGCAGTCCGCTCTTGAGGGGCTAGCCAGCCAAGGAGCGGTCCTCTGCTACACCTCACAGAACGTCGCTGAGTTTTGGAACGCCTGCACTCGACCAGCCGACCAAAATGGATATGGATTGTCACCGCAGGAGGCCGACCGGCGCGCACGGTTATTTGAGTCGCGGCTTCGCCTTCTCGCGGACAACCTGGCAATCCATCAAGAATGGCGCCGCTTAATCGTGACGCACAACGTGTCAGGAGTTCGAGTTCACGATGCGCGTCTGGTTGCCGCGATGCGGGTGCACGGAGTGAAGCGCATTCTAACGTTTAATCAGAAGGACTTCGCTCGCTTCGCTGACATTGAAGCCATCCACCCCGCGGCCATTTCCTGATTCTCCCCTGACTCTTCCACCTGAACCATCCTGACCAGCATTGCGGGCCAACCATGAAGCCCAAGGCCGCATGCCTCGGGTCAGTGCCGCTGTTTGGTTGTCAAAGACCTCGCCGTACCACTCTCGCAACCAATCTCACATTCTCAATAAGGAGGCCAAACGCCATGCAGAAAGTTCTGCTGATCGGAAATCTCGGCCGTGATCCTGAGGTGAAATACAGCCAACAGGGTACGGCCATGGCACAGTTCTCCATCGCCACCACGGAACGATGGAAGGACAAGGCCGGTGAACTGCAGGAACATACGGAATGGTTTGCGGTAAAAGCCTTCAATCGCCTGGCAGAGATCGCCGGCGAACACCTGCATAAAGGTTCCCGTGTTTATCTCGAAGGCAGGAAGCGTACGGAGTCTTGGGACGATAAACAAACGAGTGCCAAGCACTACAGGGATGTCGTCTACGTCGACAGGATTGAGTTCCTCGATTCAAAGGGCAACGGAAACGGATCTCAGGGACCGGCCCGGAGCGACCAAGACGCGACAAACCTGACCGACGAAGAAGTGCCGTTCTAAGCCAAAGGCGGCGGCATCCAACCCTTTCACTCCCTGTAATCCCTTCGCTTGTCTCCCTCGCAAAACTGCACCAAATCACACCTCAAGCGCCGACGGAGGGCGCATAGCCATGCCAACTGAAGACACAACAACATCTCCCTCGGGACTGGATGTGACCGAGCTCCTTTCGGAGCTCGAAGTCCCGTTTTCACCCGACCAAGTCCGGTGGCGGGTTACCAACACAACCAACGACAAAAAGCGCGGTCAGATCGTGCCGTACGCCGATTCCCGCGCCTACACTGACCGGCTGAACGCGCTGTTCACGCCACAGGGCTGGACCCGTGAGTACAAGGTAGAGACGATGACCAATATCACCCGCGTAAAGAAGGGCGAGAGCATCGTCTCGGGCAAGGTGCTGGTTACCTGCACGGTCACCATCCTTGGCATTGGGTCGCATTCAGGCACTGGCGAAGAATGGGCCGATGACGATAACGGGATGACCTCAGCCGACGCCCAGGCGTTCAAGCGGGCGTGCTCTTGCCTTGGTCTTGGCCGTTACTTCTACGATATCCAAGCCGTTTGGGTTGATCTGGACCAGAACCGCCAGCCGGTGAAAACGCCCACATTGTTCGCATGGGCCCTTCCGGAGAATTGGCGCAAAGGAATGCGGCCTTCGGGCAAGAACGGGAATGGAAAAGCCAACGCATCGAACCGCGGCATTGGTTCGAACGGAGGCAGCAACGGCAACGATGGCCAGACTACGAAAAGCCAAACTCGGCCAGCAGATGGCGGCGGGAACGGTCACGCCCAAACCGCAAAGTCTAACGGGTCGGCGGCGGCTGGCTCCGGCGACGATCTGGACGCGCGCATTCTGGGATTGGAGAAGGCCGTAGGTACGGCGCTATTCAGAGGCATTCTGCGGGAGTACGGGCGCGCCAACCAGCCTAAGCTAATCCGCGACGCAGCCATCAAAGGGAAAGTCCTTCAGATGCTGGAGTCCGCAACGCGCGGCCTGGACCGTTTGGAAGCTGTTACCCAACGGCTCGACCCGAACACGGTGAAGGGGCTGCTCGATAAGCTGCAAGTCCCACCGCTGAACGAGATCGCGGACATCAAAACCCTGCAAAACGTTGTCTTCGGCCTCGAAGAGCTCGCCGGTTCCGACCAACACCACGCAGCCTAATCACCACCACGGCCACCACGAATGCGAGGGCACAGGGATACGTGTGCCCTTCGCTCGTTGAACACAGCCAGAAATGGGGTCCATACCAAAGAACTTCACCACAAACATGCGGAGGCGGCAACGTGTCTCTGAAGGCAGTCACACACATCTCTCAAGTCCGCGGCGGCTCGCAAGCGCGCATCATGCTGGCCGATGACGGCAGGAAATACGTGACCAAGCTGATGGGCAACCCACAGTGCACCAGGGTGCTGGCCAATGACTACTTGGCCTGCCGTCTGGCGCGGATGATTGGGCTCAGCGTGCCGGAGCCGGTCATTATTCTCGTGGACGAAGAGACGATCCTGGAGCAACAAATCACCTTCACCCTGGCTGGCCGGGCGGTTGCTGCGCGTCCGGGACTTCAATTCGGCTCCGCCCTGGTGATCGGTGAGGTCTTGGACTGGCTGCCAGGGACAATGCTTGGGCGGGTTAGGAACTTGAGGGAGTTTGCTGGTTTGCTTGCCTTCGACAAATGGACCGGCAACGCCGATGGCCGGCAGGTTGTATTCCACAAGGAGATGCGCCAGCGGAAATACAACGCATCGTTTATCGACTTTGGATACTGCTTCAATGCAGGCGAGTGGACCTTCCCCGACGCGCCGCTGCGGGGAGTGTACGGGCTCAATGATGTCTATGAGCGGATCGAATCGTGGGATGACTTTGCTCCGTGGTTGTCGCGGATCGAGCGATTCTCCGAGCGTCAACTGCACAGCATTGCGGACGAGATCCCATGTGAGTGGTATGGCGAACGCTCCGATCTGCAACGTTTGCTGGATTGCCTGTTGGAGCGACGCAGCATAGTCCGGCAGCTAATCGAAGGTTTCAGGACTTCCAGCAGAAATCCTTTTCCAAATTGGAAAAGGACAACTTCGCCGCCCGCCACGCAGTCCCTGATCTCAGCTACCTGTTGAGCAATGCCATCATGTGAGGAGCATAGCGTTCGCCAGCAACCGCACCGGGTGGGAAGATGCCGTCCAATTCATGAACCTGAGCAGCGGACAGCGTGATGTCCACCGCTGCCGCATTCTCTTCCAGGTACTTGCGGCGCTTCGTTCCGGGGATCGGCACCAGGTCGTCACCTTTGGCTAGAACCCAGGCGAGTGCCATCTGACTTGGAGTCGCGCCAATCGAAGCCGCCAGTTCCTTCACTTTGTTGACCAATTCCAGGTTGCGGGCGAAGTTCTCTCCCTGAAAGCGCGGACTTTGGCGACGGTAGTCGTCAGCCTCGAAATCCTCGGGGCTGGTGATCACTCCGGTGAGGAAGCCGCGTCCCAAGGGGCTGTAGGGCACGAAGCCGATACCCAATCTGCGGCACGTCGGCAGCACCTCAGGTTCGGGGTCGCGGGTCCAGAGCGAATACTCCGACTGCACAGCGGTAATGGGATGGACGCTGTGGGCACGCTCGATGGTCCGGGGTGAAGCTTCGGACAATCCGATGTGGCGGATCTTGCCCTCACGCACCAAGTCCGCAAGCGCGCCTACCGTGTCCTCAATCGGTGTCTCGGGATCGACTCGGTGCTGGTAGTAGAGGTCGACTGTGTCCACACCCAGGCGCTTCAGGCTGCCCTCGATTGCCTTCCGAATGTACTCAGGACTGCCATTGACTCCGCGGACGTTTGGATTGGCGGGATCGCGAACGATGCCAAACTTCGTGGCGAGGAACACCTGATCGCGTTTTCCCTTAATCGTCCGCCCGACGAGTTCTTCGTTGGTATGCGGCCCGTAGACATCGGACGTGTCGAGGAAGTTGATACCAAGTTCCAGAGCGCGATGAATCGTGGCGATCGACTCCGCGTCGTCTCGGCCGGAATAGAACTCGCTCATTCCCATACATCCCAGCCCGATGGCGGAGACCATCGGACCGTTACTGCCAACTCCTCCTGCTCGCGCGGAACTGCAGCAGGGAAGCGCGACATTCCGCAAGCGCACCCCACCGGAAGTTGATGCTCGTCCCGTGGTCGTCCCGTGGTCGTCTACGCCGTCTCGGCGTTGCCGCTGCCGTTTGCGAGCACAAGTGTCATTTAAAGCATATCTTTGCCGGTTGTAAACCATATCCTTGCCGCCGAATGGTGTGCAAACCCTTCATTTCACGTCGATCGCTGGTGGACCGGGCGGAAACCGTAAACCATAAAGTTGCCGGGACTGCAGAACAAGTAACGGGAAGAGCAGTGCTGATTCAAGCACTTCGCTCTCCTTGATACCGACGGGGCAAGGCAATCGGAGCGATCTAAACCATAACCTTGCCGAACGGCAAAGATATGCTTTAAATCACAACAAGTGATATGTCCTCGGAGATCGAATATGTCTCGCCCGTTTTCCAGAATCAAGCTGGGTTACTACCCATTACCAATCGAGGAAGCCCGGAACATCAGCGCCTTGCTCATGTCCTCCGCACCGTACGCGGCGATTGATCCTTGCGCCGGTGAGGGTACGGCATTGCTCGAGACCACCAAGGATACTGGCGCCCATCTAGCCGCTATCGAACTCGATGCCGACCGTGCCGAAGCCGCCAACCGTAATGGCGTTGCCACTGTTCACGGCAGTGCCTTTGAGTGTCGGGTGCCGGCGGAAACCTGTTCGCTCTTGTATCTTAACCCGCCCTATGACAGCGAGTTTGGTCCGCACAGTAACAAGAGGATGGAGTTGGTATTCCTGGAACACTGCTATCGCTGGGTGAACAGCGAAGGCGTGCTGGTATTCGTGGTTCCGGCTCCCGCAGTCGGAACGTGCGCACGTCTGTTGACAAGCCAGTTTGATCGGATTTGCGTCTTTCGTCTCGAACATCCTGAGTCCGTCCGTTTCAATCAGGTTGTGGTGTTTGGCAGGCGAGAGAAAACGCATCTGCGCGGCGAACCCAAGGGAGCGGACGAGTTGCTGCGAGTTGCGTATAAGCCGCAATTGCTGCCGGTACTTAACCAAGAAGTGAGTGAGCGTTACGCGATCCCACCGTCGTCGCCCGCGACGATCACTTATACCGGTCTGCCGCTGGATGCGATCGAAGATGCGCTGCAGCGCTCTGTGGCTATGCAGAACGCCCGCGGCATTCTCGTTCGCAAGCAGCAGAAAATGAGTGGCCGGCCAGTGACGCCGCTACATAAAGGCCACGTTGGCCTATTGGCCTGTAGTGGCATGCTCAACGGCTTCTTCGGGGAAGGCGAGACGCGCCACATCGCACATTGGCGGTCGGTCAAGTATGTCGATGAGTTCAACGAGGAAGGTGAAGCCGAGGGAGAAACCATCATTCGCAAACGCGAACGATTCAGCCATGAGTTGACCATTGCCTACGAGAGTGGGCAGATCATCGAACTGAAGGAGACCAAGGAGGCCAAACCCGGCGATGAAGAACGCTCATGAACGCTTCGGCAAACTCGTTTATCGGCGACGCACGGAGAAGACGGCAACCAACCTTCGAGTTTTCCTGGATGCCTTTGTAGGTGAGGACCGAGGCAAAGCCCACTTGGTCTCGGTGATTGGCGGCGACGTGGAGATCGGCGCCCTGGCGGCAGCGTTTGCCAAGGGTGACTCATTTACCGTGGTGGATCCTTACGGTGAGGAGAGTATCGTCTCGCTGGGCGAGAAGCCGCTGTGCTTTAGAGGCTCCATCGTGGTTCAAGGCCGCAAGCGGCCCTTGAGGCATCTTGTGAGCTGCTCGCAGGAATTAGCGGACACCACCTCCGATGGGAAACTGCTTCTGATCAGCGACGACCAGTCTTTCATCTGGTCTTCGCTGGTGCGGCACTACGGCCTGCCCGCCACGCCAGAATGGGGACCGTGGATGATCTCGCAATTGCACCAGCAAAAGCGTATTCAGCCAGTTCCCGCGTTTGGATATGCCGGAGTGGTCGTCAAGGCCAAGCGGAAAGAGTTATTGGCGCTGCTTCGGAAGGGGCTGCGCAGTAATCGGCTCGCGTTTCCCGCCCGAAATGGGGCCGTCGAATGGCCCGAAATCCAGCTCATCAAGAAGACTGACTGATCCCCGCGTGAACAAGTACCTTCGCCGACTGCTACGGAGAACCGGAGACGGGCCACTCGCGGATGCACTACACACCCACATTCTGAACAGTTCTTGGAAGGACCTGACTTATGGCGTTGCTACATACAGGCGACCGCATCTGTGCGTCGTGCGGAGGCATGAACGGCCGTCACCGGGCAGAGTGCTCCGGCGACGAATCTATCGACGTACTCAACGTCTACACCCGACGGCAAGCGATCGAAGACGGAATTCTGGTCGATTGCGAGCAAGCACCGATGGGCGAGATGCGCCGCCAGTTTATGAAGTGGCCGCTTGCGATGACTGCTACCGCATTTCATCGCTACGTGTGGCCAATAGATGAGGAGGCGAACCTGCCGCCAGGCCAGAGTTTGGAAGGCCGGTTCTGGGATGTGGTTTGGATGTTCCAT